>Ga0210390_10000510_pt1 | contig 42206 bp, 36 predicted proteins | sample IncBWH11OmetaG_FD_161050 | JGI IMG/M metagenome (GOLD analysis project Ga0210390, IMG submission 161050) | Forest soil microbial communities from Barre Woods Harvard Forest LTER site, Petersham, Massachusetts, United States - Inc-BW-H-11-O ... | reverse complement strand
CCGCCCCCGCCCCCGCCAAAGACGCCGTGCACATCCGCCGCCGCGGCCCCGGCACCCCGCTGCCCGCCAACACCTGACGCGGACCTACCGCAGCAGCCTCGCGAGATACGACACAACGGACCCGGCCCGGGTCCGCTCAGCCGGTGACTTGGTATACACCGTGACCACTTGGTATCCATGGTTGCCACTCTCGCGCCGGATATGTCCTAATATAACCGGTGGTGGCGTGGTCGTCTTGTATACCAAGTGGTCATCTCGTATACCAAGTGGCCTCGCTAGACTCGCTAGACTCGCTAGAAGGGCGTAGCCGACGCGAACGCCTTGCGGATCCGGGCGATCACGGCCTCGGGGGTGTCAAATAGCTCACGCCAGGTGAAGTGGATCACCTTGTACCCCGCGTCCCGCAGCAACCGATCACGCCGGAGCTGATCTCGCGCGCGCTCCGGATTTTCGTACTTTCCCATGCCGTCGGCCTCGGCGATCGTCCGCCACCTGGCCCAGTAGAAGTCGCCGCGGAAGGAGAATCCCTCGCCCCGAAAATCGACCTGCAAGTCCGGGGCCTCGAGGCCGCGCTCGTGGAAGACCACCCGCGCGCAGGACTCGAGCACCGATTCAGCACGATCGTCGGCGAAACTGATCGCCTGGCATGCCTGGGCGACGCCAGGCCAGCGGGCGCACGCAGCCGCTACCCCCGAGAGCTCCGGCTTGGCCGTCTTGCCAAGCCGCAACGCTGAGTCGGCTACTACCACGGCATCCGTGAACGTCAGCGTCCGTCCGAGGTCGACGACGGTTCGCGCGACTGTGGTGACGGGCGCGCCCAGGCATTTGGTCACATGCGCGGGCGGCAGCGCGCCCATGTGGAAGACGATGCCCGCGGAATCCGGCCGGTTGCTTCTCCGTTCCGCCGGCCCGGTAAGCGTCACGACGTCGGCCGGCGCGGGCGTGAGCAGGTCGAGGCCGTGCATCAGAGCGGCTGAATGATGGCTGGCGACAACGTCGAGACCTACCGACGTCGTAGCAGCGAACACGAGCAGGGCGTGGCGGCGGCGCGGGTCGTCCATGGCCCAGGCGACGGCTGATCTGGTCGCGTACACCCCGTAGCGCATCCGGATCAGGTCGCCCGAGCGGAGCAGCGAACGCATCTGATCGGCGCTCAGGCCGGCGGCCCGCCACTTGGCCGTGGTCCGCACCAGCGGTTTACGGATTGTGTCTAAAGCATCGCCGTATGTCACATTTTCAGTATGCACACCGGAGCGCGATTTGTGCCTATATGCCGCTATGCGATCATGGCGCGGTGGGAATCATCGAGCTTGAGCGGGTGACCGCGCGGCACTGGCGGGGGTCGGAGGAGCAGTGGCTGGGCGGGTGGTTGCTCCGCGCGGCCGAAGGCTTCACGGGCCGCGCGAACTCGGCGCTGCCGCTGGGCGACCCGGGCCTGCCGCTGGATGGCGCCCTCGCCGAGGTGACCGCGTGGTACCGCGCCCGAGCGCTATCACCCATGATCGCCGTGCCGCTGCCACTGGATGGGGCTGAGGTTCCGGCGGAAGGCTCGGCCCTGCGTAATTTCGACAATCAGTTGTCCGAACGAAGCTGGCTGACTCGACCAGGTCCCGCCTACGTGATGACGGCCGACCTGGACGCCCTGGCCGCCGCCGCCGCGCTTCCGCCAGGCGCCGCGTTCCGCGTCGACGACACGCCGGATGACGCGTGGCTGGGCATGTACCACTACCGAGGGCAGCAGCGGCAGCCGCCGATCAGCCGGACGGTGCTCATGTCGGCTCCGTCGCAGGGGTTCGCGAGCATCCGCGCCGACGCGGGCGAGGAGGTGCTCGCGATCGGGCGGCTGTCGATAGCCGACGGCTGGGCGGGGATCACCGCGGTGGAGGTGAATCCGGCGCACCGGCGCCGCGGCCTCGGCGCCGCGCTCACGGTCGCGATCTGCGCCGAAGCGGCCAGGCGCGCCGCGCGACGCGTATTCCTGCAGGTGGAGACCGACAACGCGGCGGCACTGAGGCTCTACGAGCGGTGCGGCTTCAGCTATTCGCACCGATACCACTACCGCGTCGCCCGTACTTAGCGACGCGGCAACCTCCGTCTGCCTACAGCGCAATCGGGCCGTCAGGACGACACGCCGGGTATAGGTGCTTCCGGGAGTGGCGAGGTTCTCGTTACGTTTGTCATCATGGCTACCCGTGCGCCCAGGGGCTCGGCTCGTTCTCGAGGCGGGCAGCCAGCCGCTGCCCGCGACGAGTTCGTCAACGACGAGCCGCTTGAGGTGATACTTCCCAACCTGCCGCCCGGCGGCGCCCGGCCCGTGGGCAAAGGCGGTTCGGGCCGCGGCACGGGAAGTTCACGGGGGAGCGGCGCCACCGGGCGCGGCGGCACGGGCGGCGGGCGCGGCTCGCGCTCAGGGACGGGCACGGGCACGGGGCGGAACGCGCGTTCCGGCGGAAGTGGCGCGGCACGGTCGGGCAGCGGGCGCGGGGGACGCGGTGCTGGGAGAGGCGGCACGGTTCGTTCAGGAAAAAAGGGGGCAGGCGCGGGCAGGGGCGGAAGGCGGGGGGCGGCGCGCAAGCGGACGCCGGCACCGAGCCATGACCCCGTAGTCATCCTCGCCAAGTGGCTCTACCACGTCCTCGCGGCGGGCTGGATGGTGGTCGCGAGAACCGTCGGGTTCGCGGTGCGCCGCATCGGGCGCGGCGCGCGGGATCTGCATCCCGACCACCAGCGGGACGGGGCGGGCCTGTTCTGTCTCGGGCTGGCGATCGTGTTCGCGGCGGGCGTGTGGGTGCGGATGCACAACGCCGCGGGGCGGGGGATCTACGACCTGACGAGCAGCGCTCTCGGGGATGGCGCGTTCACGATCCCGCTGCTGCTCGCGCTGCTGGGATGGCGGTTCATGCGGCACCCGGACCGTAACTCGGAGACCTCGCGCGCGGTTATCGGGTGGGTGGCGCTGCTCATCGGCGTGATCGGGCTCATCCACGTCGCGAAAGGCACCCCGCACCCTTCGGACGGCGTCTCCGCGATCAGGAGCGCGGGCGGGTACGTCGGTTACGCGGTCTCCGCGCCGCTGGTGGCCGCGCTCACGCCGTGGGTGGCCACGCCGCTGCTTGGGCTTGTCGCCTGTTTCGGGCTGCTGGTGATCACCGGCACGCCGATCAGGCACGTGCCGACCCGGCTGGGTGAGCTAAAGACGGTGTTCGGCTTCGCCGGCCCCGAGCCAGAAGACGAGCTGGGCGAGGGGGCGGAGGACGGCTCAGGGCAGGGCGGCCGGACGGTGCGCGGCGAGATCGCCAGGGCGATCCGGCTGCGGCCGCCTGCCATCGAGCCGGGGGAGCGTCTCAAGCCCTACGACACGCCGGTACTCGGCCCGGGCGGCCGCCGCCCCGCCGGTGCCGCCGGTCAGGCGCCTCCCCAGGCGGGCCAGGCGGAGGCCAGGATCGGCGCCGACATGCTCGAGGAACTCGGCTTCACCGCGAAGCCGAGCATTCCCGGCGCCATGGTCGGGGCAGGCGACGCTACGGATGGGGTGGCGGCGACGGCTCGTTCCGACACGTACGACGCGACGGTGGACGGTGCCGCGGGTGCCGTCGGCGCCGAAGGGCCCGGTCGGCTAGCCGGCGCATCCGCCACGGTGCACGGTCAGGTCAAGCCGGGCGAGCAGCTGACGCTCAGCGGCGCCGCGGCCGGCAGCTACACACTGCCACCCCCGGCGCTGCTGCGTCCCGGCTCCCCGCCAAAGGCGCGGACCAAGGCCAACGACATCGTCGTCGCCGCGCTGAGTGAGGTGCTCGAGCAGTTCAACGTGGACGCTCAGGTCTCAGGGTTCAGCCGCGGGCCTACGGTGACCAGGTACGAGATCGAGCTCGGCCCCGCGGTGAAGGTGGAGCGCGTCACGGCGCTTTCGAAGAACATCGCCTACGCGGTCAAATCGGCGGATGTCAGGATCTTGCCTGTCATCCCAGGCAAGTCGGCCATCGGGGTGGAGATCCCGAACGCCGACAAGGAAATAGTCAGCCTCGGCGACGTTCTCCGCTCGACTGACGCGCTCGCCAACCATCACCCCATGGTGGTCGGCCTGGGCAAGGACGTCGAGGGCCGCACGGTCCTGGCCAACCTGGCCAAAATGCCGCATGTGCTCGTGGCCGGCGCCACCGGATCCGGCAAGTCGGTCTGCCTGAACGGGTTGATCACCTCTATCCTGACCCGCGCCACCCCGGACGAGGTGCGGATGATCCTCATCGACCCCAAGCGGGTCGAGCTCACGATCTACGAGGGCATCCCGCACCTGATCACGCCGATCATCACCAACCCGAAAAAGGCCGCCGAGGCCCTCGACTGGGTCGTCGGCGAGATGGAGCGGCGCTACGACGACCTGGCCGCGTCCGGCTTCCGGCACGTGGACGACTTCAACAAGGCGGTCAGGGCCGGCAAGCTCACCGCGCCCGCGGGGTCAGAGCGCGTCTACGAGCCCTACCCCTACCTGGTGACGATCGTGGATGAGCTCGCCGACCTGATGATGGTGGCGCCGCGAGACGTGGAAGACAGCGTCGTGCGGATCACCCAGCTGGCGCGAGCGGCCGGCATCCACCTGGTGCTCGCCACCCAGCGGCCGAGCGTGGACGTGGTGACCGGCCTGATCAAGGCGAACGTGCCGTCGCGGCTCGCGTTCTCCACGTCGTCGCTCGCCGACTCGCGGGTCATCCTCGACCAGCCCGGAGCGGAGAAGCTGGTCGGGCAGGGCGATGCGCTGTTCCTGCCGATGGGCGCGTCCAAGCCGATCCGGCTGCAGAACGCCTTCGTCTCCGAGCGGGAGATCAGGGACATCGTCGCGCACTGCAAGAAGCAGGCCGAGCCGACGTACCGGGCCGACGTGGCAGCGGCTCCTGAGAAGAACCGCGAGATCGATGCCGATATCGGCGACGACCTCGACCTGCTGCTCCAGGCGGCCGAGCTGATTATCACGACTCAGTTCGGCTCGACATCGATGCTCCAACGGAAATTGCGAGTGGGGTTCGCAAAGGCCGGCCGGCTGATGGACTTGCTGGAGAGCCGGGGTATTGTCGGCCCAAGCGAAGGTTCCAAAGCACGAGACGTACTGATCAGGCCGGATGACCTCGATGAAGTGCTCACGTCGTTGCGGGGCGGGTAGCGGGGGGTATAACAGGCGTGCCCTGGGCAATGCCCAGACAGCCGTCGAGCGTCAGACCGAAGCCGTGGAGAGCTGCTCCGGGCCTAAGACTGTAACGCTAGGTGACTACTGGTGTGCGTTGGGTACAAGTTGAGTTTCACCGCGAGATTCCTGGAGGCGCAGCGTGGGCATCGGTGACACGCTGGCGGACGCGCGACGTCAGGCCGGTCTCACTGTCACGCAGGTAAGCCAGCAGACCCGGATCAGGGAGTCGATCATCCGGGCCATCGAGCAAGGCGACTTCTCGGCCTGCGGGGGCGATTTCTACGCCCGCGGCCATATCCGCTCGATCGCGAGCGTGGTCGGCATCGACCCGGCCCCGCTGATCAGAGAGTACGACGAGGAGCACGGCCCGCCATCAGCGATGCGGGCATCTCAGGTGTTCGAGCCGGCGACACCGATCCGGATCAGGGAACCGAGCCGGTTCGGATTCGGCAAGCTGGCCGCCGTGCTGCTGCTCGCGGTGATCGGCTTCGGCGCTTACTACCTGGTGGCGGACTACCACCACCACAACACCGCGACCGCCACTGACACGCTGCGGCCCGGCCCGGTGAGCTCGCCCAAGCCGCACCACAGCGCGGCCACCACGACCACGCACTCCAAGCCGGTCACGCACCCGCCCGCGCACCCCGAGGCGGTCATCAAGCTGACCGCCAACCAGGACTGCTGGGTCGCGCTGACCGATGCGACAGGCAAGCAGCTCTACCAGGGCACCATCTTGGCTGGCAACACGATGACCTGGCGGGAAAAGCACCCGGTGAGCATGGTGATCGGCAACCCGATGGGCATCGTGCTGACGGTGAACGGCAAGGCGGAATCAACCCACACGGTGCAGGTGCTCACGCTCAACATCAACCCCCAGAGGAAGGACCTGGTCGCGATCGGCTAACTCCCCGGCGGCTTCCTGGCCCATCACCCGCCGGGGGTGGCGGTGACCTAAGGGCACCGTGCGATCACGTACCCTCTCGTTGTGTCTAGTTCCCGTACCGTCAGCATGGTCACCCTCGGGTGTGCGCGCAACGAGGTGGATTCGGAAGAGCTTGCTTCGCGTCTGGCGGCGGGTGGCTGGACGCTGCGGGGTGAGGGTGAGGACGCCGACGTCGTCGTCGTCAACACATGCGGCTTCATCCAGGCCGCCAAGCAGGAGTCCATCGACGAACTGCTCGCCGCGGCGGACTCCGGCGCCAAGGTGGCCGCGGTGGGCTGCCTGGCCGAGCGCTACGGCGCCGAACTTGCCGGGGAACTCCCCGAGGCCCAGGTGCTCAGTTTCGACGATTACGCGGACATCGCCGCCCGGCTCGACGACGTGCTGGCCGGTCGGCGGCGGCCCGCGCACGTGGCCAGGGACCGGCGCACGCTGCTGCCGGTGAGCCCGGCCGACCGTCAGGACAAGCGCCAGGAAAACCTGGCGATAGCCGATCTCCCGCCTGGTATCGCGCCGGCGTCGGGGCCGCGCGTGGTGCGGCGAAGGCTGTCAGGAGGCGTGACCGCCCCGCTGAAGATCGCGTCCGGGTGCGACCGCCGGTGCTCGTTCTGCGCGATCCCGTCCTTCCGGGGCGCGTTCGTCTCGCGGCGCCCGCCCGAGCTTCTCGCCGAGGCGGAATGGCTGGCCAAGAGCGGCGTGCGCGAACTGCTGCTGGTGAGCGAGAACTCCACCTCCTACGGCAAAGACCTCGGCGACCTGCGACTGCTTGAGACGGTGCTGCCGGAGCTCGCCAAGGTCGACGGCATCGCGCGGGTCAGGGTCAGCTACCTGCAGCCAGCCGAGGTCCGGCCGGGCCTGATCGACGTGATGACGTCAAGCCCGGGTGTGGTGCCCTACTTCGACCTGTCGTTCCAGCACGCCAGCGGCCGGGTACTGCGGTCGATGCGCCGGTTCGGCGACCGGGCACGGTTCACCGACCTGGTCGACAGGATCCGCCAGCAGTGCCCGCAGGCCGGCGTCCGCTCCAACTTCATCGTCGGGTTCCCCGGTGAGACCGCCGAAGACCTGCGCGAGCTCGAGCTGTTCCTGAGCGACGCCCGGCTGGACGCGATCGGCGTGTTCGGCTACTCCGACGAGGACGGCACCGAAGCAGCCCGGTTCGAAGGCAAGGTCGACGAGGACGAGATCGCCAGGCGGGTCGACGAGTTCGCGGACATCGCCGAAGAGGTCATGGCGCAGCGCGCCGCCGACAGGGTCGGTGAGACGGTCGAGGTGCTTGTCGAAGAGGTGCTCGGCGATGGCCGGTACGAGGGGCGCGCGGCCCACCAGGCGCCGGACGTGGACGGATCCACGACGCTGGTCGCGGACCGTCCGCTGGCTGTCGGCGACCTCGTGATGGCCACCGTCACCGAATCGGCGGGCGCCGACCTAGTCGCGCGTGCCTAACGGTGGAATCCGCCCAGAACGCGGCCGCGCCCCGCTCACCGGGGCCGGGCCCAGGCCCAGGCCTGGTGAACGTGGCCAACGTCCTGACGATCGCGCGCATCCTGCTCGTGCCGGTCTTTGTCGTGTGCCTGGTCGCGGGCGGGACCGGCTGGCGGCTCACCGCCCTCGCGGTGTTCGCCGTCGCATCGGTGACCGACCTGGTCGACGGCAGGCTGGCGCGCAGCCGGGGCCTGGTGACCGATTTCGGCAAGATCGCTGACCCGATCGCCGACAAGGCGCTGACGGGCGCCGCGCTGATCACCCTGAGCGCGCTCGGCGAGCTGCCGGGCTGGGTCACCGCGGTGATCCTCATCCGCGAGGTCGGCGTGACGCTGCTTCGATTCGCCGTCATCAGGCGGGGCGTCATCGCCGCCAGCTCTGGCGGGAAGCTGAAGACGCTGCTCCAGGTCGCCGCGATCTGCCTGTACGTGCTGCCCGCGTCGCTGAGCCCGCCCGCCTTGGTTAAGGAGGTTGTCATGGCGGCGGCGGTCGTGGTAACGCTGGTGACGGGTGCTGACTATGTGGTACGTGCGGTACGCCTGTACCGCACCCCGGCCAGTCCGGCCTGACCGCCCGAACCAGCCCCAGGCGGTCAACCGGTCAACCAGGTCAGCTCAGCACGCGGATGGCCCTGAGGAGGACCGCATGGCAGATGGAGTGGCGGGGCCGGACGCGCGCGAACTCGCCACCGAGATCCTCCGCCTGCTGACGGCATCGGGCATGACCGTCGCCGCCGCCGAGTCGCTGACCGGCGGGCTGGTCGCCGGGGCGCTGACCGACATACCGGGCTCGTCCGCGGCCTTCCGGGGCGGTGTGGTGGCATACGCGCCCGAGCTCAAGGCGGAAATCCTCGGCGTCGACTCCCGGATGCTGGCCGAACACGGCCCGGTCTACGCCCCCGTGGCCGCCGCCATGGCGGACGGCGTGCGAAAGCTGCTCGGCGCGACGGTCGGAGTAGCGACCACGGGCGTGGCCGGGCCTGGCCCCGCGGACGGCTGGCCTGCCGGCACGGTGCACATCGCGGTAAGTCTGGCCGACGACACGGTGGTACGGACGATGGCGCTGGCCGGAAACCGTGACGAGGTACGTAGACTGACTGTAGAGCGAGTCCTTGGGCTGCTACTTGGCAGGCTGAGAGAAGCCTAGAGATGTGCTTGGGAACAGAGGAAATGATTACAGCGTTACGTCAGGAGCGAACACAAGGGCATGTGGTCTCGCGGGCTAACCGTACTGAAAGGTACGGTGGACATATCGGCGGTCGCGCCCAGGGACCCTCGAGAGGAGCTCGGGAAGCGGATTTGCCTCAGGAAAGGAGTGCGACGATGGTACTGCTTCGTCAACTGCTCGGCGACGTGCTTCGTCGACTTCGCATAAGGCAGGGCCGCACGCTGCGCGAAGTGTCGGCGTCCGCGAGGGTCTCCCTTGGTTACCTGTCCGAGGTGGAGCGCGGCCGCAAGGAAGCGTCCTCCGAACTGCTCGCCGCGATCTGCGCCGCTCTTGACACACCGCTGTCGCAGGTGTTCCGCGAGGTTTCCGATAACTTCGCCCTGGCCGAGCTGCAAAGCGAGCCGGTGCTCGGCGCGATGCGCGAGCCGGGCCTGCGCGTTCCTGTCGAGGTGCCAGAGGCCTCCGGGCCGGTCAGGCTCGACGGCGTCGGTTCGGTCGGCGACGTCAACGACATGGTGCCGGTCTGACGAGACCGACGGGCCCTTCGGCGGACCGGTCGGCGTAACGCCACGTAAGCCCTACTCCCAGGCTTCCGGCGGGTCGGTGAGAAGCTGAATGGCATCCGGCAGCTTGCCCGCCACGATGTCCGCGAGCGTAACGGTTTCCAACACCGCCCGTTCGTTGGCGCGCAGCGCGATCCAGACCCGCTGCAGCGGCTCGGCCGCGCCCGGGTACCTGACGTTCTCCGGCCGTTCGCCCCGTACCCCTAGCAGCTGACCGTCGATCGCCCTGATGATGTCGGCGAGCGAGATCTCGGTCGCGGGCCGGGCCAGCCAGAAGCCGCCGTCCGGGCCGCGCTGGCTGCGGACGAGCCCGCTCCTGCGCAGGTGCGTCAGGATGGTCTCGAGAAACTTGCCAGGGATGTTCTGCGCGTGCGCAAGCTGCTCGGCTGTGACGTGGCCGTCCGGCGCAGCGGCGAGCTCGATAGCCGCGCGCAGCGCGTAGTCGGCGCGTGCAGACAGTCGCATGCGAGCCATTATCGCAGCTTTCTGATCGGTTTTCTGACGTGCGGCGCGCCAGGACTATGCTGCAATCGTTCGCATACAGTGATTCGGGCACCAGTGGTGCGCACGATCAGGCGAAGGGAACGGGATGCCGGCGTCGCGAGAAGTGCTCGTCGAGGTTACCGTCAACGGAGCGCCCCACGCGCTGCGGGTCCCGGCGCGGACGCTGCTTGTGCACCTCCTGCGGGACCGGTTCGGGCTGACTGGCACGCATGTCGGCTGCGACACGACCCAGTGCGGCGCCTGCACTGTCGCGCTCGATGGCGTGGCGGTGAAGTCCTGCACGGTGCTCGCGGCGCAGGCCAGCGGCCACGAGATCACGACCATCGAGGGCGTGGCCCCCGAGCCCGGCACGCTGCACCCGGTCCAGCAGGCGTTCTGGACCGAGCACGGCCTGCAGTGCGGCTACTGCACGCCGGGCATGGTGATGGCGGTGCGCCAGATCCTCGCGGACAACCCGGACCCGACCGAGGCCGACGTCCGGGCCGGCCTGGCCGGCAACATCTGCCGCTGCACCGGCTACCAGAACATCGTCGCCGCCGCCCTCGAGGCGGCACGACAGCTGCGCGAGGCGTGAGATGTTCCCCGCTGACTTCGGTTACGTCCGCGCCGAATCCCTGGCCCAAGCGCTAGCCCTGCTCGAAGAGGCCGCGGACAGCGACGAGGACGGCGACGTCAAGCTGCTCGCCGGCGGCCAGTCCCTGCTGCCGCTGATGAAGCTGCGGCTCGCCGCCCCGAGCACGCTGATCGACATCGGCGGCATGCCCGAGCTGACCGGCGTCACGACAGACCCCGATGGCACCACCGTCATCAAGGCCCTCACCACGTACCGCGCGCTCCAGCGCGACCAGTTCGCTACCACCAGGTTCCCGGCGCTGTCCGACGCGCTCGCCGTGCTCGCCGACCAGCAGGTACGCGCCAGGGGCACGGTCGGCGGCTGCGTCGCGCACGGCGATCCGGCCGCTGACCTGCCCGCGGTGCTGCTCGCGCACGGCGCGACGATCACGCTCGCCGGCCCGCACGGCACCCGCCGCACGCCCCTCGACAGCTTCCTGCAGGGCGTCTTCGCCACCGACCTCGCGGCCGACGAGATCGTCACGGCGATCACCCTCCCGGCGCCGTCAGGGCGTCGCCGCACCGGCTCGGCCTACGAGAAGTTCGAACAGCCGGCCAGCCACCTGCCGCTAGCCGGCGTCTGTGCCGTCGTGACGATGGAAGACGGGGTCATCACTTCGGCTGGGGTCGCGATCACCGGCGTCGCCGGTCGGGCATTCCGGGCCCTTGATACGGAACGAATGCTCGCGTCTGTCTCGCCCTCAGGTACTGCGATCGAGGCGGCGGCGTCCCAGGTGGCGTCCGGCGTCAGCCCGCTGTCCGACCAGCACGCGAGCGGCCCGTTCCGCCTCCATCTGGCCGAGGTCCTCACGACGCGGGCGCTGCGACGAGCGGTGGACAGGGCGGCACCATGACCCACCAGAACCTGATCGGGCAGGCGATCGTGCGCCGGGAAGACCCGGCGCTGCTGACCGGGCGCGGCCGGTTCCTGGACGACGTGACGCCGCCAGGGACGCTGCACGCGTTCGTGGTGCGCAGCCCGGTCGCGCACGCGCGGATCACGGGCGTCGACGTGACCGCGGCGCGCGAGGCGCCTGGTGTGGCGGCGGTTCTGACCGCGACGGACCTGACCGGCCTCGGGCCGATGCCCGGCGCCGAGGGGCTGCCACCCGGCTCGGCCAACCCCGTCTTGCCCGTCCTCGCCAGCCGCAAGGTGGTGTGGGCGGGGCAGCCGGTGGCGCTCGTCGTCGCGGAGACCTCCGAGCTTGCCGCGGACGCGGCCGAGCTTGTCGCCGTGGACTACGCCGAGCTGCCCGCGGTGACAGGACCGGTCGAGGCGGCGGCACCTGACGCCCCGCTGCTGCACGACGACCTGACCGGCAACGTGGCGTTCACCAGGCGGCTGACCGCCGGGGACGCGGCCGCGGCGGTCGCCGCGGCCGCCTACCGCGTCACCCAGCGGATGGTCAGCCAGCGCCTCGCGCCGGTGGCACTCGAGCCGCGCGGCGTGCTCGCCATCCCCCGCGAAGACGGCCGCCTGGACGTGCGCCTGTCCACCCAGCGCCCGCACGGCGCGCGGAACGCGCTGGCCAAGATCTTCGGCCTGCCGCCTGACCGGATCCGCGTGGTCGCGGGCGACATGGGCGGCGGGTTCGGCGCGAAGGGACCGCTGTACCCCGACCAGGTAGCGGTGATCGCCGCCGCCCTGGCGCTGGGCCGGCCGGTCAAGTGGGTGGAGGAGCGCAGCGAGTCGTTCCTGGCCACCACGCACGGCCGCGACCAGGTGGCCGACCTGGAGATGGCCGCGGACGCCAACGGCAGGATCACCGCCATCCGGGGCACCGTGCACGCGAGCTTCGGCGCCTACTTCACCCCGAACGCCCCGGGCTCGCTGCTCGGCAGGCTCGGCCCGATGCTCCCGCAGGGGTACCGGATCGAGAACTTCGACGTGGAACTGACCGGCGTGTTCGCGAACACGACCCCGATCGGCCCGTACCGTGGCGCCGGCCGGCCGGAGGCCGCCTATTTCTGCGAGCGGCTTGTCGATCTGCTCGCCCGCGAGATCGCCAGCGAAGCCGCTTCAAGCTCCGGGGGCGCCGTCCCCCCCGGAGCCAGCGCGAGCCTTGACCCCGCCGAACTGCGCCGCCGCAACTTCGTCCCGCCCGCCGCGTTCCCGTACACGACCTGCACCGGGCTGACCTACGACAGCGGCGACTACCAGGCCGGCCTGGACCTGCTGCTGCGCAAGCTCGGGGACAGGCCCGTCCCGCCGGTCCCCGACGGCCACCTGGTCGGCACCGGCATCGCCTCGTTCGTGGAACCCGGCGGGATCACGCCTCGCAACGGGGGGGTCGTCCCCGCCGGGCCCGGAGCCAGCAGCGCTCCGGGCGGCGCCGTGGGGGACCAGGCCACCGTGACGGTGTCCGCGGCCGGGAAGGTGACCGTCGCCGTCGGCACGAGCAGCCACGGGCAGGGCCACGAGACCGCGTTCGCGCAGCTCGCCGCCGACCTGCTCGGGGTGGACTACGCGGACGTGACCGTTGTCTTCGGCGACACGGACACGACGCCTTTCGGGTACGGGACGTTCGGCTCGCGCAGCGCGGTCGCGGGCGGTACCGCGGTGTACAACGCCTGCCAGGCGGCGCTGGAGGCGGCGCGCCGGGTGGACGCGCCGATGCCGGTGGCCGACGCCGCCGCCCGGCTCGGCGGCATCACGGCCACGGCCTCCTCCGGCGCGCCGCCGGAGACCTACGCGTCCGGGTCGTACGCCTGCGTGGTGTCGGTCGACCCGGACACCGGCCGCGTCCGGCTGCTGCGTGTGGTCGCCGTCGACGACTGCGGCGTGGTGATCAACCCGCTGCTCGTCGAGGGCCAGGTGCACGGCGCGGTCGCGCAGGGCGTCGGGCAGGCCCTGTCCGAGCACGTGCAGTACGACTCCGCCGGGCAGCCCATGTCGGCGTCGCTGATGGACTACGCGGTGCCGTTCGCCGCCTCGCTGCCTGCGGTCGAGTCGTATCTGGTGTGCACGCCGTCGCCGGTCAATCCGCTCGGCGTCAAGGGCATGGGGGAGAGCGGCACGATCGGCGTGACCCCGGCGGTGGTCAACGCCGTCATGGACGCCCTGCGGCCCTACAACATCCGCCACTTGGATATGCCGCTGACTCCGGAGAAAATCTGGACCGCTATCCAGCGAGCCCGCACCAGTTAGTAAGTCCTTGACGGATGGTGTGGTGAAATGGCGCGGTGGAGCCGCCTGACGTCTCACTCGGGACAGGGCCGCGGCCGACGGTCCCGGTCAGCACGGGATCGCGACCGCGTCCGATCCGGCGCGGCCTGATCGCGGCGGCCTGGACGCTCGGCGCGGTCGCCGGATTCGCGGCATACCTGCGGCTGTCCTGGACGCTTCCTGTCAACTCCGACGGCGCCTCCCAGGCGCTGATGGCCTGGGACATGCTCCACGGCAACGTGGCGCTGCACCACTGGACGATGGGCGACGTCACCTACTACACGACCGAACTGCCCGAGTACATGCTCGTGGAGCTGGTCCGCGGGCTTAACCAGGACGCGGTGCACGTGGCCGCCGCCCTCACGTACACGCTCGCGGTGCTGCTCGCGGCGCTGCTCGCCAAGGGCACGTCCACGGGCCGCGAGGCGCTCACGCGGGTGCTCATCGCGGCCGGGATCATGCTCGCCCCGCAGCTCGGCGCGGGGACCCTCACGCTGCTCTCGTCCCCGGACCACTTCGGCACGTCGGTCCCCGTACTGCTGGCATGGGTGATCGTGGACCGGGCCGGCCCGCGGTGGTACGTCCCGCTCGTCACCGCGCTGCTCCTCGGCTGGGCCGAGGTGGCGGACCCGACGGTGTTCTTCATCGGCGTGCTGCCGCTTGTCATCGTCTGCGCGGTCCGGGTCGGCCGGGCCATGGCGGGCGGCCAGCGACTGGCCGCCCAGTGGTACGAGATCGCGCTCGGCGTCGGCGCTCTGGCCGGGGCCGCCGTCGGGATGCTGGCGCTGCGCGTCATTGAGGCCCACGGTTTCCGCGCCTGGCCGGCCACGACGACCCTGTCTCCGGTCGGCACGATCCTTGGCCACAACCTGGGTTTCACCGGCGACGGGCTGCTGCTGCTCGGCGGCGCCGACTTTCTCGTCTGGCCGCTGGGCGTCACCGCCGCGTTCATCATGCTGCACGTCGTGGGCGTCGCGCTGGGCGCCTGCGGCATCGCCCTGGCGGTCTGGCGGTTCCCCAGGGATCGGGACCTGGTGGCGCAGGTGCTGCTCGCCGGCATCGTCATCAACCTGGCCGCCTACGTGGCGGGCACGCACGCCTCGGACCTGGCGAACACCAGGGAGATCTCGGCCGTCCTGCCGTTCGGCGCGGCCCTGGCGGGCAGGCTGCTCGGCCCGCCGCTGGCGGCCCGCGCAGCCACCCCAGGCGCCCGGTTCAGGCTGACGCGGCTGCTCACCCCGGCGCTCGTCGTCGTCCTGCTCGGTTACCTAGCCGGCCTCGGCTACGAGCTCAGCCAGCCGGCGCTCCCGGTGCAGGCCCAGCCCGTCGCGGCCTGGCTGCAGGCACACCACCTGACCTCCGGGCTGTCCGGTTTCTGGCCGGCGAATTCCCTCACGCTGGCCACCGGCGGCCAGCTGAAGCTCAGGCCGGTCGAGCTCAACGGCGGGCGGCTGTATCCGTTCCACGACCTGCAGGACTCGCAGTGGTACAACCCGGCCAGCGCCACGGCGAATTTCGTCGTGCTCTACCCCGGTGTGGCCAACTACCCCGGCGGCGTGCCCGGCGACGGCCCCTTCGACGACATGCAGGCGGTCCTCGCCACGTTCGGCCAGCCCGCCGCCACCTACCACGTAGGCTCGGCCACGGTCCTGGTCTGGCCTAAGAACCTCCTAGCCGACCTCGGTTAGAGGAGGTTCATAGGCAGATCAATGGCCCGTCCAGCTGGCTACAGCAAGCTGAACGGGTCATTCATCTGGCGTGGGACGGGCCTTAACGCGGTGAGGCCGAGGAACTCGGCCGCGGCCTGGGCGTTCGCCCGGGAGGCGCCGAAGGTGGCCAGGTAGGTCTGGCACGTGCCGTCCGGCGGCCGCCAGAAGGGCAGGCCCATCTCCACGAGCACCGTGTCAGGGCGCTCCGCGAGTACCGCGGTCACCAGGTGCTGGGTGGCGAGGGAGCGGTGCGCGTCCCTGACCACGAGGACCAGCGAGCGGCCCGCCGCCGCCTTCAGCGCGATCGCCGCGGCCCGCGCGGGATCGGGCGCCGCCGGCACCCGCCGCGAGCCGCCCGTCGGCGCCCAGCTGGCCAGGCCCCAGCGGGCTTCGCCCGCGGCCATGTTCGGCAGCGACTCCACCTCCACGACCATCGGGTCGCGCAACTCGGGCCGGGCGCCGGTGACCCGCAGCGCGCGCCGCGCCGCGACGAGTCCGATCGCGGTCCGTCCGGCCGGCGACCCGGAATCCCGCGAAGCGGCCTGACTGTCGTCGGCCGGCGGTGCGGCGGCGATCCGCGCGGTGCTGGCGACGCCCTCGCTGTCGCCAGCACCGCCGTCCGAGGCGGGCCCGGTCCGCATGCGCGCCAGGCGGGCGCGCAGCGCGGCGACCCGGGCGGCCGCCTCTTCCAGGCGGGCGGCGGGCAGTTCGCCGGAGCGAACCGCGTCCCGCAGCGCGGCGCGCACTGCCAGGTAGCCTTCCTCGGGCACGTCCCGCCCGAGGCAGAGCAGGTCGTTACCGGCCAGCACGGCTCGCACCGCAGCCCCAGGGATGCCGTACGCGTCGCTCACCGCCCGCATCTCCAGCGCGTCGGAGACGACGACGCCGTCGAACTTGAGCGTGGCGCGTAGCAGCGAGATGGCGGCCGCCGACAGCGACGCGGGCAGGTCCCCGGTGAGCCCGGCCACCCGCAGGTGTCCCGGCATGACCGTGAGCACACCCACCGCCAGCGCGGCGCGGAACGGCGGCAGGTCGCGCGCCTCCACCACGGCGAGCCCGTCAGGGACGACGGCGAGTTCGAAGTGCGAGTCGAGCAGCGTCGCCCCGTGCCCGGGGAAGTGCTTGGCGCACGCCGCGACCCCCGCGGACTGCAGCCCGCGCACCGCCGCCGCGCCGTGCCTGGCCACCAGGGCGGGGTCGGCGCCGAACGACCGGGTGCCGACCACCGGGTTGTCCGCCGCGGAGAGCACGTCCAGGCAGGGCGCCAGGTCGAGGTTGATCCCGAGCGCGGCCAGGTCGGCGCCGATAGCGGCGTGCACGCGCTCGGTGAGCTCCACGTCGTCCACCGCGCCGAGCGCGGCGTTGCCCGGGTAGGGGCTCCCGGTGTCGTACCAGACCCGGGTGACGTCACCGCCCTCCTCATCGGTGGCGACGACCAGGTCCGGGGCCGCCGCGTGCAGCGACCGGGTGAGCGCGGTGAGCGTCTCGGGCCCGGCGGCCATGTTGGGCGCGAACAACGTGACGCCGGCCAGCCCCCGGTAGAGCGCGTCGAGCAGCCAGCGCGGTGCGGTCGTACCGGTAAACGGGGGGATGAGGATGGCGTCGGCGAGCCGCTCAAGCGCGGTGTCGTTGCTCAACCCTTCACCGCCCCGGCGATCAGCCCCGTCCGCAGCCGCCGCTGCACGATGAGGAAGAAGATCATGACCGGTAGCGTGAACAGCACGGACGCGGCCATGATGGCCCCCCAATCGGTGGTGCCTCTGCCGAAGAAATACGTGACGTAAACGGGCAGCGTGTACTTGCTCTCGTCGGTGCCGAGGAACGTGAGCGCGAAGATGAACTCGTTCCAGGCGAAGATGAACGCGAACACGCTGGTGGTGACCAGGCCGGGCGCGACGAGCGGGAGCAGCACCTTCCAGAAGACCTGGAAGGGCCCGGCCCCGTCGATGGCCGCCGCCTGCTCGAGCTCACGTGGCACCGCGGCGACGAAGTTGCGCAGCATCCAGATCGTGACCGGCAGCGAGAACGTGATGTACAGCAAGGACAGCCCGATCAGGCTGTCCAGCAGGTTCACCTTGCGGAAGTCCAGGTACAGCGCGATGACCAGCGCCTGCTGCGGCACCATCTGAACGATCAGCAGCATGATCAGGTAGGTGCTCCGGAACCGGAACCTGAACCTGAACCTGGCGACCGCGACCGCCGCGAGCAGCGCCACCACCGACGACACCACGACAGCGGAGAGCGTCACGAACAAGCTGTTGCGCAGGAAGGTCCAGTACGGCATGCCGATCACGCTGCCGTTCAGCACGTTCCGGAAGTTGGCCCAGGTGGGGTGCAGCGGGAGCGGCTGCGGGGTCAGCGAGTAGATCTCCGTGGGCGGCTTGAAGGCCGTCGAGACCATCCAGAAGATCGGGAACAGCGTCACGACCGCGACCAGCACGCCGAGGGTGTTGAGCGTGATCTTCCGTGACCGGCGCGACCCGGATCTCGCGCTCATGAGAGCGCCCCCTGCCTGACCATGCCGCGGACGTAGGCGGCGGTGACGACGAGCAGCACGACCGTGAGGACCATCGCGAGCGCGGACGCCACGCCGTACGCGGGCGGCATCGAGAACGCCTTGTCGTAGACGTAGATGCCGAGGTTGTACTCGTCCCGGTTGCCAAGCTCGCCGGTCACGATGTACGCCTGCGTGAAGATGCCGACGTCCCAGATGACGGACAGCAGCAGCAGCACGAGGAAGATCGGCTTGAGAATCGGGAAGGTCACCTTCCAGAACCCTCGCCATGGTCCGGCGCCGTCGACCCGCGCCGCCTCGAGGAGCTCGCCGGGCATGGTCTTGAGCCCGGCGAGGACCGACACCGCGATGAACGGGAAGCCCTGCCACACCACGAGCAGCGCGATAACCGTGTACGCGGGGAGCGGGGCGTTGGTCCAGCTGAACCCGGACCAGCGCGCGCCGCCGTCGAGCCAGCTCGGCAGCTTGGTGAGCAGCCAGTCGACGATGCCGCCGTCCGGCTGGAACAGCCAGACGAACATCACCGACGCCGAGACCGCCGGCATCGCCCAGGCGATCAGCGCCACCGTGGAGACGAACGCCGCCATCTTGCGGCCGAGCCGGTTGAGCAGCAGCCCGACGAGGGTGCCGACCACCAGCGTCGTCGGCACGGCGACCACCGCGAATAGCACGCTGATCCGGGCGCTTGACAAGAACTCGGGGTCCGTCAGGATCTGGCGGAAGTTGCTGAACCCGACATACTGGGTGGGCTCGGCCCCCGTGATCTGCGGCAGGCCGTAGTTCTGGAAGGAATAGATGGCCAGCTGGATCGATGGCCAGACGAGCATCAGTCCGATGGCTACCGCGGACGGCAGCAAGAGCATGTAGGGCACGAGCCGCCGCTGTGATGCCCGCCGCCGGAGGCGACGAACGGACGGTGGCAGGTGGGACCACCGTCCGTTCGGGCCGACGAGAGCGGGTGTGGATGCGGGGCCGGCCTGTTTCGCCGAGCTCAGCATGCGCACCCCTTTTTTAGCTTTCCTGCCCCGTGTTGAGGACGTTCGCCAGTTCGGTGTTGGCCTGGGCGACCGTGGACTGGAAGTTGGCGCCGCGGTCGAGGGCCTTCATCATGGTCGGGATGATCTGGTCGGTCGCGTCGGCGGTGCCCCAGTTCTTCGCGTTCAGCGGTGAGATCTGGGTGACGGTGGCCGCCTTCGCGAAGCCGGACATGAGCTGGCTGCTGGAGTAGGCGCCGCCGGTCAGCGCGGCGGTGTAGGGCGGGAAGAAGCCCTGCAGGTTCGCGAAGCTGGTGGAGTTGGCCGTGCTGTCCATCACCTGGATCAGGTCCCAGTCCGCCGTCTGGTACTTGCTCGTGGCCCAGACACCGAGGTCAGAGCCGCCGGCGAAGGCAGGCGCGGGCGTCGGGCCGCTCTGGCTCGGGATCGGGAACGAGGCCCAGTTGGACTTGTCCACCGCGTTCTTGGGGAACTCGGCCGAGGCCCACGGGCCGTCGATGTACATGTCGAGCTTGCCGAGGGCGAAGTCCTCGTTGGACCCGCCGGAGGTCGCACCCACGTTGCCGAGCTCGGTCTGGCCGACGTAGCTCGCGGGCGACAGGTGGTCGGACGTGTAGAGGTCCTGGTAGAACTTGATGCCGGCCTCGCTGGCCGCCGAGGTGAGGTCACCGGTCCACTTGCCGCTGCTCTCGGTCGCGACCTGGCCGCCCGCGCCCCAGATGAAGCTGACGATGGCGTTGGTGTAGTTGGACGGTGCGCCGATGCCATAGGTGCCCGGGTACTTGGCCATCAGCTTCTGCGCGTCGGCAACCAGCTCGGTCCACGTGGTCGGGGTCGAGGTGATGCCGGCGGCCTTGAACTGGTCCTTGCGGTACCAGATGCCGCGCACGCCGCCGAACCACGGCACGGCGTACGTGTTGCCGTTCTGTGTGTCGTTCGCGAGCATGCCGGACACGAGGTCCGACTTCATGGAGGAGCCGTTGACGTCGGTGGAGATGTTGGCCAGGGCGCCGAGCGCGGCCTCGGTCGGGGTGTCGGTGTTGCCGAGCTCGGTGATGTCCGGCGCGTTCTTGCCGCTGGTCAGGGCGTTGGTCCAGTCCGTAGCCCGGTTGCCCCAGGGCACCCAGACGACGTTGATCTTGGTGTTGGCATAGGCCGGGTATGTCGTGTGGAACTGCTGGATGACGCCGTTCATCCAGGTCACTTCGGTCGGGACCGAGGCGCCCATGCGCCAGACGGTGAGCTCGCTGGGAACATTAGCGTTAGAAGCGCTAGAAGTAGCGGAAGAAGAGGCGCCGGTCGTTGCGCTCGAGCTCGAGCCGGAGTTGGACCCTGAACTGCAGCCGGCCATGGCGAGCGCGGCTGCCGCGCAGGCTGCCGCGGCGGTTATCTTGTGTCGCACTGCTGGTGTCCTCCCTTACCTGTTGGCACAAACCAGCCGGCTTGTACGGCTTAGGTTTGGTGTGTACCGGTGAAACTAATAGGAAACTTTCCTATAAGCTAGGGGTCCGGCCAAGCCGTTGCCGGATTGAGACACACGGCACGCACACGATACGTGGGAGGGGAGCGAGCCGATGCCCAGCCAGCAAAGTTCGGGTCGGGCGGTCAGCGGGGGGCCGTCCAGGCCCGGCACGCCCAGTCTGCTGCGCGAGCTCAACGATCGCGCTGCACTGGAGCTATTGCTTGATGGCCGGTCGCTAACCCGCTCGCAGCTGTCCGAACTGACCGGTGTGTCCAAAGTCACAGTCGCGCAGATGCTGGGCAGGCTGGAGGAGCGCGGGCTGGTCGCCGCGGTCGGCGAGCAGAGCGTGGGACGCGGGCCGAACGCCGCCCTGTATTCGGTGGTCGCGTCCAGCGCCCACGTCGCGGCGCTGTACGTGGAGCACGGGCTTGTGAGCACCGCCGTCGCCGACGTCACCGGACGGGTAATCGCGGAGGCGCGGGACGACACGAACGGCGAGCGCGACCCCGTCGAGCTCGTGCGCTCGGCCGTGGATCGTGCCTGCCGCAGCGCCGGGGTCTCGATCAGCATGCTGAGCGCCTTCGTCATCGGCAGCCCCGGCGTGGTCGACCCGGTGAGCGGCGACCCTCAGTTCTCGTTCAACCTGCCTGCGTGGCACGCGGGCGTGCTCGCCGGACTGCGCGGCGCGCTGCATAAAAGAGTGCTGATCGAGAACGACGTTAACCTCGCGGCCGTGGCCGAGCACGCGATGGGGGCGGCGGCGGGTGCCGACGACTACGTGCTCATGTGGATCGGCACCGGCGTCGGCCTGGCCACCATGCTGGGCGGCCGGCTGCACCGGGGCGCGTCCGGTGCGGCCGGTGAGATCGGCTGGCTGCCCGTGCCAGGCGCGCCTGTCACGTCGGACGTCAAGTACCCGGCCGGCGGCGGCCTGCAGTGGCTGGTGGGCTCGGACGCGATCGGCGCGCTGGCGGCGGAGTTCGGCCTCGCCGGGCCTGGTGCTGGCGGGCCCGGCTCCGGCGGGTTGAGCCCGGCCGATTCGGTCCGCGCCGCCGTGGTCGCCACCGCCGCCAACGCCGCCGCGGTCGCCGGTGCTGTCGCGGCCGCCGAGCGGCCTGACGGCACCGATGGGCGTGCCGGGCAGTTCCTCGACGAGCTCGCCCGCCGGGTAGCGCTCGGCGCCGTCGCGGTGTGTACGGTCATCGACCCCGGTCTCGTCGTCCTCGGCGGCGAGATCGGCCTGGCCGGCGGATCGGCGCTGGCCGGCCGGGTCGCGGCCGAGGTGGCCAGGATCTGCCCGGTGCACCCGCGGGTGGCGCCGACAGCGCTGTCCAGCGAGCCGGTGCTGCGCGGTGCGCTGCTCACCGCCGTGCAGCTGGCCCGCGCCGACCTGCTCGCCTCCGTCGCGGGCTAGCGCGCGTCAATCACGAACAAATCGTTCGTAATTGGTTAATCGGCCAACCGCGCGCGATTTCCCGCGGCCAGGGCCGATAGCCTGGGGAACCATGCGCTCTGGTGACCGGTTCTCGGCCAGCGCGGTTCCCGGCAGCGCGCAGCCCTCCGGCAGCGCGCCGCCCTCCGCCAGCGCGCAGCCCGCTGCCGCGCCCGAGTCCCAGCCGGGGCAACCCGGCCCCGCGCATGGCGCGGCACGGCCCTTCGCCCGCCGCGCCTGGGCGGCGTTGGCCTGGGCGCTGGGGGCCGCGGCGCTGTTCACCCTGTTCCTGAGGATCTCGCTGGGCGACGCGCCGACGTCGGACCCCGCCAACAACGCCCTCCAGGCCTGGGATCTGCTGCACGGTCACCTGCTGCTGCACGGCTGGATTCTCGGCGACGTCACGTTCTACACCTTCGAACTTCCGCTGATCGCCCTGGTCGAGATCTTCTTCGGGCTGCACACCATCGCCGTGCACGTGGCCGAGGCGCTTGTCTACCTGATCGTCACGGCGCTCGCCGTCGCGGTCGCGGTGACCGACAGCCGGGGCGGGGCGCGCGTGGCGCGGGCGGGCGTCGTGGCGGCCGTGCTCGCGGCGCCGGCGCTGATCGTCTCGAACATATGGATCCCGCTCGGATTCCCCGATCACACCGGCACCACGGTCTTCTTCCTGGTGCCGTTCCTGCTGATCGATCGCCTCCCCCATAAATGGTTTACCGCCCCGCTGGTCGCCATCCTCCTGTGCGCGGGCCAGATCGGCGACGTGACGGTCCGCTACGTCGCGGTGCCCGCCATCGTCCTGGTTTGCGGCTACCGGGTCGTGGTCTCCGGCAAGTTCAGGAGCGGTGATGCCGCCAACGTGGTGGCCGCCGTCGTGTCCGTGCCCCTGTCGCTTGCGGTCCGCGCGATCATGAAGCATTTTGGCGCGTACGTGATGGTGTCCCCGAAGACCCGGATCGCGCCGATCGCCCACTGGCCGCACAACGCGTGGCTGACTTGGTACGCCGTGCGGATGCTCTTCGGCATCTCCGGCGGTCCGGTCGCTCACCCTCGCCCACTCGGCGTGGCGTCGGTGTTCGGGACCTGCTGCCTGTTGCTCGCGGTGGCTGGCATGGTCCGGGTGGTGTGGCGCTGGCGGGCGGCGTGCCGGGCCGAACAACTGCTGCTCCTCGTGATCGTGCTCAACGTCGTCGTCTACGCGATCTCCACCCTGCCTACCCCGCGGACGCCGCATGATCTGGTGGTCGTGCTGCCCGCCGGCGCGATCCTCGGCGCGCGGGCCCTGGTTCCGCGGCGAATCACCGGCCGGCTGACCGCGCTGGCCGCGGCCGGCGTCGCCACCGTCGCCGCGCTGCTGCCGTTGTCGTGGGCAGCGGCGGCCAGCGCGCCGCAGGTCCCCGCGTACGCGGTCCTGGCCACCTGGCTGGAAAAGCACGGGCTGCACTACGGGCTCGGCGGCTACTGGGACGGCTCCTCCGTGACCTTGCAGTCGGGCGGAGCGGTCCAGGTCCGCACCGTGCACCTCGTGGACGGGGCGATCAGGCCGTTCCCGTGGGAAACGAACACGCTGTGGTACGACCCCGCCAGGCACTACGCGAACTTCGTCGTCATCGACCTGGTCAACATCGACCTCGTGCCGCAAGCCGCACCTTACTTCGGCAAGCCGGTCAGCAGCCACGATGTCGGCCAATGGGAAGTCCTCATCTACAACCACAACGTCCTGCGGGTGGTCAGGCCGCCCAAGCTCACGCACGACAGCTAGCAACGCGGCAACTCCCCTTGACGCCATCCGTAAGGCATCGCTAACGTTAGTGAGTACTGACAGATACTTCGCAAGGGGGGCACCTCGATGGGACAGCCAGTAGCATTTTTCGAGATCATCAGCCCGGATGCGGAACGGGCGCTGAAGTTCTACACCGAGATGTTCGGCTGGGCCGCCCAGGCGGACCCGAACATGGGCGGCTACGCCCTCGTCGACACCAATGCGGGCGAGGGCGCCATCGGCGGCGGCATCGGCGGCACGGAGGCGCCGGGAGAAGCGCCGACCGTCAAGATCTACATGCGCGTCGACGACCTGGACGCCGCGCTCGACCGCGCCGAGCGGCTAGGCGGCAAGCGCCTCGTCCCGCCAACCGACCTGCCCGAGGGCTACGGCCGGTTCGCGATCTTCACGGACCCCGACGGCAACCAGGTCGGCCTGTGGGCCTGACCCCCGCCGACGACCCGCGGGCCGAGGCCCCGCGTGGCGCCCGCCGCGAGGACCCGCGCGGTGATCCCGCCGAGGCCGCGACGGACGAGGCCCTGCGCGCGCTCGCCGAGCCGCGCCGCCGCGCGATCCTGCGGCTGGTGGCGCACGACGAACTGGCCGCGGGAGAAATAGCGGCGGCATTCGACGTCACTCGTACCGCCGTAAGCCAGCACCTCACCGTACTTCGCACCGCCGGTCTTTTGTCCGAACGAAGGGTCGGCACCCGCCGGCTGTACCGTGCCCGCCCCGAGGGCCTGGCCGGGCTGCGGGAGTTCCTGGAGGACATGTGGTCCTCATCTCTGGACGTGGCCCGGCGGCTCGCCGAGGCGGACCGCGGCATCAGCGATGACAGTCAGTCGGCGGCAGGCTAACGCGGGCACCAAAGACGAAGGAGATACTCATGGACGTCACCCCCATGCCCCAGCGCGAAGGGAACCGCCATGGCTGACGTCACGGAGTTGCGGCGCCCGCCGGTGCGTCAATCGGTGCTCGTCCGCAGCTCGCGACCGCATACGTTCGAGACGTTCGTCGCCGAGATGGGCAGTTGGTGGCCGGTGAACCCGTTCTCGGCCGGCAAGGACCGGGTCCGCGATGTCACCGTCGAGCGGCGGGTCGGCGGACGGGTCTATGAGACCTGGGCCGACGGTACGCAGGTGGACTGGGGCGAGCTGCTGGCCTGGGAGCCGCCTCGGCGGTTCGCGATGACCTGGGCGATCGTCTCCGCGCTCACCGAGGTGGAGCTGACGTTCGCCGAGCTGGGCCCAGCGCTGACGAAGGTATCGGTCGTGCACAGCGGCTGGGAAAAGCTCAGCGACGAGCAGCTAGCGCAGGACTGCGCGCTGCCCGGCGGGTACCTTGGCGGCGCGTTCGACCAGGGCTGGGCGTTCATCCTCGGCCGTCTGGCCGAAGCGGGGGAGCGATCGTCATGAGCGAGGCCGTGCGGTACGTGATGTTCTACGAGAGCGGCGACCTGACGCTCGCCGTCGAGAACTTCCCCGCGCACAAGGCCAGGTACACCGAGTTCATGGACCGGGGCGTGCTGCTCTCGCTCGGCCCGTTCACGGACGGGAGCGGCTCCATCGCCGTGTTCACCAGCCGGGAGACCGCCGAGGAGTTCGCCTCCGGCGACCCGTTCGTGCTCCGCGGCGTGGTCAGCAAGTGGTACGTCCGGGAGTGGCGGGAGGTGACGCCGAGGGCTCCTTCAGCCAGATGAATGTCCCCTCCAGCTGGCTATATAGGCAGCTGAACGGGTCATTCATCTGGCCCGTCAGCGCCGGGCCGCCGGGCCGGCGGGCCGGCGCTGACGGGCGAAGCCGCCGCGAACCGGGTTCGCGGCGGCTCGCCCGCGCCCGCGCCGAGTCAGCCAGGCCTAGTCTCGGGGCGGTGCGGAATCTGCGCCCTGGGTCAGGGGCTGCTCATCGTCTGTCTGGCGGCGTCGCCCAGCAGCGCGGCGAACGATGACCGGGTCGAGACGGTGCCGGGTCCGGGGTTGTCCCTGATCTCCTGGCGGATCTGGCCGGTCTTGTCGATGACGAACACCAGGTCGCTCATCAGGCTCGTCCCCGGTGCCATGTGCGCGACGTAGATCCCGTAGCTGCCCCAAACCCGCTGTAGCTGGGTGAGCGTGCCGGTGAGGAACAGCCAGTTCGGCAAGTTCGCCAGGCCCTCTCGCTGATCGAGCGACCGGGTGAAGGCGATGCCGAGGTGAATGGGGTTGGCCGCGATCGCCACAAGTTCCACGTCCTGCCCTGAGCCGCCGAGCAGGCTGGTTGCCCCCGTGAGTTCCTGGGGGAGCGGGCAATCGGCCGTGCAGAGCGGGTCGAGGAACGTCAGCAGGACGGTCTTGCCGCGCAGCGACGCGAGGCTGACCTGCCGCCCGGACTGGCTGAGGAGCCGGAAGTCCGGGGCGGGCCGGTCCACCGCGACGGTTTCGCCCGCGATGGCACGAGCCAGGATCGGGTCGGCGGTGCCGTTCACGGACGCCACGGCCATCGGGACCGTACCCACCAGGACCACCCCGAGCGCGCCGAGCGAGAGCAGCGAGCGGGTACTGGCTCGCGCCACCGTCTCGCGGAGCGCGGTGCGGGAGAGGCGGGCCGGCTTAGCAGCCGCCACCTTTCGTTCGGGAAAATCTGGGGCTTGGGTAGCGGCGAGGAAGCCTGCCCACAGCAGCAGCGCCCACGGGACCATGCTGTTCGGGTCCGTCCCGAGGCCGCCGGGCACGCCCAGGTCCTGGACCAGCACCCAGTTGGCGATGCAGAAGACGATCGCGGCTGGTACGGCGACACGCAGCACCCTTGGCCGGCCGCTCGCGATCGCGACCCCCGCCAGGGCCAGGAAGATGACGGCGAACAGATTCACGGCCAGTCCGTGCGCGCTCGTGAACGAGGCGAACGAGGAGACGACGACCTCCTGCGCGTGCGGCTGGGGGAGTCCCGCCATGCCCTGAACCATCCCGGTCAGGGTGCCGTCGCTGCCGCCCCAGTAGCCACGGCCCGGCCAGGCCTGCAGCACCGCCATCCCGATCCAGAACAGGCCGATGCCGCCGAGCAGCAGCCGCCCGAGCCGCGGTCCCGCCCAGGCCCGCGACGGCAGGGCGATAGCGATCCCCGCCGTCACGTAGAGCACGACCGCCCCAGGCGCGCCGGTCAGCCAGGACAGTCCCGGCGCGAAGATGCCGCCGAACGCCTCGCCGAACACCCAGACGATCAGTCCCCAGGCCGCGCTGGCGAGCCCGGCGAGCCGAGAGTTCCAGCCCGATTCGGCGCCGATCAGCCACAAGCCGAGCCCGGCCTGGATCCACACGGTGGACGCTGCGGCTTGCACCGGGTGGAAGGACCAGATCGTGCCTCCCGCGTTCACCACGTCCCGCACCCAGCCGGGCGACGCGGTGGCTCCCGGGGCGATGACCTGGGACGGCAGGCCGCCGGCCATCTGCGGCTGAGCCTGCAGGATGCCGTCGATGATCCACAAGATGCCGAAGCCGATGCGGAGCACACGGCGCGCCTTGGGCTCGGCCGGTGCCGGCGGCCGCGGCGGCGATGACGCTGATGCCGCCGCGGCGCGCCGGGCGCGGATGAGCCCGTAGGCCAGCGCAAGTGCCAGGAAGATCGCGATGATGACGATCCCCTGATGCAGCAGGGCGGACCGGAACGCGGCCACCAGCGTGGGGTCGTCCGTGTTCAGTCCTGAGTCCATGCCAGGCACGGGACTGGCCCCTCAGTCGGTAGGGATGTAGGGACGCATCATCTCGTTGTCCTCGTGGTCGAGGATGTGGCAGTGCACCATGTACGCGGGACCCTTGGTGGGGTCGAACGAGTACAGGTTCCGCCCTGGGCTCACGCCGTTGATCGAGGTCGCCTGCGGCGCCCATCGGATCGCGTACCTGTTGACGTAACCGGGGAAGACCTTGGCGGTGTCCTTCCAGCCCGCTTCGCTGGGGTTGGGCGGGATGACCGGTCCTGTCAGGTACGGGGAGAACGCCCGGTTGCCGCCGAGCGCGCCGTCGGCGTTGGGCGTGTAGTAGTTTCCTGGCGGCCCATAGCCGGGGATTATCGTCCCCGCCTCGTACGTGACGGGACTCCACGACCCGTCCGCCGCCTCGCCGTTGAAGGTGCCGCCCGGGAAGTCGGTCGCCCAGTCGTCCATGTAGGCGGCCTGCCCGGTGTTGGGGTCGATGGTGACCGCCTGGCGGTTCAGCAGCTGGAACTGGATCAGGTGGACGTGGATGGGGTGGGCGTCCACCGTCGTGTTCAGGAACTCCCAGACCTCGGTCGAGCCGACGCGCGGCAGCTCAGTAATGGCCAGGCCCTGTCCATACTGATCTGGCGTGCTGCCGGGGATGGCCGGGTAGCCACCGCCGTCACGGTGCCCGTTCCACTTGCTGTTGTTGATCACGTCGATGACCGGCGTGCCCGCGGTGTTGCCGCCGGCGTCGGTCGGGCTCTCGTACTCGAACAGGACGAGCTGGCGCTTGACGCTCGGGTTCACGCCGGCCGCCAGGGCGCCCGTCGCCGGGCTGACCAGGCGGACGATCTTGGGCTCCTGGTTGGCGCCGCCGCGCAGCCCGGCGCCGGTGGCCGGGTTGTACGTGGTGTCCCGGCCGGCCAGCGGCAGCGTGACCTGGAACTGCATTACGTTGCGCGTCGGGTCGGACGGGTCGAGCGCGCTTCCGCTCGGGAACGGCACCTGCGCGTCGTTGGTGAGGGTGAGGGTCCGCCCCGCCAGCCCGGCGAAGTCGACGATGATGTCGGCGCGCTCGGACGGCGCGATGAACAGCCGCGTCGAGGGCGTTGGCGTCCCGTTGTTGACCGGCTCGGTCTGGCCGAGCAGCTGGACCGGGGTGTCGAGCAGCCCGCCGTCGGTCCCGATCTGGTACATGGTCGGCCCGGTCGCGCCGCTGGAGGCGTCCACCAGGCCCATCCGCAGGAACCGCGCGTTGGAGCCGTTGACGAACCGCAACCGGTAGCGGCGCGGCTCCACCGCCAGGTACGGCCAGGTCCTGCCGTTGACGCAGATCGCGTCGCCGAAGAACTCAGGAATCCAGTACGGGTGGATCTTGGGATTGCTCGGCGGGCCGTCCACCAGCGAGGGGTCGTTGTTGCTGTCCGGCCAGAAGAGCTGCCCGTTGGTGTCGAACTGCCGGTCCTGGACCATCAGCTCGACCTCGTAGTTGCCGGCCGGCAGCCCGAGCGGGTTGCTGGCCAGCCCGGTGTCGTACTGGTCCCTGAGGAAGTAGAAGGCGGCCATGCCGGAGAAGACGTTGACGCGGGTGACGCCGAGCGCGTGGTCGTGGAACCACAGTGTCGTCGCCTGCTGGCCGTTGGGGTAGTAGTACACGACGGAGTTCGGCGTGGTCGGCTGGTAGGACGAGTACCCCTTGCCGTGCAGGCCGTTGTTGGTGAACCAGGCCTCGGGCACGCCGTCCGATGTGGACTGGTTCTCGCCGCCGTGCAGGTGCACGACGGTCGGCACCGGCCCGGTATAGGGGCCGAACGACATCGCCGAGCCGAGCGGGTTGGCCCAGTGGATGGTCTGGTCGACGGTCAGGTACTTCTGGAGGTTGGAGTTCTGCGGCAGGTCGTTCGTGTACCTGATCGTGGTGGGGGTGCCCTTCTGCGCCTCCACCGTGAAGCCGGGCCACTGCGGGGACGGGTAGGACCCCAGCGGGCCGGTCGCGTACCCCCACAGCCAGGTGCCGTTCTGGTACCCGCCCGTCAGGTTGGTGTAGAACGAGTCGGGCAGCACCTTTTGCAAGAACTCGTAGATGTACACCTGAAGCGAGCTGCCCGACACACGTTTGCCGGCGAAGGTCGGCAGCGGGGTGACGAACTGCGTGATGCTGGCGCCGGGCAGCGCCGTCTGCGGGAACTCGACGGACGCGCTCGCGCCCTGGAACAGCGTCGGGGCCTCGAAGCGGATCGCGACGCCCGCTCCCGCTAGTGCCCCGATCTTCAGCAGATCTCTGCGTGTGACACGGCCGTGTTTGTTCATTTGACGCCTCCTTAGGTGTCTGCCGGCTGGTGCTGGTTTCTGTCGTCAGGCCCGCGGGCGACCCGCAGCAGTGCGATGACCGCCACGGGGAGCCCCGCGGCCTGACCCGCGAGCCCGTCCTGTAGGGCATGCGCGGCCTGGTATCCGAATGCGAACGGCGCCGCGGTGTTGCCAGCGGCGGAGAAAGGATGAGAACCCCGCGTGACGACCGTCGACGCGGTGGTGAAGTACACCTGGCTCGCGTACGCGCGTGCGGCCGCCTGGTGCAGGGCCCAGGCGGCCAGTACGGTCACGGCCAGCAGCGGCACGATCAGCGCTGCCTGCGCGACCGCCGCCGCGACCCGGCCCTCCGCGACTCGGCCCGCGGTGCCGCGGCTCGTTATGCGGCTGGCGACGGTGCGGGCGACCCAGACCGCGACAGGGGCCAGGCAGACGCAGACCAGCGTGATGACCACCCAGGGAGCCACCCAGTACACGTCGCCGCCGTCGTGTGCCTGCGGGGCAACGAGCGGCTGCGCAGTAACCGGGTTGTCTGACTTGTCGACCACGAACCACGCGGGAGCTTGTGCCAGGGCCGCGAACAGGGTGCAGAGCAGTGCTCGTTTCACCAGGTCCGCGCGGCGGGCCGCGTCGCCGTCGCCCCCGCTGCCCACGCCCGTCACGCTGGCGATCCGGTCGCCGGCCCAGACGCCGACGGCGAACAACGGGAGCATGATCAGCGAGTCGGTAACCCAGTGCTCGACCTGGACGTATGGCTGCGCCGAGAATCGCCCCGACGAGGTACGCAGGAACTGATCGAGGCCTATGACCGGAAAGCTGATCATAACTGCCATGACCGAAATCTCACGGCCGTTGAGTCTGCGGCCTCGGGCTGTATTTCTCCACGTTAAAGACGCCATTAGTCGCGACCTTCCGGGGACGGCCGGATCGCATGGGATTGCACATGCACCGAACTGAAAATTTCAACGGGCTGCAATCCCATGCGATCGGCGATCAGATGTCCGACAGGTACGGCGGCGCGGAGCGCCGCTGTCGGCGGCGCCACATTGGTGACACGGACGTCGTGACCTGCGGCAACGTGCCCTCGGGCCTGCGTTAAAGACTTGCGCAGGAATTGACCAACGGCGCTGGGAAATCCCAGCGCGGCCGAAAATGTTTCGAAATGCGCGAGCGGATACGAGACGCGGAAATTACGGCATGCCAAAATACGCATACGCCGTCTCCTCCCAGGCCGAAGAGGACGGAAGCGCGGACGCCATGATCATGATTGGCGGCCGCGCCGCCGTATTGCGCCATATAATTTTCCTTAACCTTTTCTTTGTCAAGTTCATATATGGTTTATTCACGATGACAAATTTGTCATCATCAAAAGTCTTGCCTTTCGACCAATCGTGTGGTAACGCCTCTCAGGCCCCCCTGCTGTTCGTGGCCGATGCTGGAGCGTCCCGCAGTTCCCCCAGCACCTGTCACCCCACCACCCTCACCTGTCCAGCTTCCGTCCCACGACCGACCGCCTGTCAGGCCTGCTGCCCCAGATGAATGTCCCTATGTGTCGGACAATGGGTGTATGCCCAGTTCAGAGGGCATAACGGGTAGTCCAGGGTCAGGCGAAAGTCAGGAGTCCGCACATGTCGCGACGTGCCGCAGCGGGGAATAACGGCAAGCTACAGGCCAGCGTCTTGAAGAAGTGCGACCGCAGTTACCATCGTCCGGCGACTAACAAGCAGTGCGCTGCTGGTACGTGTCAGCACACGTGCGAGCCGTCGGCGATCGAGCGGTGCCGGCACGCGTGGACGGTCCGCTACACCGTCAACGGGGTGCAGCGGGACAAGAGCTTCCGGGATGAGATGGACGCGGCCAGACGGGTGCTGTGGGGGTCGGGGTTGAAGAAGGCGCAAGATTTCCAGCTTGAGCTGACCCGGGGCAAGCGTGCCCAGGGCCGGACGTACGTGGACCCCAAGGCCGGAGACGAGCTGTTCGGCCCGGCGGCCGAGGCGTTCATCATGTCCGGCGCGCTGCACGCGAGCCCCGATTCGCGGGCCGCCTACCTGAGTACCTACCGGGCCAACATCGCGGGTGGGTTCGCTGGCCGGACGCTGGCGCAGATGGCCACCGCGGCCGCCGCTGCCGAGGTGGCCGAGCTGGTGAACGTGACCATGGGGCATAAGAGCATCACGCGCAGGCAGGTAGCCCGCATGGTCATCACTGGCACCATGGACGCGGCGGTCAGTGCCGACAAGATCGGCCGTCACAAGCTGGCCGGGATCACTCTGACCGAGGGCACCAGGACCGCGCCCGCCCCCGCCGATGATGATGACGAGCAGCCCGGCGGGTTCGTGTTCATCACCGATGACCAGGTCGCCACGCTGGCCGCCGGGATCACGGTCACGACCGGGAGCCGCCGGACCCGGCCCCTGGCGGGGGTCGGAGTGGCCGTGTGGCTGCAGCGCACGATGGGGCTGCGGATCAGGGAAGCGCTGGGGGTGGAGAAGGGCGACTTCCGGACCCGGAAGAACGGGGAGCGGTACCTGCGGTTGCGCGGCCAGGCCAGCCGGGACGGGCGTACCCGGGTGCCGCTGAAGCACCGTAAGGAAGGCGAGGGCCGCAATGTCCCGGTCCCTGATTACATCTGGGAGATGGTGCAGGCCATGCCGGACGGGCCGTTGTGCCCGGGACCGCGCGGCAGCCGGTACATGAGCTACAGCACGGCATGGGACCGGTTTACGGGTATTACCGGCGCGCTGGGCATCGGCGGGTACACCACGCACAGCCTGCGCCATCAGTTCGCTTCGGAGTGCCTGGACGACGGGATGAACATCGTGGACCTGTCGGCCGTGCTGGGTCACGCGGACCCGTCGGTCACGTTGCGGATCTACGTGCATGCGATGCCCGACGCCGAGGCGCGCACTCGGGCCATGATGAACGCCCGGTGGACCGCCCAGCCCACATTGACCGCCGTCGCCGCCTAGCCCGTCGTCCGCTACCGGTAACCCCGGGGCAGCAGCCACTCAAGGGAGCTCTTCAACGGCCGGCACCGCAACGCCTGCCGTCCCGGACCGCCGGTACCGCGCCGCGCGGGCAGGGACGGAAGTGCGCCCATGACCGCCGTCCCGCTAGCCCCCGCCCACCGCCCCGGCTCGTCGCGCGCTCCTACGTCGCGCACGACGAGCCAACAAGTCACCATCCAGGGCAGAGACAAAGGCGCTGCGCGCTCACCCCAACGGACAGGCGACCCTCTGCGCGCCAACCTCCCGCCGACACGCATTAAACCGCGCGGTGCCGACTCAGAGGTGCAACAACACGGCAAGCACCCCGGCGGCCGCGATGCCGAGGGTTAGAGGTACTACGCTGCTTGGCTTCTTCCAAGCGCAGATCATGATCGCAGCGACGCCGAGCACGAAGATGACCCATGTAAGCTTCACGTCTACGTACAACTTAGAACACCTCGCCTAGGTGTTAGTTAGATGCTCGCCGTCTGCCTAGCCGCGCGACAGTTGTTCAGTGTAAGATTTTCATACCTGACAGGTCCAGCGCCTGCCTGGCAGGTACCATACCGTCGGCAATGCTGAGGGGTCAAGCCACCCGATGACCGAACCATCAGACGATCGGAAGCCAACACAATCCAGTGCGGAGGCTGTCTTCTATGCCGCTCTCCGCGACTTGTACGCGCGATCGGGAGAACCGAGCACTAGGGCCATGGCCAAGGCGATCGGTGGGGTGAGCCACACGACGCTACACGCCGCTCTGCGTGGAACGGCTGTGCCGTCTTGGCCGGTCACGGAGAAGCTTGTGCGCCACCTGGGCGGAGAGATTGAGACGTTCCGCGAGCTTTGGGCAGATACGCGACCGGGCGCCAACATAACGCGGTCCACTTCAGGGCCGGAGATTTCGGTTTTTGTTTCGTACGCGCGGATAGACGATAAGGCAACCTATGGCCGCATCCTTCAGTTGATCGATGGCGTCGCAGACACCTACCAAAGCATGACCGGCCAGACTGTCGGCACGTTTAAGGACGTAGAGTCCATTAAGCCGGGCGACAACTGGCGCGATAGAATACGACTCGGGCTCTCCGCGTCATCGATATTCCTAGCGTTCATTTCTCCGGCGTATCTACGCAGCATAAACTGCCGGGAAGAACTGAGCGAATTCTTGGCATTTCTTGATGCTAACGCAAGTACTCGCCTGATCATACCGCTGATATTTACCGCGCCCGATCGGATACTCAACGAATTTGGCGACGATGATTTGTGGAAACGCATTGAAGAGCTACAGTGGCTTGATGTTTCCGGGCTGCGGCGGGTGGACGTGGGTTCTTCCCAATGGATAATGGCCACGGATCTAATTGCCGAAAGAGTCGATGAGATCCTTAGGACCTTTACTCCCGGAGCTGATGAGGCGTCCGACGCCGAGGATTCAGATTCTGAGGCAGAGCTTTCTGAGGGCACCCTTAACCGCATGGCGGCAGCCGAAGCAAGGATGCCTGAAATGAACGCGAATGTTGAAAGATATGGCGAACTCATGACCCAGTTGAACAAGGCCGTGGTAGCGGCCAGCCCGTCAATGCAGCGAGCAGACTCGTTCGGTAAGAAGCTGGGGGTATCTCAGCAGCTTGCGCGAGAGCTGACTCCCATTGCTGACGAGATGGTGGAAGTAGCGGATCGGCTCGCGGGTGATCTCAATGAGTTGACCTACGTCGCTAACGTCATCGTCGAATTCGTTAGGAAAGACTCAAATGAGGCTCCGGCCGAAACCATCGAGTACCTCAAGTCGATCAGAGATATCGCGTCGATTGGACTGACCTCGTTTGCGGCAATCGAAGAATTCAGTCGAAGTGTAGGCCAGGTGATTGGCTTTTCTAGGGAACTTGATCGACCCCTGAAGAAAATCCAAGGAGCTAGTCTTAAGGTTGCAGGCCAGCGGGGAGCATTCAGTGGTTGGCAGGAAGAATTGGTATCTCTGCACGACCGATATCCCGACCTTCATCTGTAACTGTCGACACGCCGTGCGCAACTCCGTCCTACCCGGACAGCCGCCGCACAGCAACCGGGCACCCACAGGACACCGGCACTCCCGGCCATCCACGCAGACAACCCCCCGCTGTGCCCGATCAAACTAGCCCCGGCCTGCGGCCGGGCGGCTGGCTCCACTCCGTTCCGGTCCCCCTGACCTCACTCCCCCAACAAGCAGGGGGAGTGAGGTCAGGAACCCCTGCACTCCATTCCACCAGCCGAAAACCAAGATCAAAATCAAAGTCAAGATCAAAACCAGAAAGTCAAAGTCAAGATCAAAGTCAAAACCAGTGAGGGTGAAGACGCCAGCAAGGGGCGCGGGTTAAACCAGATCAGGTGACTACGACTGCAAAACGCGCGGGCTAGACCATGCGGTGGCTAAGACGCCAGCAAACCGCGCGGCTCAGACCAGCCTGGGCAATGAAGGCTGCAAAGGGTGCAAGCCAGGCCACGCGATGACAGAGACGCCCGAAAGGCGGAAGGCCGGACTGGCGCCGCGCCTCCCCGTCAACCCCGGACGCACTCAGCAGGTAACCCTGTCCTAGATGCGCACGGCAAGGGTCTGGTGCTTATCCTGGAGTGGTCCAGACTTATGGGAGGATACTGGACCTGTGCTTGAAGCTACCCCAGACAGAACGGGCCACATGCTTTACCTGGTGATCAGCGGGGCTCCGGCCCCGGAGGGCATCCGCGAACTTGTCGGCATGCTTCACAGCGCTGGGTGGCGGGTCGTGGTATTCGCGACCCCGGCCGGGGTGCGATTCGCCGATACCCGCGAGCTAGAGAAGCTGACCGGGCAGCCCGTGCGGTCTGAGTACCGGGAGCCTGGCACGGGAACCCCTGTGCCCCCCGCCGATGTCGTGCTCGCCTGCCCGCTGACGTTCAACTCGGTAAACAAGTTCGCCCACGGACACGCCGATAACTTCGCAATCAGCCTATTGTGCGAGATGGTCGGATATGGGGTGCCTGTGGTGGCCGTCCCGCATTGCAAGCCGCAACTTGCCACCCATCCGGCATTCCCGGCAAGCCTGGAGACGCTGCGCGGGATGGGTGTCCGGGTGTTGTTCGACCCGGACGCCCCCTATGAGCGCAGGCTGCCGCCGTGGCGTGAGGTCATCGCAGCATTGCCCGCTGTTAGCAGCCCGAGGGCAGTGTCATGAGCAGCGCCCCTGACTCTCCCGGAACCCGTATCGCGCTGGCGAGACGTAGGCGAGGGCTGTCCCAGTCCGTGGTCGCCGGACTAGTTGGCCGGTCGGAATCATGGCTGTCCCAAGTCGAGCGCGGAGTCCGCCGTATTGACAGTCATGCCGTGCTGCTACGGCTCGCCACCGTGCTCCGGGTTGAGGTAGAGGAGCTGATCGGCCCGGGAGACGGGCGTCAAGAAATACGCAGGGTCTACGAGCCGACCGCACAAATCGAACAGGCCATGATGCGCTATCACGCCGTGGGCGCGTCCATCAGCAGGCCACAGACCGGGAGTAACGGCAGGCCCGAGCACCTGCAAGCCATGGCCCGCACCGCGTACCAGAGCTATCAGGCCACCAGGTACGAAGACACCGGGCGGATGCTGCCCCCGCTGATCCAGCAGGCGGAGGAGGCCAGTGGTGCGGCCGGGGTCGGGAACCCGGCCATGTGTGCAGTGCGGGCGCTCGTCTACGACACCGCCGCTGCGCTGCTCAACCGCGTGGGAGAGCCGACGCTCGCATGGGCTGCGGCTGACCGCTCGGTCTCCGCAGCAGAGCAGTCAGGCAACCCCGTTCTCACCGCCATGTGCGCTTGGCGGTTGTCGTACGTGATCATCAGCCACAGCCACCCGGGCGAAGCTCTGGAACTCGCCATGTCCGCAGCCAGTGCCCTGGAATCCGGCATGCGCGTACCGGACCTGGACAGCCTCAGTGTTTACGGCGCGCTGCACCTCGCCGCCGCGACCGCCGCGGCGGCCGTCTACGACCGCGCAGCCACAACCAGGATACTCGGCAAAGCCCGGGAGATTGCCGATCGTACCGGAGACGGCAACCACATGGGCACCGCGTTCGGGCATGTGAACGTCTCGATTCACGCCATTGCCGCTGCGCTCCAACTCGGCGATCCGCGCACGGCAATCGAGACCGGGGAAGCGCTCAACCTGGCTGCGCTGCACACGGGGCTGACCGGTCGGCGCGCCCAGCTCAGCCTTGACCTGGCACGCGCTTACGCCATGCGCAAGCGGGACGCCGCCGCCGTCAACCTACTTCTCACCGCCGAGCGGCAGAGCCCTCAGCTTGTCCGGTACGACGCCCGCACCCGCGACGTGCTCACGGCCCTGCTACGCCGCGAGCACCGGCCCTCAACCCCGGAACTGCGCCCGCTCGCGCGGCGCGCCGGGGTGATCTGACCCGCACAAAAGTACCGATCGCGCGCCCGCACCAGACTGCGCGGCAAGGACGTTTGCGGAGGTGCGGGTCATCACAGCCCGTGGCCCCTAGCTTCTTTTCTGCCCGATGTTCTCCATTACGACCGGTTGAGAGCATCGGCTGTCCTGGGTCTGTGGTCATCAGAAGGGCAGTAGGGCTGATGTCTTCTGTGGGTCTGTGGGAATGGGTCGTGGATCAGCGAGCCGATCGTGCCACGTCGGGTGTGTCAGGGAAACGTCACCGGGCAATGACAGCGCTTTCACGCACTCTCATCACTGTCGGCACGCCGGCGTCGGGCCGGGTGGTGCCAATCGGTCTCGTGGAGGGTGCGTACGGATTCTTCTATGTCCGCTTTACTCCCGTGCTTACGGCAGATTGTGAAAAGGGTGTGATCACGTGGCACGGGACGAGCAATTGAGCGACCGTGACGGTTCGCTTCCTGCTGAGGTCCCGCTCACCGGGACAGAAGTGATGCTGGTACCTGGTTCTGGGCCAAAGTTCGATGTGTCGGTGCCTAACGCAGCGCGGATATATGACTACATGCTCGACGGCAAGGACAACTACCAAGCGGACCGGGATGCGGCAGAACGGCTACTGAAGCTGTTGCCTGACGCGCAGGACGCGTGCCGCCAGAACCGGTACTTCCTCCAGCGCGTGGTGAGCTACCTTGTCGGTCAATGCGGAATCCGGCAGATTATTGACATAGGGTCCGGCCTCCCGACACAGGACAATGTTCATCAGGTAGCGCGGCGAAACCGTCCAGACACGCGGGTGGTGTACGTCGACTATGACCCGGTAGTTGTCTCGCACGCCAACAACGTGCTTGCGGGAGGCGGGGTGACGCCCAACATAGCCGTAGTCCATGCCGATGCGCGGCAACCGAAGGCCATACTTGGTGACCCGAAGGTAACTGAGCTAATCGACTTCGACTCGCCCGTGGCAGTGCTGATGCTCGCGGTATTGCACTTCATCCCAGACCAGGAAGATCCGCGAGGGATTATCGAAGAGTTCACCGATGTAATCGCACCGCACAGCTACGTGGCGATATCTCATATTACCGACGATGAGGTAGACAAGCTGCTCAGCGTCGAAGCCCAGAGTGTCTACATCGATGCTTCCGCGCCGGCAGTGCCACGATCGGCCAGGGAGATAAGAGAATTCTTCTCCGCGCTGGAGCTAGTGCCGCCAGGACTGGTAGACGTCAATCAATGGCCAGCGTTCATTCTGCCGGATGTGACCCCAATGAACCCGCGCACACTCATGTACGGCGGCGTCGGGCGGAAGGTGTACTAGATGACTGCCAGCCGTACTAGTGACGACGGGGGTGCCCTGAGTAACGCTGAGCCGATACTGCTGGACCCGCCGAATTGGCCAGGGCTGAGCAACGACCAGCTTACGGTGTTCGTGGAATCGGTCAACAGCCTGCTTGACTACGGTATTTTCCGGCCGCCGCTCGCGACCGAGCTAGTAACGTACCGGGACACCGCAAGCGATGAGATCAGTGCCCGCATCGCCGGGAGACCACGCGGATCAGGAAACAGCGAAGATTAATGCCGGTAGCGCGCGGCTCAGACAAGACTCTTCGCAGGGACATGGAAATGATAGGCAAAGAGCGCAAGCCAACCGGGAAAAGCCCAGAAAGGCCGGGGACCTGTGGACATGTCCCTTCCCGCCGGGCTACGCGGACGCAAGCGCGCCACCCCCGGGAAGGGGACCAAAAGCCAGGGCAAGCGCTTCAGCGGGCTCACCGATCACGCGGCCGACCCCCGGCGGCGGGTAAAGGCAGCCCGGGAAATCGGACGCAAGTGCACCGTGGCCGTCGACGATAGCCGCAGCAGAAAACCCCCGGCCGGGGCGTTACAAGCCCCGGCCCTCCCGGCGCAAGGGCTCGCGCACACCCCGCCGCGCCGCAGCGAGCAGACCCGCGCCCCCAATACCAGGACACATCCCAGAACACCAGGAGAAAGGACGCGCCATGATCGTGACCGGCGCCACGATGACCGTGCCGGGCATCTCGCCCGAAGAACTGGCAGCGATGCAGGACGCGGCCGGCGCATTCAGGCAGAAATTCGCCGGGGGCCGGACGCAATACGCCTACTCCGGGCCGGGAGGCGGCAGACCCGGCCACATGCACATCTCCTACGGTGCTGACCAGTTCACCATCCTGGCGCAGCCGCGCATGGCGGACGGGGCAGAGGCGGGCGCATGAATACCGCCGAAGGCCAGGCCGCCACGCTGACCGGCACGCTGTGGGAGGCGGCTTGCTTTGCCGGTGGCCTCAGCACCGGGACCCACCGGCATTTCCCGGGTGCCCTGGACCCGGCATGGCTGGCGGCCCTGCCGCTTCCGTCCCAAGCGCAGCTGCCGCCCGGCCAGCCGGTCGCGCTGATCGACGGCACGCACCGCGAGTTCGAGCGGCACATCCAGACCGCCACGCTGCGCGCCGCCTGCGAGCACCGGCCGCGCACCAGGGTCTATGAGGACATTGGCTGCAGCGATGACGGCTGGGCAGGGCTGGCCACCTCGCACCTGACCCGGCTGTCGGGCAGCGCGCTGCGCGTGCTGTGCAGCGTGTATGAGTCCCGGCACGGCGATCAGACTTTCCGCGCGCACCGCGACACCTGGTTCGGGGCCGTCATCCAGGTCAGCGGGGCCAAGGACTGGCAGATCGGGGAGGGACTGCTCGATGCCGCCGGGCCGCCCCCAACCGCAGTGACCATGGCGGCCGGGGATGTCCTGCTGATACCGAAGTCGCTGCCGCACCTGGTCACCACGCCCGCTGATCCCGGCTGGTCGGTACACCTGGCATTCGCCCTGGACCGCGACCCGCCACCCGTCCGTAACGCGCTGCCGTCACCCCTCATGCACCCGCCGCGCTAGCGGCCGGGTAACAGCCTGCGGGCCGATGACCCGCAGGAACGTTGGTATACAACCAAAACCCAATTATCAAAAAAGGGACCTCGCCCGTAGGAGCCTGGCCGATGGGCCGTTACAGGTGACCGCAAGGGCGGGGTCCCGCCCCGGGTCCGGGAACGGTGCGCCGTGGTGTCTCCGGGACCCGGCTGTGATCCTGGTCACATCCCCCGGGGGTCGGCGCCCGCGCCGCACAGGCTGCCTGACCAGGGACAACACCCGCCCGTGGCCGCCCTGGCCGGGTCGTGTCGGCCATGGGCGCTTATGGACGTGCCTTAACGGGGCATAACGGGTCATTCCGCTGTTAGACGGCAATTCACGCCAATTCACGCCAGTCGCCTACCGTAAGTACATGACTGAACACACAGCGTCATGTACGCGGGTCCGGCGGTCCGACGCCGGGCTCATCCGCCTCACCAGCCGCGACACCACCGGCCTGTGCCTGACCGCCGAACAGTACGCCGCCCCCTACGACCTGCTCGCCACCGCCCTGGCCACCCCGCCCGCCCGGCTGCGCGCCATCACCGCCCGCTGGCGCAACGCCGGATACGCCCGCACCCAGGTACTCGCCCCCGGCCCGGCCTGGTGCTGGCTGACCCCCGCCGGGATGACCGCCTGCGGCTACCCCTGGCAGGCCACCCCGCCCGCCCTGGCCCGCCTCGCTCACATCCGCGCCGTCCTGGCCGCCCGGCTATGGATGACCGCCGCCCCCGAATGGGCCGCCGGGCAAGCCGCCTGGAGCTGCGAACGCACCATCCGCGCGGCACTGCCCGGGGTAGGCACCGGGCACGTCCCCGACGCCGAAGTACTCTGGCCGTCCGTCCCCGGCAGCCCGTATGCCGGGCAGGCCTGGGCCATCGAGGTCGAGCTGACCCCCAAACCGGCCGCCCGGGTCACCGCGATCATCGCCGGGCTGCTGTCCGGCCCTTACACCCAGGTCATCTACCTCACCTCCCCGGCCGCCAAGCCGGTCGTCGACCGCGCCGCCGCCCGGTTCACCGACGAACAGGCAACCCGGATCACCACCCGCTACCTGCCGCCGTCCGCCCGCATGCCGCAGGACCCCCGGTGACCGGCCGGAACCGGGGCCACGTCCTGTACCAAGACGACGCCGCCGAACGCCGCGCCGCCCTCGGCGCCACCCTCCTGGCCGCCGCCGCGCTGCTGGCCCCGCTGTGGCCGCTGGTACTGGCCACCCTGGGCACCCTGGGCACCGCATGGCTGACCGGCCTGCACCCGGCCCGCCTGTTCCGCGCCGCCGCCTGGTCCGCCCCCATCACCGCCGTCTACCTGGCCGCCGCCGCATTCCAGGACCGCACGTGGCGGGCACGCGCCCTGCAACCGGTCACCGACTGGCGGCACGCCGACATCCTGCTCATCCACGCCAACCCGGTACCCGCGCTGCTGATCACCGCCCCGCTGGCCATCCCGGCCGGGCTCGCCACCGGCGCCGCCGTGTGGGCATGGATCAGCCACGCCTACACCCACGGCCTGATCGGCACCACCGGCCTGGCCCCCTCGGTATTCGCCCGCAGGCAATGGCGCCGCGCCGCCCGCACCGCCCGCCGCGCCGCCCGCGCCCCCGGCCTGGTCCCGCTGCTGTCCCGGCGCGGCGTCCCGGTCGGCCCCGTCATCCGCGTCACCGGCCGCCGCTGGACCCGCATCCTGGTCATCCCGCTAGCAGAGTTCACCCGCCATATGGTCATCGTCGGCGCATCCGGCAGCGGCAAGACCACGCTGATGATCCGGCTGTGGGCCGGATGGCTGGCCGCCGCCCGCCGCGCCGCCGCCACCGGCACCGCCCCGCCGCCGCTGCTATGCGCGCTGGACTGCAAAGGCGGACCCGACGCCAGCGTCAAAGCCGCCCACGCCGCCGCCGCCCTGCGCGCGGCCGGCGCCCGCTCCGTCGGCATCTGGCCCGACCACGCCGCCCTGTCCATGTGGACACTGCCGCCCCGCGACCTGGCCGTGCTGCTGCACCAGCTCATCGAACACGGCGACGGCAACGCCCGGTACTACGCCGACATGTCCCAGGCCGTCGTGTTCATGGCCGTGCACGCGCCGCCCGGCCCGCCGCGCACCGCCGCCCGGTTCCTGGACCGGCTCGACCCCGCCTGGCTCGAGGCCGCCTACGCCGAAGCAAACCCCGCCATCCTGGCCGCGGTCCGCGCCGCCCGCCCGCACATCGCCGACATCCGGCTCCGCTACCAGACCCTGCTGTCCCGCCTCGGCCCCGCACTGGACAGCCCCGGCCAGCTCACCAGCCACGACGCCTGGTACTTCATCCTCGAAGGAACCAGCGAAGCTTCCGTCGCCGAAGCCCAGGCCATGGCCATCACCGAACTCGTCGCCCGCGCCGCCACCGACCCCACCCGCCCGCCCCGCCAGATCCTCCTGGCAGCCGACGACTACAGCGCCGTC
>Ga0210390_10000509_pt1 | contig 42237 bp, 39 predicted proteins | sample IncBWH11OmetaG_FD_161050 | JGI IMG/M metagenome (GOLD analysis project Ga0210390, IMG submission 161050) | Forest soil microbial communities from Barre Woods Harvard Forest LTER site, Petersham, Massachusetts, United States - Inc-BW-H-11-O ... | reverse complement strand
AGAAGGACGAAGTCGAAAAGGAACTCGGCTACTTCCTGAACAACGCGCCCCGCATGCGCTACCAATGGTTCCGCTCACGGGGCCTGTTCGTCGGCTCCGGTGTCGTCGAGGCCGGGTGCAAAGCGGTACCTGTTAACTGAACTAGCCGAGGCTGCCGGGCCGATTGCCGGCGGATCGGGCGGTTTATGCCTAGGTTCACTCCTCGTGGCAGTAGATGACGATGATGCGCAAGGCGGCGACCTTGCCCGGCTTCGGGTGCCGTCGGCCGGGGGGCTGGCCGAGACCGGGAACCCGTTCGAGCCGTTCCTGCTGATCGGTGACGGCGGTGAGCCGGTCGTGCCCGTGGCCGGGTTCCTGCGGAACCTGCAGGCGGCGGGCCGGTCGGAGGCAACACAGCGGTCCTACGGGATGGACCTGCTGCGGTGGTTCCGGTTCACGTGGGCGGCCGGGTTCGGCTGGGACCAGACGACGCGGGCGGAGGCCCGGGACTTCTGCCGGTGGCTTCAGCTGGCGGGCAAGCCGGAGCGGGATCACTGGCGGACGGGACGCCGCGCGGGTCCCGGGTCGGGGCCTGCGCCGGGGACGGTGAACGCGGTGACCGGGAAGGCATCGCCGGGCCCGGGATATGCGGCCGCGACGGTCGCGCACTGCGAGACGGTCTGCCGGTCGTTCTACGACTACCACCTGGAGACCGGGTCCGGGCCGCTGGCCAACCCGTTCCCGCTGGCCAGGAAGAACGGCCGGGCGCACGCGCACCACAATCCGATGGAGCCGTTCGGGAAGGAGCGGGCCGGGCTGTTCCGGCCGCGGCAGCCGAAGCGCATCCCGCGGGGTATCCCGGACCGGGTATTCGACGAGCTGTTCGCGTCGCTGCCGTCGCACCGGGACCGGGCCCTGGTCGCATTCTGGGTGTCCACCGGCGCCCGGGCCGCGGAGCTGCTCGGCGTCACCAGCGGGAGCATGGACCCCGGCAGCCAGCTCGTCACGGTGATCCGCAAGGGGTCGCGGGCGATGCGGCCGCTGCCCGCGTCGCCGGACGCGTTCGTGTGGCTGCGGCTTTATCAAGAGGAGACCCGCGGTCACGTGCCGTCCGGGCCGGACGACCCGGTGTGGTGGACACTGCGGCGCCCGTTCCGGCCGCTGTCGTATCACGCGGCCCGGGCGATGTTCACGCGGGCGGGCGAGTCACTGGGAGCGAACTGGTCGCTTCACGACCTGCGTCATACCGCTGCCTACCGGATGGCACGCGATCCGGAAGTGCCGATAACGGACGTCCAGTGGGTTCTGGGTCACGTGCACCTGTCCACGACGCAGATTTACGTCACCCCCACGGCGGAGGACGTCATCGCGAGCGTGGCCGGGCATTACCGTCGCCAGGCGGAACGGCCGGCCCCGCCGCCCACGCCAGGGCCGGGCTACCGGCCCGAGTCGCTGGACGTGCTGTTCGGGAGACGCGGGTGACCGCCCCCGTGACGGCGGTCCCGCGGACGGGGGCGCCGCCGCTGCGGCCGCGGATGCGGCCGGAGGCCGCGTCCGCCCTGCTGGAGAAGTTCCCGCCCAGGACGCTTCCGGACACGTGGGAGGCGACAGCGCTGAGCCGGGCAGCGCTGACGGGCAGGCTGCTGGCACCGCCCTATACCGAAACCCCGTGGCAGCTGAACCGGCCGCGGCTCGCGCTGCGGCGTTTCCTGGGCTGGCTGGAACCGCCGCCGGGAGACACCTGGCAGCAGCGCTGGCAGTCGAGCGGGGTTGCCGGCGACGGCACCGCGGACTGGCGGCCGGGGATCATGGGCTGGCTCACCGCCGCCGGCGACCCGGGCAACCGCACCGTGCTCCTGAAATCCGTGACGCTCGGGCTCGGCCAGCTGATCTACGCCGATGCCATCAGGCCCGGCACGGAATGGCTGATCAACAGCCCGATCCGGTTCCCGCTCGGCCGGGAGATGCCCCGCCTGCGCGACAGCGCCGGGTTCGCCGCGCTGAACGCATGCGCCGGCCGGGCCGGGATCAGCCGCGACTCATGCCGCCTGGCCGTGGAGGACCTGTCGGTCATCATCGCGGCCAAGGGCGGCACGCTCGCCGACATCACGGTCGGGGACTGCCTGGAGCTGATCCGGGCCCGCGATGCCCGCCAGGGGGCCCGCCGCAAGGGCAACAGCTTCTACCAGCTGCTCCACACGATGGGCCTGATGCCGGTCGGCGCGCCGGCGACGCTGCGCATGCTGGACCCGCGGTTCCAGGGCCAGCTCACCACTACTGAGCTCATCGGCCAGTACGACCTGGCCTGCGCCCCGGTCGGCGACCTCCTGACCGGATACCTGGACGAGCGGCAGCCGGCGATCGACTACGCGACGCTGAAGCAGCTTGCCTACCTTCTCGGCAAGCTGTTCTGGAAGGACGTTGAGACCCACAACCCCGGCATCAGCTCGCTGCGGCTGGCTCCCGATGCGGCGATCGCGTGGAAGCAGCGGCTGTCGGTCAAGACCGTGACCGCGCGCGACGAGGCCGGGAACGTCACCGAGACCACGGCCGAGCGGATCGACGTGGCCGGCTGCCTGACGGCCGTCCGGGGGTTCTACCTCGACATCACCCAGTGGGCCGCGGAAGACCCAGCCCGCTGGGCGCAGTGGGCAGCGCCCTCACCGGTCCGCCGGGAGGACATCAGCCCGGCGAAGACGCTCAGCCGCCGCAAGTCCCGGATGGACCAGCGGACCCGGGAGCGCATCCCGGTGCTGCCCGCTCTCATCGCCGCCGTCGACCGGTCCCGGAAGGACACCGCCGCCCGGCTCGCCGCCGCGGCGGCGGCCGTCCCCGGAGACCTGTTCACCGCCGGCGGCGTCACCTTGCGGAAGACCGCGCTCGCCAGCACCGAGGGACGGGCCAACGGCAGGATCTGGGCCGAGGACCCGGTCACCGGCACCCGCCGCGACCTGACCCGCGAAGACAGCGCCGCGTTCTGGACCTGGGCCGCGGTCGAAGTGCTGCGATCCACCGGCATCCGCCTTGAGGAGCTGACAGAGCTCTCGCACCACAGCCTGGTCCAGTACCGGCTCCCCTCGACCGGGGAGCTGATCCCGCTGCTGCACATCGCCCCGTCCAAGACCGACGTCGAACGGCTGCTGGTCATCTCGCCCGAGCTCGCCGACGTGCTCGCCGCGGTCATCGCCCGCGTCCGCGACAGCAGCGGCACCGTCCCGCTCGTGGTCGCCTACGACGTCCACGAATGCGAGTTCACCCCGCCGATGCCCGTCCTGTTCCAGCGTCACGTCGGCGCCGACAACCGTCCCCTCGCTGCCTCGACGATCCGCAAATGGATCACCGCCGCGCTGGAAGACACCGGCATCACCGACGCCTCCGGACAGCCGCTCGCCTTCAAACCCCACGATTTCAGGAGGATCTTCGCGACCGACGCGATCATGAACGGGATGCCCCCGCACATCTGCCAGCTTCTGATGGGGCATTCCAGCATCACCACGACCATGGGATACAAGGCCGCCTATCCCGAAGAAGCGATCAGCGGCCACCGGGCGTTCATCGCCCGCCGCCGCGAACTGCGGCCCAGCGAAGAATACCGTTCCCCGACCGACTCCGAGTGGGAAGAATTCCTCGGCCACTTCGAACGCCGCCGCCTTGCCCTCGGCGACTGCGGACGGGCCTGGGGATCCAGCTGCATCCATGAACACGCGTGCACCAGGTGCTCACTCCTCCGGGTCGACCCCGCCCAGAAACAGCGACTGGAAGACATCCGCGAAAACCTGACCGCCCGCATCACCGAGGCCGAACGCGAGGGCTGGGCCGGCGAAACCGAGGGACTCAAGGTCAGCCTCGCAGCCGCCAACAACAAGCTCGCCCAGATCGAGCTCTCCCTTGCCCGCCGGGCCGAGGCCGTCAGCCTCGGCATGCCCGCCTACCGCGACACAGCCGCCGCGACCCTGTCCGCAGGAGACCGCCATGACCACTGACGACCTGACCGCCGCCCTCCGGGCCTGCGCTGCCGGGCTCTATCCCCTCGAAGCCGGCGTCGCCCTGCTGATCGCCAACGGGACGTTCCTGCTCCGCGACGACTTCACCAGCAAGTTCATCGCAACCGGCACCAGCATCAGCGACGGCACCACCCCGATGGCCGACATCGACTGGGACGCCGCGATCGCCGCCCTCCACGCCGGCGAACTGCCCTGCTCCGGAGGGGAACGCCGTGTCCTCGAGCTGTCATCCAGCCTCGTCGGCGGCATCCCCGTCGACCTCCGCGACGCCGTCACCGGCCTCGACGACAGCAACATCGCCCGGCTCGTTACCGCCATCCTCCACGCATCCGGGAAACGGCCCGAAAGCAGCAAATATTGATGATCGTGATTAGTTCAGAGAATCATCGGGCAGCGCCTGAAACTGGCGGGGATGCACTGGACCACTGCCGGTGCCGACGCCATCATTGCCCTGCGCTGCCGCGAGGCCTCCAGCCAATGGGAAGCCATCTGCAACACTCCGCAGACACGCACCGCCTGACCAGCCCCAACCCGAAGATGATCTTGAGCACCTACGAAATCGACTTACACCCCAGCGGGACGCAGCAGACGTAGATTGTCAGTGCTATGGCCTAACATCACCATGGGTCCCGAGCGCGCCGTCCAGTCTGCACACCGTACTCCGACGCCATCTACGGGACGAGGGATAGTTTCTTCACGGATGACCGCACCTGAGGATCCCAACGATGAGCGACTCGCAGAGACAGACTGTAGGCCCGTGGACGCTCCACGAGCAATTGGGCCAAGGAGGCAACGGCACCGTCTGGAAAGCGACTCGCTCCGACGCCGCAATCGCCCTTAAGGTCCTCAACTCCACGAAGATCGAGCAAGAGTCATATAAGCGATTCGTTCGCGAGGTCAACTTCTTGCGGGAGCATCAGGGCATGCCGGGATTGCTGCCGCTTCTGGACTCTCATCTGCCTGAACAGCCGAGCAAAGCAGACCGGCCGTGGCTTGCCATGCCGATCGCTACACCGATCGCCCAGTCCCTTGCGGGGCGATCGCTAGCTGATGTCGTTGAAGCCGTGGCAACAATTGCGGGTACCCTAGCGCGCTTGCAGTCAGACTTCGACATTGCCCACCGAGACATCAAGCCTGGCAATCTCTACGAGCTGGACGGTTCGTGGCTGATCGGTGATTTCGGCCTCGTCGCCCTGCCGAACGCCGAGACACTGACCCACGAGGGTCGTCAGGTTGGCCCAGCGCACTACACGGCTTACGAGATGATCCTCAGCCCGACGACTGCCCGTCCCCACCCTGCCGACGTGTACTCACTGGGGAAGACGCTGTGGGTACTGGCGACCGGACAAGCGTGGCCGCCCGAGGGTCATCAGCCAGTGGGCATACGTGGCTTCGAGATTGGGGACTTTCGACCCCATCCGCGATCCGGAGCCCTCGATCAAGAAGTAGACCTGATGACCCGCCTTTACCCCGAAGAACGACCGTCGAAAGATCAGGTCGCCCGCGACCTGGCGGCCTGGCGGACGCTCGGAGGCGACGCAGTCGTGCTCGACGTCTCCGATGCTCGCTCTCGGCTTCGGCGGAAACTCCAATCCGAGATCGCCGAGCAGGACATGGTTGAGCAATACAAGGAGCTTGCGCATGCAGCCGTGCGCCGCCTACAGGAACTGACGAGACCGCTGAACGCGGCCTTGAAGGATCTCTACCCTCGCACGCAGGTCGATTCAATGGCCGACAAGCTGACACAGAACACCGTGCGAGGCCATCACCCCGGCCAACAGGTCCTCTTTCGTTGGCAGCGCTGCACGATCGTCTCGCCGTTTGACCAGGCCAGCTCGACCACGCTCAGGTTGAGCCGATCGCTGGAGTTGCTCGGCAACGGGCTCATCGTGCTTAGTCTCCTGGTCCTCGTCAGCCCCAAGGCGACCATGGGAAACTACTTCACCTGGGGGTCGGGCAACCGGACCGCGACCGTCGGCAGTATCGAGGCTGAGCAGCTGCTCGAGGACGCGGTTAGCGAACTCACGGAGGCACTCAAGCAAGGCATCGACGTATTCGTCGAACACCTGCCAGATCCCGCCGACGCCTAGGAAGTTGGTTGCCCGCAAATCAAGCAGTGGGCCGACTTGCGCCAGTCATCGTGAACCTTGAGAGGCTCGGAAGGGTGGCACGAAAAGTTTACCAAAGACATGTCATCGGTCTCAGTCAGCGGATTGAGTTCGTCGGGTGCTTCATAGGCACCGAGCTTCCTGACCATGGGCCCGATGACCTCCCGGGCAACGATATTCTGCGCGAAGGCGACTTGGGCCTGCGTCAGCCAGGCGTCAGTCGGTGCCTGCACCCCGCAGTAGGGACAGAAGTAGGCGGCATCATCAGGCTCGACATTTTCATTCGCCTGGGTTTCAGATGGGCACCATTTGAACTCGCGCTCACAGGTAGGACACGCGCGACGAAGAAACCCGTCCGAGTCGACCGGGATTGTCATCCCGAAGGACAAGTTGTCATCACTCATGGCATCTCCCAAGCGGTTCTTCAAGGCACCCGGGTCAGGCATTGTGATTCCGCACCACCTAACTGGCGACCTGACGGTGAAGCTACGGGCCACGCACTATATCGCGATAAGACATCTCGCCGCCTGCCGAAGTCATCCAGGGCGAACTCACACGTGAGCAGGCATGGGCCTTTTGGTGCAGTCCCCCCGCGTGGAAGAACCCCCAGCCGCGCCTGAAGATCTCCCTCCCATCCGTACCTATCGCACTACGGGAAGAGTAACTACCAGGCTGGACAGGGCGATCCGTCGATGTTGAGGCCCGACAGCGCCAATTGCCGCGCATCTTCAGCTGAGTCCGGATGCAACACCTCGGCTAGTTCGGGGAGCACGGTGTAGTCGCCGCCGTCGAGGGCGCCGCGGAGGAGCCGTTCGGCTTCGTCGGTGTCCCCTCGGCGCCTTGCAGCTTGTCCCAGGAGCCGACGAGCCTCAGTCTGGCTCCCCGCCGCCCTCTCTAGGAGGGTGAGGATGTTCTGGGGCACCGCCGCATCCAGGGCAGGATCACCCTGCTGCCACTTGAGTATGCGCCAGTGAGCCAACTCCATCTGCGCTCTGCTGTGGCCATCGTCAGCGAGCTGGGCAAGGGTGTCCTCTGCCATGCGCTTGGCCTCAGGCCAGATCTCTTTCTCCAGTGAGCGTGCGGCCCTTATCGCTGCAGCGGCGCGGTTCGAGCGGCAGCAGAAGTCCAGCAGTTGCCGTGTCTCCTGGGGAAATTGCTGCCACCAGTGGAGTACCGATGCTTGGATCATCCGGTCGTCTACCGACTGCTCGGCAAGAAGGGCCAACAGCGCCGACGGGGTTTCGGGGCTGTCTATGCCAGATGCCATCACGAGTCCGTCTTGCCAGTCGTGGGCTGTGTCCTGGGACGACGAGGCCGCCCGTTCGGCTTCCTTCTGGCGTGCGTCGGCAAGCAATCCCGTAGCGTCTACCCCGATGGCCGCACAGACTTGCGCCAGAGCGAACGCCGCATCCAGGTAGCCCATCTCATAGGACTCGTTGAGTAGCTCGCCTGCGGCTACCAGGGTTTCCGTTCCGCCGTGGCCTGGTTCGCCGTGAATGCTCCACAGGGTCTGACCGAGGTACCACAGGCTGTAACCCCCGTCCTCTGCGTCCCGCACCACAGAGACAAGTTCGTCGCGACCTTGCTGGGTGAGGATCCGGTTGGTTTCGATATAGCTGAAGCACAGTCCTTCGAATGCGTCAGCGTTGCCCTTGTGGAGGGCTGAGAGATAGAGAGCTCGCGAGAGCCGAAAACGGCCGCGGGAGAACGCGCTCAGAGCTAGCCGTTCGAGATCATTGCCGCCGAGATGATCGAGAGCCGCATCCCAAAAGATGGCGGGAGGAACTTGATCCCAACGCAGCGCAGCGCCATGTTGTTCAAGGTATTCTGCAAGAATACTCACACCCGGTAGTGGACCCATGCCTGTCGGATGCGCAACCGGGAGCAGCGCGCTCGTGACACGCTTGATCCGCTGCCGCGCGTAGCCGAGTGCCTCCTCAAACCATGTTGGTTGCGCTTGAGCCCGCTGATCCTTTGTGCAGTATCCGCTTGCAGCTGCTTCCAGGAAGGCGTCAGGGAGGGGCGTCCACACGCCGTGCAGTCGGGCGTCGACTGCGGCGGTGATCACGGCTTTGCCATAGGGGGTTGGCGCGTGGAGCCAGTGTGCTCTCAGTTCGGGCGCGGCAGCGAGGGTTTGGGTCACCTCACCAGCTGAGCCGACCGCCCGCATCGCCGCCCTCAATGAGGCATCGCCATCGGCCAGGCGCTCAAGCTTTTGATAGTCAGCCCCGGCGAACGTATCCGGGATGTCGATGGTCGAGGCTTCCCTCAGCAGCGTCCGCGCTTGGTAGTGGCGGTCGGGGTGATCCGATTCAGGAGTGGCGGTTAGCCTCTGCCAAGGATCGGGCCAAATCGTCGCGATCAGCGCCACGGGCACCGGCTTTTGCAGCAGTTCACGTAGCAAGACGGCGGCATCCTCCCCCACCGGAGCGTCAAGCAGGTGGTGTAGATCATCCAGCCACACCACTGACTCTTTTGCGACAGACGGACCCTTCAGCAGTGCCAGAAGGGCCTCTGCCGTTTTCGGATACGCTAGACGCCAGTCGGGAAGTGCGGCTCTCACGGCCTCGTACGCAGTGCGCGTCTTGCCGGTACATGACCCGCCTCGCAAGAGCAACAGCCGGGGCTCAGATCCGGTGGCAAGATACTCAAGATAATCCCGTATCGATTTGTCGTGCGGTCGCGGAACGTACACCGGGAGCACGAAATCCTCCTGTGCTCCAAGCTGGCCTGACACCGCGCGATGGACGTTCAACTGCTCGGCGTTCCAGGCCGAGACCTCGCTGAATCGGGGGATGGCATGCACTTCGGAACTGCCAGTGAGCTCAATTCCGCAGTTAGTAGCTAGCTCGGACTCAAGCCAGTGGCGGTCGAAGCCAGTCTTATCCTCGGCCGCCTGGGCACTTATCCGCAGGAGTGAATCCCAGGCGGAGTGGGCTTGGCCTGGCTCGCTCAGAACGTTTGATCGCAGAACGTCCAGTGCCTCGCGTTCTCCAGACATTCCGTGTTCGACATCCAACGTCCATACCCAGCAGCACTTCAGGAAGGCCCGCAACTGCTCCTCAGTCGGCTCGACAGCATCCTGGGAATGGCGGCCCCATTCGCGCCTCACATGGTCGAGAAACGTGTCGAGCGCCTCCTTCTCGTCACGGGGATTGCTAAGCGGCAATGGGGGTTCTGGATGTTTCCGGAAGCGGTCCAACGCTCTCTTAAGATGCTTTGTAACAGTCCCGGAAGCGGATGAGGTAGTGACCAGGACCAGCCTGTCCATAGCCCGCCCCGGCAGCAGATGCTGCCGGACGAACTGGCTGGCTGTCTTCGCCATCTCGCTGTCCTCGGCCCTCCCGAGGATGATGGAGCGCTTGGCCTGAAGCGCCAGGACGGCGTCAGGCACAATGACGCGGCAGTCGTCAACCGGAGTGCCCGTCTCGCACACAATCTCCAGAACCGCTCCTTGGTAAAGCCCGCGCACCCCCGAGATCGCCATACCGGCGAGCATCCGAGCCGCGAACCACGCAGTGACACGGTGCTGGTAGTTGAAGCCGCCGGCGGCGGCACTGCCGCCTGTATCCATCCTGGACACGGTGTCCTCGCTTACTGTGTCGGTCGCACAACGATGGGCCGCAGGTCATTAGAGACTGCTAAAGCCCAATGATATGTTAGAATATGGTTGCGAACAAATAAGGCGGGTCGTCCCGGTGCTAGCACACCTGAACGACCCTGGACCACTAGGCCTAACCAGGAGGCAGTGATCGTGCATACCATCATGACTCAGCCCGGCCAGGACGCGCCGGGCAAGTGCGCTGGCTTCACCGGCCCGGCTCGCCCCGGCGGGCAGTGCACGCGGTGCGGGCAGCCGGATTATGCCCACCAGTCCGGCGGGCGCGAGCGGCAGGCCCGAATCGGTGCGCTGGACAGCGACCAGATGACCATGGCGCTGACGTTTCTGGCCGGGTACAGCCCGCCCGTGCTGGATGCGGTGCTGGACGCGACCGGACCCTGCGATGATCAGCCCGCCGGGGATTACGGTCCCGAGCCGTACTGCACCGTGTGCGGGGCAGCTGCGGGGATCTTCCTCGCCCATGGCGGGGAATGGCGGCATTACCGGTGGGACTACACGCCGGGCACCAAGCCGGTCGTCTACGACGCCGGGCACGCGCCGCGGATCGGCTGGCGCCCGGCACACAGCCCCGAATCGGCAGTGGCGTTCTAGGCGCTGGCAGCCGTCCCTGCCCGATCCACGCGGGCGGGACGGCTGCCAGCGCCCCGCCCAACGTGCGCTGACCGGCACTGTCGGCGACAAGCTGCTGCGACGCTCCGCCGATGCGGTGGACGCACCGCTAGTGCCTGCAGCGGGCATGCGGCACCTGGCAGGGGCAGACCACGGCTGGCCCACCCGCCCGCCCCCTCCGCCCGCCCGCCCGTTACAGCGACGTCGGCGGGTGGCCTGACGCGGGGCCGCTGCCGTGACTGTGCACCCGAGCGGCGTGGCGGGTTACCGCGCCGGGACTCCAGAGGGCGGGCGTGCCGGCCACGAGCGGCCAGGGAAAGTCCCGGGCCTGGTCCCGCTGCGGCGCGAGATTATCAGGGTCGTCGGGGACTAGGCCCGGAGCAGGGGATATCCGCCCAACCTGCGCCGGGTGTTACCGCGCCCGCGAGGGTGCTGCGGCACGGCGCCTACCCGGCCGAAGGGGCGGCGAGGCCGAGGACGCGGAGGAGGTCCCGGCCGCGTAGCCGACGGCGACGGTGATCGCGTCGGCGGCCTCGGGCTGTTGCCCGGCGCGCAGGTGGGCCTCGGCGAGGAACGACCAGTACAGGGCCATCTCGCGGCGGTGCCCGGTGCTGTACCGGCCGAGAGCCGCGCGGATCAGCGGGACAGCGATGGCGGCGCGGCCGAGCCGGGTGGCGCACCGGGCCGCCATCACGTCGGCCTCGTCGTGGTCGAGCCAGTAGGTCCACCCGGGCTGGTCTTGGCGAGCGGCATGTCCGGCTTCAATGAGGTCATCGACTGGGCCGAGCGCGCGGGCGGTTGTGGCCGCGTCGCCTGCGTGGGCGCTGGCATAGCCGAGCCTTTCGTGCAGCAGCGCGGCGGCGAGCGGCGGAACCCGGCCCGCAGCGGCGCGGATGGCGGCCGCGGCCAGGAGCCGGCCGTCGCGGACGCTGCCCGCGCTGGTGCGCATGTAGGCGATGCAGGAGACGATGTTGGCCGCCCCGGCCACGTCGCCCGGGGCGCGGGCGGCGCGCAGGCCCGGGAGGTAGTGCGCCTGCGCGGCCTGGTGCAGGCCCATGTCGGCTTCGATCCAGCCGAGGATCTGCCCGGCCTCCCCGAGGCTGGTCAGCAGGCTGCGCCCGGTCTGCTCGCTGAAGGAGGCGTCCCGCACCAGGGCGGCGGTCGCGTCGAACTCGGCGGCGGCGACCGGCGCGAGTTCGTAACCGGGCAGCGTGTCGTCGAGGTGCCGCAGCCGGGCGATGCGAGCCTGGACCTCGGCGGCCAGGGACGCTCCGACCCGGCGGCCCGGCCGGCGGGCCGTGACCTGCGGGTGCTCGCTGACCAGCCAGTCCAGGGCCTCGGCGAGCGCCTCCCCGGCACCGTCCGGCCAGCGGCCCGGCACCGCGGGGCGCAGGGCGTCCGCAGGCACGCGCAGGACCGCGGCCAGGTGCGAGAGCCAGTACGGCGTCGGGGTACTGCGGCCGTGCTCCCAGCGGGAGACCTCTCCCGCGTGATCGTTGACCGCCCGGAGGCCGTCGCGAGCGCAGCGGCCAGCTGTGACTGGGACCAGCCGCGCTCGCGGCGCAGCGCCGCGATCCGCGCGCCTGTGCTCATGGCCCCCAGTCTGGCCACTATCCGGCCTCCGGGCCAGGGGTGACTCTCGGATTACGGGCAACCCCTCAACGTTACGGAGGACACCAGATGACCACCGCCCTCGGCACCACTATCACCGCACCGCGCGAGCTCGTCAGCGCCCCCATGTTCGCCCGGCTGACCCGCCGGGTCATGACCGATCACGGCATAGACCAGACCGCCGCCGAACAGATCACGGACCAGGCCCTGGCGTTCCTTCAGACCTGCGCCCTCACCCCGCAGCGGGCCTGGCCCCGCCCGCCGAGGTCGACAAGGGCTGGCACGCGTTCATCCTGCACACCGCCGACTACGCCGAGTTCTGCCAGCGCGTCGCCGGCCGCTTCATCCACCACCTGCCTGCCGGGCCCGGCGACGAGGACAACGGCGGCGCCGCGATCCACGCGACCGTGACCGCGATGCGCGCCGCCGGGCTCCCGGTCGACACCGCGCTGTGGCCCGCGTCCGCCGACTGAGACTCCAAGTGCCACCAGTGCCACTCCGGCTGCCACGACTCCCCGAAGCGGGCGTGAACCTTCTCACGCGCTGAGCGCGCCAGCACAGGGGAGCCTGCGCCGCCGCGCGGCTCAGGCCCCCGCCGGCAGCGTCCGCCGGAACATCACGTCGAATACGTGCCAGTGCTTCGCCTCCGACACCGCCTCGCCGTCCCACTCCGCCTCGCTCAAGTGAAGGACTTCGGTTCCGTCCAGCAGCTCCGCGACCTGCTCCGCGCCATGGAAGCTCATCCGCGGCGACCCGGCCCAGGAATCACGCGGCCCGAACAGCCGTCCGGCGAACACCCCGCCGGGCAGCAGGGCCTCCCGGATCCCCCTCCATACGGCCGCGAAGTCGCCCGGCGCGCAGAACGGCAGGCTGAACCCCGCATGCACCAGGTCCGCAGGCGGCAGCACCACGTCGGCGAACCCGCCGCACGTGATCGTCAGCCGCCCGGCGCTTGCGGCCGGGACCCGCTCCCGCAGCAGGCCGAGCCCGGCCTCGTCCCGGTCGACCGCCGTGACCGCCCAGCCCCGCTGGAGCAGCGCAAGCGCATCAGTCCCGGCACCGCAGCCCAGGTCAACCGCCATCCGCCCGCCACCCGCGCCGAGCAAGTCGCAGGCCCGCAAAAGCAGCGGCCGCGGGCTGCGCTCCCGGCCGCGGGCGTGATAACCGGCCCACCGGGACCCGGCAGGCTGCGCGTCTTCGGTCGGCCAGTCTGCAACGTTCACGTTCGGAGCTGTCGGCACGGCTATCACCGGGTCCCATCGCCAGCCGCAGGGCGCACCACTGGGCCTTTAGATAGTAACGTGGCCGGCCGGGAACCGGGCGATCGGCGTACGCCACGCCGGCAACGTCCACCAGCGGCGTACGGTGCCTGCCTGCCCGCCGCTGCAGGAAGTCGGCGCCGGTGCCCGGGCGCGCGGATCGCACCGTCCCCCGCCACTTTGACCTCATCATCGCAGGCCGTAGCCGTGCCCCCACGCCGGCCCGCCTCAGGACATGCTTAGGCCCGACATGGTTAGCGGAGTGCGGGCAGGTAGCGAGTATGGATGAGTCCGACGGGCAGCTGTTGGCGGCCACGGCACGAGGCGACGCGGATGCGTTCGGCCGCTTCTACCGCAGACATGAGCAGCAGATCCTCAGCTACGCGATTACCCACTGCGCCAACGCCGGCGATGTCGCGGACGTGGTGGGGGAGACGTTTCTCGGCGCGCTGCGTGCCGCGCGGCGATTCACCGACGATGGCGGTGACGCCGTTCCCTGGTTGTTCGGCATCGCCCGCCGGGTGCTGGCCCACCAGCGCCGCTCGTTCACGCGCAGGCAGCGGCTCCTGCTCAGGCTGCACGAGCAGCCGCTGCTCAATCCCGATGAGGCCGCAGCCATAGACGAGGCGATCGACGCCTCCAGGCTCGCGCCCCAGCTAGCCGCGGCCTTGCGAACCCTACGCGAGAAAGACCGCGAACTGATCCTGTTGGTCAGCCGTGACGGGCTGTCCCCGGCCCAGGCCGGCGCCGTGCTGGGGATGAACCCCAACACCGCGCGGGTGCGCCTGTCGCGCGCCCGCGCCCGGCTGCGCGACGCACTGGCCGGCCCCGGGGCCGATGCCGATCCTGACTCCGCCGACTCGCTCGCCCACCCGCACCCGGAGGTGCCCCATGCTCAGCCTTGACGATCGCCCGGTCCCACCGCAGGTTCCTCGGTTCAGCCGGAACATGGAAGAGTTTCTGGTCGCCGCCGCGCAAGCGAGTTCGGCGCGGCGGCCCGCCAGAACGAAACAGCGAACGCGGTACGCGGTCGTCGGCCTGGCCGCCGCGGCGGCGGCCGCTGCCGTAGCGGTCGGAATCTCCCACGGGACATCCGGCAGTCCACCGCCCGGCGCCAGCGGCGGCGCGCACACCCACCTCGCCGCGTTCTCCGTGGTGGCTAACGCCGACGGCACCGTCACCCTCCTCCTGAATCAGGGTCAGCTCTTCAATCCCGCCACCCTGCGCCAGGCACTCGCCAAGGCCGGGGTACCCGCGCTGGTCACGGTCGGATCGGTATGCACGGCGGACTTTGCCTCCGACGCGCTGAACCAGGTCATCTCGCGTGCCCCGGGACAGCCCGGCGGTCGCAGCGTCACCCTCATCACGCCGTCCGCGATTCCGGCCGGGCAAGAGCTGAGCATCGGCTATTTCGCCAACGGCAATGGCCTGCACATCAGCCTCGTACCTGACAACGCTCAACTCACCTGCAGCTCCACACCGCCGTTCACAGGCGGTCGCTGAGGTTGAGGCTGCTGGCTGGGGCCGGGCCGCCTGGCGAGACTACGGATAGACGGCTTCCCGCTGTCCCTTCGTGGCGTGCATGGTCCAGAGCAGGTCGGCGAGATGTTCGGGGTCGACGGTAGGCATCTCCCAGACCGGCTCGCCCGCGGCTTTGGCTTTTTCCATCTCGCTGTGGAAGGCACTGTTCTTGATCGCCGCACCGATGTAGAGCATGCCGACGTAGACGCCTTTCCCGGCTACCTCGCCGTGCAGGGCTTGCAGGTAGTTGCGCTGGGCGGCTTGTGCGGGACTGGGGCCGCTCATGTTCGGCAGGCCGTGCACGGTGCTGCCGCCCTGCGCGGTGAGGATGGCGCCGTCCCCTTGCTCGAGCATGTGCGGCAGGAACTCCTGGACGAGTGCCAGCATCGTGTAGAAGATCAGCGGCATGAAGTTCCGGGCGTGCTGCGGGGTCAGGTTGGCCGCTGCAACGAACCCGGTGGATGGGGTGGGTGCATAGTAAAAGGCGTCGAGGTCGCCGGCCTTAGCGCGAATCTGCTCGGCCAGTCGGGGCGTCGCACCGGTGTCGGCTAGGTCGGCTGTGATGACGTGCGCGGTTGCCCCGGCACTGGTCAGATCCTTCGCCATCCGCTCGAGTGGCTCCGAGCGGCGAGCCACCAGCGTGACGGCGTAACCCTCTCGCGCGTAGCGCCGGGCGACAGCCTCGCCAAGGCCGGGTCCGGCTCCGAACACGGCGATGGATTTGGACATCAGAATGCTCCAATCTTGGCCCAGGTCAGCCAGCCCGCGACATGCTCAAAGCGGCGCTCAACCCGTGATGCTCACCGTCGGCGGGGTTCTGAGTCCGGGCCGCGTCGAGGCGCCGCCAGGCACTGGCGAACAAGCGCAGGTCATCCTCGCCGCCGCCGCAGCCGATGATGATGGCCTTGACGACTTCCAGCTTGGGCAGGGCGTCGCCTTTCATCGCCGTGTACATGGTGGAGTGCACGGCAGCCTGGCCTGCCCGCTTTGCCATCTTGCGCCACGATGGGTCACCAAACCACGCCTTGAACTGCCATAGTGCCTGGATGAATTCCGCCGGGGTGGTCGCGGCGAGCGGGTCAGGCTTGAGATCAAACCCGGGGGCGTCGCCGATCTGCTGGCTGATTTCGTTGCCCGCTGTGGACCGGTGGCGTCCTGGGTTCGGATCGGCGGTCTCGAGCTGTTCGGCTACCTGCTGGTAGAGCTTGCGCAACTCGCTGAGGACCCTGGGATCCTCCAGAATCTCCTGATGTTGCAGCCGCCAGCGCAATCCGGCGACAATCCTCGCCACGTCGATTGGATCGGCGGGGTTGTCCTGGCTGCCTCGGGCGCCGCGACCAACCGGGCCGGCCATCAGGCAGGCTCCGGCGAAGGCGGCTTAACGGTCGATCGGTGAAGCTTGGTGCCAAGCTTCGGCGCAGCCATAACATCGTCCTTCCGCTTCTATTGGCATGGGCCGGCATCTCCTGCTGGTGCAGCAGCTACGGGATGAATGGCGGTCAGCATAGGGGAGCGCCGGCCTGTTTGCACGCTTCGACGCGGGTTTAGCGCCGGGAATGTTTTAGTTGGCGATCCTCTATCAAAGAAGTTAGCCGCCTTATAGATCACCGCGAATATGCGAATCGCGGGTACCGGCCTTGCGGTCACACGGACCGGTCTCTTTGCGGCCAAGATGGATGACGCTGAAGACAAGCCCGCTGGTCTGGGCCCAGCCACGCTGTGGCCGCGGTGCGGGGTGGCACTCAGGGGGCGGCGGCGAGATGGTGAGCACGGTCAGCTTGGCGTTGGTGAGGTCTCGCTCGAGTGCCCAGGCGGTCATGGCGACAACCACGGTGCCGAGGTGGCAGGCACAGGCAGCGGTGCGCATCTGGATCCGAGGACGCTGGGCGTCCCGCGGGGCGTCCAGGTGTGCCTGGAAGCAGGGGATTCGATCGCAGGTGCTGTCGGCCTGGCAGGTGCTAGAGCACGTGCACAGCATGATGGCGCTCATGAGGATCCTTCGGCGATGACGGCGTCCAGGAACTTGATGGCCGCGGCGCAGGCCGGAATGCCCGCCAAGACCGCGTCCGGCACGTTGTGAACCGCGAAGTAGGTAAGGATTCCCGTGGCCAGCCCTATCACTAGCCCGCCCGAGAGGATGACCGTCGCGCGAAGGGTTAGCAATGCCCGGCGTGCAGAAGAACCGGCGAATCCGGATTTACCTCTGTAGGTGTTCCTTTTGGCTTCGGTACGTCGTACAGTCATGAGCGTCGTGCGCCTCTCTCTAGGTGTCGACATAAGGTGACGGCCCCTGCTGGAATCAGGGGCCGTTGCCATCTAGATGGCAACGGTGCGAGACCCGGGATCGTCAAAACCGCTCCGCGGGTTCCAGCCCGTCATGGCAAATGATTGCGGAACGAGTCGGCCCCGCGTCTAAAAAACGTCCGACTCTTTTCGTAGTTGTGTAACCAGTCAATTACGTAAAGTGCTAACGCGCTGCTTGTGATGGGTGTCAGTTCAAAAGCCTGCGATACGGACAAAACATCGATACGGACAAAACGGTGTCGTCCGCTCGAGCGTGGCTTGACGCAATCAGTGCGTACTGGAATAGCGATGCGCGCGGTCGGGACGGCTGGTTGTTACTCCAGCGGCTGTCTGGCGATGGCAGATGGGTTGCGGCCGGCTAGCAGCCAGCCGCCGATTGCGGCCACGGTGGGCAGGCCGACCAGGATAAGCAGGAAGTCGAAGGCCGGGATGCCACCGAACACTGCCGACGGGCTGCTCTTCGCCCAGGCCAGGGCGGCGATGGCGGCGGCCGCGGTGCCCAGTATGGCGCCGAGGAGGCCGATCACGGCGGCTGTCGCACCGACGATAGTGCGGCGGATTCCGCTGCTTGCTCCCACCGCGGTGAGTGTGCGCAGGTCGTGTGCTGCCTCGCTGCGGATGAGGCCGACGGTCATCACCAGGACGCCCAGCGCCAGCAGGATGCCGAAGGCCGTGGCCCCGTCGCTGATCTCGCCCAACCCGAGCTCGCCGGACTTGGTCTCGATCGTGGCATCCGATGAGATGGCAAGCTCCCTGGCCGCGCTTATCTGCGTGGCGGTGAGCGGCGCGGGAGCCTGGATCAGCCAGCCGTAGGGGATCAGCTGCAGGTGCAGCCGCCGCACGGCTTGCGTGGTCAGGACCGTGTTCGGCGCCGACGTGCCGCTGGGCAGGCGGCTGAACGTTTGCATCGGCGGGCTGGCGATGTAGCTGCCAGCCTGGCCGCGGGGGTTGGCCTGGGCGATGTTCGTGCCCCAGACCAGGTAAATGCCGGGCAGCGACGCCAAGCCGGGACGCATGGTCAGGACGTCCGTGGCCGCGCGGATCTGGCTGGGCTTGATCCCGTACTCGGCGAGCAGCGCCGGGGTGGCCACGTAGAGCGGGCCGGTGAATTTGCTTTCGAGTGGGCCTGCCTGAAGGGTCGCGCCCAGGAGGAGGCCTCCGGAGCTGCCCGGGATTGCCGGGACGGCCGTCCCGGCCTCGTCCAGCGCCAGCACGGCCCGGGCGTCCAGCGACACGGCGAAGCTGTCCACCTTCGCGTGCAGCACCTCGAGCTGGGCCTGAGTGGGGGCAGTGCCCGGACCGGTCTTCGTCGGATAGTAGGAGGTGTAGACGATGAGCTGGCTTGTCGTCAGGTTGGGTCCGGTCCAGTCGAGAATGTCGGAGAACCGGATGCTGGCGACCATGCAGATGAGCATGGCCAGGAACACAGCGAAGCAGGTAGCAGCCAGGGCGGCGCCGGAGCGAGCCCGGTACCGGACCAGGTCCCGCAGCGCGATCCGGATCGCGACCGGAGCCCGCGTGCCCGCAAAGCCAGTCAGCAAGACGAGGCACAGCGGCGCGAGCAGCGAGATGCCGACAGCGATCGCGGCTATTCCCACGAGCAGATTGCCGCCGCTCTGGCTGCCCGAGCCGCCGGAGATCGCGAGGAAGAAAACGCCAGCCACGAGCAGGCCGACGCCAAGCGTGGCAGGCCGGCGCACGGCCTGCTGCTGAGGCCGCCGTCCTGATAGCGCCGCCAGCACGGGAATCCGGGCGGCCGCCCGGGCTGGCCGCACGGCAGCCGCAGTAGCGGTTACCACCCCCAGGACCATCACGATGATGATCACCCACCACGGCAGGTTCAGCGGGTCGACGGAATGCGCGGTGAACGCCTGAAGGTGCGGCGCGTAGGCGAACCAGGCGGCCAGGCCGATCAGCGTGCCCGCGCCGACGCCGCTAAGGCCGACCATGACGCCGTTGGCGGCCATGACCAGCTGGACGTTGGCTTGTGTCGCCCCGAGCGCGCTGAGCATGCCAAGCGCCCGCAGGCGCCGCTGCGCCATCACTGTGAACCCGGCCACAGCCACCAGGCCGGTGAAGACCATGCCGAGCACGGCCACGGCGAGGACTATCGTTGCGGGCGAAATGCCAGGCGATGACCCCGAGGGGGTGGGGGGTAGGACACGCTGGCGTTCGCCGGCAGGCCATGAACGTGACTGGTGCCGACGAGGATCGTCACCCGGGCGGGCCCGGTCAGCTGACCGGGAGATACCAGCGCGAACTCATCCAGCAGGTCGCTCGGATTCTCGACGATGCCGGTCACCCGCCATGGCCTGCCATCCGCGTGCCAGGTGCTCCCGATGCCCGCGCCATACAGAGCCGCGACGGAGCCGGTCATTGCCACCTGCCCGGGACCGACGGGGTAGTGCCCGGAGACCAGGGCGAGCAGCGGGCCGCCGTAGGGCCCGGCCGGATCCTGGGCGCGCAGCCACACGGCCTGGGCGGTGCCGCTGGCAAGGCCCCGATTCTCGATCACGTCCGCGGGCCGGTACTGCCTCCGGATTCGAGCGATGTCGGCGGCCAGCTGCGGATCGGTCCCTGACAGGGATATCAGCGCACTGGCGGTGCCGTACGTGCCGGCGTTCGGGTTGGCTGGCGGCGTGTTGGTGGCCACCCCCGCGCCCCAGACGGTGGCTGCGACCGCGACCGTAAGCAGCGCTATCACCAGCAGCTGCTGGCGCCACTCACGGCGGAACAGCCGCCATGCCCAGTGGATGACCGCGAGCCGCGCGGAACTGCCCCCGTCATCAAGCTCAGATTCGGCCGACGGCTCCAGAACACCCGCACTCACTGGACGTCGTCGATCAGCGACCGAGGGTCGGCCGACGGCTCAGCGTCGCCGACCACGCGCCCGTCCCGCACAAGCACGACCCGGTCCGCCCACGACGCCAGCCGCGCGTCGTGCGTGACGACCACCGCCGCGACCCCCTGCCGGCAGGCGGCACGGATCATGTGCATAACCATCTCGCCGTTGGCGGAGTCGAGGGCACCCGATGGCTCATCGGCCAGGAGCAGCCGCCGCCTCCCGACTAGCGCCCGGGCGATCGCAACCCGCTGCCGCTCGCCGCCGGACAGCTGCTCAGGAAAATGCCCGGCACGTTCAGCCAGCCCCAGACCTGCCAGGGCGCGGCCGGCGACAGCGCGGGCCCGGCCAGCCAGGACGCCATCCAGTTGGAGCGGCAAGGCCACGTTCTCCGTTGCCGTCAGGCCAGGCAACAGGTTGAATTCCTGGAAGACATAGCCAATCGCCCGCCGCCGCAGCCGTGCTCGCTCGGCAGCGGACGCTCCCGTCACTAGCCGGCCACCCACGATCACCTCGCCAGACGACGGCTCTTCCAGCGTCCCGGCGATTGCCAGCAGCGTGCTCTTACCCGACCCGCTAGGCCCCATCACCGCCACCAACTGCCCGGGCTCAACCGATAGGTTGACGTCGAGCAAGGCGGCCACCTCGGCAGCTCCGTTGCCGTACACCCTCGAGACGTGCCGAAGCTCCAGCATGCTCACCCTCTGAGTCTTATCAGATCAGTGCGCACCTTTCTGGACCGGAACTACAGGCGGTCGGGCGCGCTGACGCCGAGCAGGCCGAGGCCGTTGGCCGCAGCGATCCCCGCGGCCTCGGCCAGCCACAGCCGCGCCCTTCTTGTGTCGTCGAAGGCCTCGCCGTCCCTGGGCAGGATCCGGCAGGCGTCGTAGAACCGGTGATACGTGCCCGCCAGGTCCTCCAGGTACCGCGCCACCCGGTGCGGCTGGCGCAGGCCGGCCGCCGTGGCGACCACGTCGGGGAACTCGGCCAGGGCCTTCAGCAGGTCTTTCTCGCGGTCGTGGGTCAGCAGGGACGGGTCGTAATCCGAGCCACGGCCGATACCCGCCTCGGCGGCGTTCCGGAGCAGGGACGCGATCCTGGCGTGCGCGTACTGCACGTAGTACACCGGATTGTCGTTGCTTCGCCGGGTCCACAGGTCCAGGTCAAGGTCGATCGGCGAGTCAAGCGAGTACCTGGCGAGCGCGTACCTGGCGGCGTCGACCCCGATCGCGTCGACGAGGTCGTCGATCGTGACGACGGTTCCCGCGCGCTTCGACATCCGCACCGGCTGGCCGTCGCGCACCAGGCTGACCAGCTGCCCGATGAGGATCTCCAGCGTCTGATCCGCGTCGTCGCCGAAGCAGGCGGCCACGGCCCTCATGCGGCCGATGTAGCCGTGGTGGTCGGCGCCCAAGATGATGATGACCTTGCCGAAGCCGCGGCGCCGCTTGTCGAGGTAGTAGGCGCAGTCGGCGGCGAAGTACGTGAACTCGCCGTTCCCGCGGACGTAGACCCGGTCCTTGTCGTCGCCGAAGTCCGTGGTGCGAACCCACGTGGCGCCGTCCGCCTGGTACACGTGGCCCGACGCCGTGAGCCGGTCCAGGGCCGCGTCCAGTTCGCCCCGATCATGCAGGTCGCTTTCGTTGAAGTACTCGTCGAAATGCACGCCAAAGCCGGCCAGCGACTGCCTGATCTCCGCGAACATCAGCGCCACCCCGGCCGACCTGAAGGTTTCGAGCGCCTGCTCGCGCGGTTGACCAAGCACGCCGGGATGCTCCTTGACGACCATCTGCGCGATCTCGCCGACGTATTCGCCGGCGTAGCTGTCGTCCGGCGGGGGTTCGTGCCGCGCGGCCGCGAGCAGCGAGCTGGCGAACCGGTCGATCTGCGCGCCGGCGTCGTTGAAGTAGTACTCCGTTGACACGTCGGCGCCCTCGGCGCGCAGCAGCCGGGCCAGCGCGTCACCCACGGCCGCCCAGCGCACGCCCCCGATGTGGACGGGGCCGGTCGGGTTGGCCGAGACGAACTCCAGGTTCACCCGCTGGCCGGCCATGGCCGTCGAGCGACCGTAGCCGGCGCCCTGCTCGATGACCGTCCCCGCGACCGACCCCGCCGCCGCGGGAGTCAGCCGGATGTTCAGGAACCCGGGCCCGGCGACCTCCGCGCTCTGCACCGCGGGATCGCGCGCCAGCTCGCCGGCGATCACCGCCGCCAGTTCGCGCGGCGGGACGCCCGCTTTCCGCGCGGCCTGCAGGGCAACCGTCGAGGCATAGTCGCCGTGCCCGGGATTCCTGGGCCGTTCCACGCTGACCGCGGCGGGTACCGCGGACGGATCAAGCCCCAGGCGGGTCAGCGCGGCCACGGCCGCGGCCCGGACGGCGACTGCTAGCTGCTCGGGAGTCACCGGGCAATAGTCGCCCGCCCGGCCAGCGCTGCGCAAAGCTTTAACGTCCGCGATCAGAGTTCGGCGCGCCGGTCGAACAACCTGCGCGACGCCACGTAGCCGACCAAGGTCAGCCCCGCACACCAGCAAAGCGCGTAAATCCACTGGTTCCCGATGTGCGTGCCCAGCAACAGGCCGCGCAGGGTCTCGGTGATGGGCGTGAATGGCTGGTACTCGGCGAACTGCCGCAACCCCGGGCTCATCGATGAGGCTGGCACGAACCCGCTGCCAAGGAACGGCAGCAGGATGATCGGCATCGGCAGGTTGCTCGCGGCTTCCGGGGCCTTGGCGGACAGGCCCATGGCCAGGGCCACCCACGTTAGCGCCCATGCGGTCAGCGCGCAGATGCCGATGGCGCCCAGCCAGTGCAGCGCGTCCGCGTGCGGCCGGAATCCGATGGCCACGGCGACACCGAGCAGTATGGCCATGGCCAGCAGGGTCTGGATCACGTTGCCGAGGACGTGGCCGGCGAGCAGCGCGAACCGCGAGATCGACATGGTCCGCAGGCGGTCTACGATGCCCTCGGTCATGTCCGTGCACACCGCTACCGCCGTGCTCACCATGCTGGCGGCCCCTGTCATGATCAGCAGGCCCGGGGCCAGGTAGTTGATGTAGCTTCCGCCGATACCGGCACCGAGGGTGCGGCCGAACGCGTACCTGAACAGCAGCAGGAAGAGCAGCGGCATTAGCAGGCTGCTCAAGGACATGGCCGGATAGCGCACGGCATGCTTCAAGTTCCGGTCAAGCAGCGTGCGGGTGTCGGAGAAGGTGTAGGTGGCGGCGGTCATCGGGCTGCTCCGTTTTCCATCATCGAGGCGGCGGCCGCGTGGGTTGAATGATCGGTGAGGGCGAGGAAGACGTCGTCCAGGTCGGGGGTGTGCACGGTGAGCTCGGTCGGTTCGAGGTTCGCCTGGCTGAGCCGGTCCAGCACAGACTGCAGCGACCGCACACCGCCGTCACTGGGCACCTGGAGGGTCAGCTCCTCCTCATCGCGGCTGATCGTGTCCAGCAGGCTGGCGGCCAGGTCGAGTTCGGCCGCGTCGGTGAAGCGCAGGATCACGTGGCCGCCGGGAACCAGCTGCTTCAGTTCGGCCGAGGTGCCCTCGGCGACGAGCCTGCCCTGGTCAAGCACGGCGATCCGGTCGGCGAGCCGGTCGGCTTCCTCCAGGTACTGCGTGGTGAGGAAGATCGTGACGCCGTCCTGGCTGACCAGGTCGTGGATGATCTGCCACATGGTGCGCCTGCTGCGCGGGTCCAGCCCGGTGGTCGGCTCGTCCAGGAAGATGATCCTGGGCTTGCCGACTAGCGTCATCGCCAGATCCAGCTTGCGCCGCATGCCGCCGGAATAGGTGGCCAGCGATTTGCCGGCGGCCTCCGTCAGATCGAATTTCTCGAGCAGCTCGAAGGCGCGCCGCCGCGATTCGCGCTTACCCAGGTGGTGCAGCTTGCCTATCAGCACCAGATTCTCGAAGCCGGTGAGCAATCCGTCCACGGCGGCGAACTGCCCGGTGACGCCGATCGCGGCACGCACCGCGTCCGGCTCCCTGGCCAGTTCCTTCCCGGCGATCCAGGCCTGGCCCGCGTCCGGTTCGCTCAGCGTGGACAGGATGCGCACGGTCGTCGTCTTCCCGGCCCCGTTCGGGCCGAGCAACGAGAAGACCGTGCCTTCCTTGATGTCCAGGTCGATATCGTCGAGTACGAGTTTGTCCTTGAATGATTTCCGCAATCCGCGCACGGCGATAGCAGAAGACGGCATACTCATGCCTTTCATCCTTTCAAAAAGGTCAGCGAATTCTTTGGAATGACCCGAAAAGCGGGCGCGCGTCACCCCGCGGCGAATTCCGTCGCGTAAATTTCCGGGATTTCCCTGCGCGCTAGACGGCGATGGCGGCGCGCCGGATGATGATGTTGCCCAGGGAGCTGCGCGCGTACACGTGCACGGTTTCCTCGCTTTGGGTCGGCTGGTCGGCGGTTTCCATCAGGTTCCGCAGGGTGCCGGCCTTGGTGTTGACGTCCAGGTACGCGGCGGTGCCCGGGTGGATACCCACTTCCAGCTCGCCCAGCGACGTCTCCAAGCGCAGGGTGCCGCGCGACGCGTCGCCGATGCGGATATTGCCGTTAGCGGTCTTCGCCGTCACCGAACCGCGCGGGCGCTCGACCGTGATGTTGCCGTTCGCGGCGTTCACCTGGAGGTCGCCGGCGACCTCGCGGATCGTGCTGTCCCCGTTGGAGTTCTTGACGACCGCGCTGCCGTTGATCTCGCCGATGCGCACAAAGCCGCAGCCGGTAGTGATGTTCGCCCTGCTCACCACCTGATCGACCGTGATGTTGCCGGCGGTCCGCAACTCCAGCGGGCCCGCCTTCTCCAGTTGCAGCTCGCCCATAGAGGTCTTCAGCTCGCACTGGCCGAGCTCACCGGTGGCGAGAAAGCGGCACCATTGAGCGGTGCCGTGCAGCCGGGAGCCGGTGGGCACCTCGATGGTCACGTCGATTGACGGGTTGCGCCAGGCGTTGGGCGGTGCGTACATCTTCCACCCCGTCGGCCCTTTCACGGTTAGGTCGCCGGCGGCGAAATCGACCACGGTGTCCTGGGCGGCGCGCACGTCGCTCTTCTTCGCCGGGTCGGAGGGCCGGACGTCGACCACGGTGTCGGTACGGTCCGAGGCGATGATCTCGACGTGGCCGAGCCACACGTCGACGGTGACGGCGATCGGCTGCGGCGTTTCGAATGTAGGCATGGCTCTGCCCCTTACCTGGTGTCTTGTATGCGAGATGGGTGGCTGAGTTAGCGGACCCAGCCGGTGAACTGCTGGCCGCCGATGTGGCCCGGGTTGCCGGGCTGGTGGGCAGGAGTGCTGTCCAGGGCGGCCGCCGCGGCGCGCGCCAGCCAGACGTTGGCGGAAACCTTCTCCCTGGCCGCGGCTTCCTCGATGCGCGCCTTCAACTGCTCGGGCAGGCGCAGGTTGATCCGAGCCATCGTGCCCTCGTCCGCGTCGGCGACGGGCGTCGGGGCGACGGTGGCGGGCGGGGCGGGAAGGGCGGGGCCGAAATAGGAATCGTCGGTAGGCGGCGGGGTGACGACGAAGCTGGGTTCGCGGCCGCGCAGGCGCAGTTCCACCGAGCCGGGCGCGAGTTCCGCGGTGATCTCGTCGGCCGCGGAGGACAGGGCCTCCAGGAGCATCAGCCGCACGGCCGAGTCGAGCGGCGCGGTGAGGCGTTCGGCGAGCGCGCGGGCGTCCTCACCACCCGCTTCTGCGGCTACCGCCAGCTCGGCGCTGAGTTTGGATACGTACGGCGTCAGGTCCATGGCACAACTATGGCACATGAATGGCACGAAAGCAAGTCCATCAACGGTGCCACAAACGCCAAGACGGCACAGCCATGGCTCAGTAAGGTGCCGGAGCGGTGCCGCCGCGGCGCTGATAGCCTGCGTCAGGTGATAATTCGGGATGCGCGACCGGATGAGGCCGCGGCGGTCGGGGAACTGCGGGTCGCGGCGTACCGGGCGCTAGGGCTGCTGCCCGCCGGGAGTGAGTACGCGCAGACGTTGCGCGGACTGGGGTTCGACGGCGACCGCGGCGACCGCGGCGACCGCGCGGTGCTGGTCGCCGCGGATGAGGCCGGGAACCAGATCCTCGGCACGGTCACGCTCGAGTCATTCGAGCCGGGCAGCGAGCTCGCGAAGGACCAGACGGAAGCGGACATCCGAGCGTTCGCGGTGGCCCCGCGGGCGCAGGGACAGGGCGTCGGACGCGAGCTGCTGCTCGCCGTCATCGAGCGCGCGGAAAACCGCGGGCTGCGGCGGCTGCGGCTGTGCACGCAGCCGGCGATGCGGGCGGCGCAGCACCTCTACGTGACGACCGGGTTCCACCGGACCCCTGACCTCGACTGGGAGCCCCGGCCCGGCCTGATCCTGCGCGCCTACGAACTACCGCTCCCGCTCGGCGCGGCGCCCCGCGCGTAAATGGCTGGCGCCCGGCGAGCAGCGGGTTAGCCTTACGGCATGCCGGAACAACCGCCAACCGCGCCCGAGCAACAGGTACGCGAGTTCGCCGCGGCGTTCCGCCGGTTCCTCGACTGGGTCAATGCCACGGCGGGCGAGGCCGAACACAACGAGGTGTCGGCGCTGGTACGCGACTTCCTCACAGAAGATGGCGCGCGCCACTCCGTCGTGTCCCGTGACCTGCCGCCGTTCGAGCACGTCAACCTGCAGACCGCCGTCAACCACTGGTCCGCGCGCCCGGGCCGGACGGTGGAAGTGCGCGGCATCGCGCTGCCGCCGCACCACGGCATGCTGACGCTGCTGCAGCTCGTGGCGGGTGAGGCGCTGCCGCCGCTGCGGCTGACCGCGCCTGCCCTCATCGACCTGCCGAACGGTCCCGGGTCCACCCTGGGCTGCCTGCGGCTGGCTCTCCTGCTCGTCAGCGACGACGATGGCCGTTACGTCGTGATGATCCAGGCGCCGAACGATCATCAGCCCGAGCTGTCGGTCGAGGTGGCCGGGCTGCCCGTCGACCTGGCCCAGCGCTTGCTCGCCGAGCTCGAGCGGCTGCGCGCCGAGCTCAACGTCTACCGCGGCCACCTGCTGGAGGTGTCGCTATCACCCATGGGCGGCGTCACCCTCACGTTCGCCCCGCCACCGGGGATCGCCAGGGACGCCGTGGTGCTCCCCGACACGGTACTCACGCGGATCGAACGGCACGCCCTCGGAGTGGCCGAACACCGGCAGGCCCTACTGGCCGCCGGCCAGCATCTCAAGCGCGGCCTGCTGTTGTACGGGCCGCCCGGCACCGGCAAGACGCACACCACCCAGTACCTGCTCGGCCAGATGACCGGCTATACGCGCCTGGTGCTAACCGGCCGGTCGCTGGTCGCCGTCGGCGGGGTCACCGAGCTGGCGCGCGCGCTGCTACCCGCGGTCGTGGTGCTCGAGGACGTCGACCTGGTGGCCGAGGAACGCTCGATGGGCCCGGCGTCGAGCCCGGTGCTGTTCGACCTGCTGGACGCCATGGACGGCGCGGCGCCCGACGCGGACCTGCTGTTCCTGCTCACCACCAACCGCGCGGACCTGCTCGAGCCGGCGCTGGCGGCACGGCCGGGGCGGGTCGACGTGGCGGTAGAGATCGCGCTGCCCGACGCGCCTGCCCGCGAGCGGCTGCTGACCCTGTACGGGCAGAGCGTGCCGCTGGCCCTGACAAGCGATGACGTCGCCGTCGCCGTGGAGCGCACGGACGGCACGACGGCGTCGTTCGTCAAGGAACTGATCCGGCGCAGCGTGCTCGAGGCGCTGCAGGAAGACCCGGCCCTGACCGCGGTCACCGGCGCGCACCTGACCCGCGCGCTCGACGACCTGCTCGACTCCGCGCAGGAGGTCACCCGCACCCTGCTCGGCGTTGGCGTCGACCCCGCCGACCTGCCCGCGGGCGGTGCCCTGCAGGGGAGTCCCGGCATGGCTATGGCGATGCCCTACCGCCGCGCGATGATGATGCGCCGCATGGGCCGCTTCGGCTGACGCGCCCGAGCGAGGGTAGGAAGCGGTTGTGACAGGCGATGCGAGGGTTCTGGGCGGGCAGGCGACGCCGCGCGGCCGGTACCCGCACCTCAAGCGGGCGGGCGATTTCGTGTACGTCTCGGGCACCAGCGCGCGCCGCCAGGACAACACGATCGCCGGCGCGACGGCCGACGCGATGGGCACCACCGCGCTGGACATCCGGGCGCAGACCCGCGCCGTCATCGAGAACATCCGCCAGATCCTCGCCGACGCCGGCGCCGGGCTCACCGACCTGGTCCAGGTGACCGCGTACCTAGTCAGCATGAACGACTTCGGCGGCTACAACGAGGTCTACGGTGAGTACTTCGACGAGACCGGACCGACGCGCACGACGGTCGCCGTCCACCAGCTCCCGCACCCGCACCTGCTGATCGAGATGCAGGCCGTCGCCTACGTCCCGGCCGGACGGAAAATCTGATAACAGCAAGAGGCGCCACGCCTCCGTTCAGATGAGAAGATCTTTTGCTCCGAACGGTGGCCGGGTTCCTCCCCGGGCGAGGGCGTTTGTTTTGTTCTGGGTAAAGTCCGATTCGGGGGAAGCCATTTACCAGGGAGGTCACCGATGACGCTGGCCAGGCCGGTCAACTTCGCGCGCTGGATCGAGGAGAACAGGCACTTGCTGAAGCCGCCGGTCGGGAACAAGACGCTGGCCGTTGGCGAGGACTTCATCGTGATGATCGTCGGCGGCCCCAACGCCAGGACGGACTTCCACGTCGATCCGTACGAGGAGTGGTTCTACCAGCTCACGGGGAACATGCACGTCAACGTCTTCGACGGCGGGCAGGTACGGCGCGTCGACATCGGCGAGGGCGAGACCTGGCTGCTGCCCGGCGACACGCCGCACTCCCCGCAGCGCCCGGAAGCGGGCTCGGTCGGCCTGGTGATCGAACGGGTCCGTGAGGAGGGCACGCTAGAGAAGTTCCAGTGGTACTGCCCGAACTGCTCCGCGCTCGTGTACGAGGTCGAACTGCAGGTCCGCGACATCGTGACCGACCTGCCGCCAGTGTTCGCCGCGTTCTACTCCGACGAGGCGGCCCGGGTGTGCCAGCAGTGCGGAACGCTGCACCCGGGCTCTGCTGCTCCGGGGGGGACGACCCCCCCGAACCCCCCCGGCCAGGGCTCTGTTGCTCCGGGGGGGACCACCCCCCCGAACCCCCCCGGCAAGGGCTCTGTTGCTCCGGGGGGGACCACCCCCCCGAACCCCCCCGGCAAGGGCTGACCGGTGGCTGGCGCAGCGCCTATCGTAGACGTGCACTCCCATTACGTGCCGCGTGGCTGGCCGGACCTGGGGCCTGGCGCGCCGTGGCTGCGCGTCGAGACGGAAACCGACGCCGTGATCATGCTCGGCGACAAGGAGTTCCGGCGGATCGGCGCCGACTGCTGGGACGCGACTACGAGGCTCGCCGATATGGACGCGGACGGCGTGGACGCGCAAGTCGTGTCGCCGACGCCTGTGTTCTTCTCCTACGCCGCGGACGTCGCGCAGGCGGTGCGCATCGCCAGGATCCTCAACGACCTCGCGCTGGAGATCTGCGCGCCCGCGCCGGGGCGTCTGCTGCCGATGTGCCAGGTGCCGCTGCAGGATCCGGATGCGGCCTGCGCGGAGCTTGACCGCTGCCTGGCGGCCGGGCACGTCGGCGTGGAGATCGGCAACCATGTCGGCGACCGCGACCTGGACGACGCGGGGGTGGTGACGTTCCTGCAGCACGCGGCGGCCAGCGGTGCGCCGGTCTTCGTGCACCCGTGGGACATGCCAAGTTCCCCGCGTCTTGACCGCTGGATGGCGCAGTGGCTGGTGGGCATGCCGGCCGAGACGCACCTGTCCGTGCTCGCGATGATCCTGGGCGGGGTGTTCGACCGGGTCGACGAGCGGCTGCGGATCTGTTTCGCGCATGGCGGCGGGTCGTTCGCGTTCTGGCTGGGCCGGATGTCCAACGCCTGGCACAAGCGGCACGACGTGATCGGCACCTCGCGGTACCCGCCGGACCACTACCTGGGGCGGTTCTACGTCGACTCGGCGGTCTTCGACGAGCGGCCGCTGCGGCTGCTCGTCGACACGGTGGGGGCGGACCGGGTCCTGGTGGGCAGCGACTACCCGTACCCGCTCGGCGAGCGCCCGGCCGGCGGCCTGGTCCGCAAGGCCGCCTTCATCGACGAGCAGACGCGGGGTAAGATCCTGGCCGGCAACGCGCGGACGTTTCTGTACGGGGGCGCGTCTTGACGGACGTAACGGACGTGACGGAGCAGCAGGCGCTGGACCTGGACGCGGCCGACCCGCTGCCGACCAGGCGGGCGGAGTTCCGCGTCCCGCCGTTCTCCGGCCCGACCGGCGAAACCGCCTACCTGGCCGGCAACTCCCTCGGGCTGCAGCCGAAGGCGCTGCGCGAGCGCATCGGCGCCGAGCTTGACGACTGGGCCCGGCTCGGCGTCGAGGGGCACACGCGCGCCCGCCGCCCCTGGCTGCCGTACCACGAACAGCTCCGCGAGCCGGCGGCCGCGCTGGTCGGCGCCCGCCCGGCGGAGGTCGTCGTGATGAACTCGCTGACCGTCAACCTGCACCTGATGATGGTGAGCTTCTACCGGCCGACGCCGCGGCGGCACGCGATCGTCATCGAGGACAGCGCGTTCCCGTCCGACAGCTACGCGGTGCGCAGCCAGGCGGCGTTCCACGGCTATGACCCGGACGAGGCCGTCGTGCGGCTGGCGCCAGAGGACGTGCTGCCGTACCTGCGCGCCAGCGGCGACCGGGTGGCGCTCGTGCTGCTCGGCACGGTGAACTACCTGACCGGCGAACTCCTCGACATGGACGCGATCACGGCCGCGGGGCGGGCCGCGGGCGCCATCGTCGGCTGGGACCTGGCGCACGCGGCGGGGAACGTTCCGCTGCGGCTGCACGAGACCGGCGCGGACTGGGCCGCCTGGTGCTCCTACAAGTACCTGAACGCCGGGCCGGGATCGCTGGCCGGCGCGTTCGTGCACGAGCGGCACCTCGCCGACCGGTCGCTGCCCAAGTTCGCCGGCTGGTGGTCCACGGATCCGCGTACCAGGTTCGAGATGGCGCCCACGGTGACGCCGGTGGACACCGCGGACTCCTGGCAGGTCTCCAACCCGCCGATCCTGGCGATGGCGCCGGTGCTGGTGTCATTGGAGATGTTCGGCCAGACGGGGATGGAGGCGCTGCGGGCCAAGAGCATCCGGCTGACCGGGTACCTGGAGTCCCAGCTCGACTCGGTGTGCGCGGGCCGGCCCGCGCGCGTGATCACGCCGCGCGACCCGGCCACGCGCGGAGCGCAGCTGTCGGTGCGGGTCAGCGGCCGTGACGTGGGCCCGGTCAGCGAACGGCTGCGGGAGGAGTTCGGGGTGTACACCGACACACGGCGGCCCGACGTGATCCGGCTGGCGCCGACCCCGATGTACAACACGTTCCACGACTGCTGGCGCGCCGCCACGGCGCTGGCGACGGTGCTCGACGGGGGTGCTCGATGACGGGGGTGCTCGATGACTGAGCCGGGGGTGGCGATCGTCGGCGCCGGGCTGGCCGGGTGCCTGCTCGCCACCCTGCTCGCCCGGCGCGGCACCGACGTCACCGTGTACGAGCGGCGCGACGACCCGCGGCTGGCAGCGCCAGAGCGCGGCCGCTCGATCAACCTCGCCATCTCGGCGCGCGGCCTGGAGGCGCTGGACGAGGTCGGGCTGCGCGAGCTCTCGCTGTCCCGCGCGCTGCCGATGCACGGGCGGATGGTGCACGGGCCCGCCGGGGAGCGCGGCTTCCGTCCGTACAGCGCGGGCGGCACGCACGCGATCAACTCGATCAGCCGCGCCGAGCTCAACCTGGCGCTGCTCGAGGTCGCCGAGCGCACGCCCGGGGTGCGGATCGAATTCGGCCACCGGCTGGGGGAGCTGGACATGGCGACGGGCGCGTTGCGGTTCGAAAACCCCGAGGGTGTCCCGGGGGGTTGGGGGGGCGGGGAACGCGGCAGGCGGCGGACCGCGCGGGCGGGCGTCGTGCTCGCCTGCGACGGCGCCTACAGCGCCGCGCGCCGCTCGGTGACGTTCCGGCCGGGCTTCACGTTCAGCCAGGACTACCTGGAGCACGGGTACAAGGAGCTCACCGTGCCCGCCCGCGACGGTGACTTCGCGCTCGACCCGGACGCGCTGCACATCTGGCCGCGCGGCTCGTCGATGATGATCGCGCTGCCGAACCTGGACAGGTCCTTCACGTGCACGCTGTTCTGGACGGCGGACGAGTTCGCGGCGCTGCGCACCCCGCAGGAGATCGTCGCGTACTTCCGCGAGCACTACGCCGACGTGGTGGACCTGATCCCGGACCTGGCCGACGACTTCCTGTACAACCCGGTCGGCTCGCTGGCCACGATCCGCTGCTGGCCGTGGGTGCATCAGGGCGCGGGCTGCACGCTGGCCCTGGTCGGTGACGCCGCGCACGCGATCGTGCCGTTCTACGGCCAGGGCGCCAACTGCGCGTTCGAGGACTGCGTGGAGATCGACGTGTGCCTGGCGGAAACCGGCGGCGACTGGACCGCCGCGCTTGACTGCTATCAGCGGCGCCGCAAGACGAACTGCGACGCGATCGCCGACATGGCGCTGGACAACTTCATCGAGATGCGGGACCGGGTCAACTCCCCGGTCTTTCGCGCCACGACCGCGGCCAGGCACGCGCTGGAGCGACGGCTGCCCGGCCGGTACGTCTCCCGGTACGAGCTCGTCTCGTTCAGCACGGTGCCGTACGCGCAGATCCCCGGCCGGATCCGCCGCCAGGACCGGCTGACCGCGCTCGCCGCGGCCGGGGCGCTGGGCCTGGCCGGCGCCGGGCTGGCCGGCGCGCGCCTGCTCTTGGGGCGGGGCTCGGGGCGGGGGAGGAGCCAATGAACGCCGCGAGCGACCTCAGCTACAACAGCTACCTGCGGCTGGATGACCTGCTGTCCGCCCAGAACCCGCTCACCGGCTCCGATGACGAGCTGCTGTTCGTCATCATCCACCAGGTCTACGAGCTGTGGTTCAAGCAGATCCTGCACGAGACCGAACTGCTCCAGCGCCACCTCGAAGCCGGCGACAGCCCCGGCGCGCTGCACACCGCCCGGCGGATCGCGAAGATCCTCAAAACCGTGGTCGGGCAGATGGACATCCTCGAGACGATGACCCCGCAGCAGTTCGCCAGCTTCCGGCCGGAGCTCGGCAGCTCGAGCGGCTTCCAGTCGATCCAGTTCCGGCACATCGAGGCGGTGCTGGGCCGCCGGGACTTCAGCGCCGCCGTGGTCGACCCCGCCCTCGACGAGACCATGGCGCGGCGGCCGGTGTTCGCGTCGCTGCTGCGCTACCTGCACGTCCTGGGCTGGGAGGTGCCGGCCGAGGTTCTCGACCGGGATCCGCGCCAGCCATGGGAGCCCGGCGAGGCCGTGGACGCGCTGCTCGCCCGGGTCTACGCGGAGTCCGCGACACCCGCGGAGGTGTGCGAAGCCCTCATCGACATCGACGAGGGCGTTCAGGAGTGGCGCTACCGGCACGTCAAGATGGTGGAACGGATCATCGGCGCCAAGACGGGAACGGGCGGCTCGTCCGGCGCGGACTACCTGCGCGGCACGCTGTTCCGGCCGGCCTTCCCCGACCTGTGGGCGATCCGCTCCCGGCTGTAAGCCTGCGTGGTCGCGGTGGTCGCGGTGGTCGTGGTGGGCGGCCAGCCCGGGCAGCGCCTCGACGGCCGCCCGCCAGTCCGCGGTGCCGGGGTCGATGAGCGTGTAGTGGTCGCCGGCCGTCTCACGCAGCACCACCGTCCCGCCGGCCCGCGTGGCCGCCGCGACGTAGCGCTCGCTGTAGCCGAAGGGCACCTCGTCGTCGCGGCGCGAGTGCAGGCACAGCACGGCCGCCGCCAGCGGCACGGCCGCGATCGGGTCGGCGAGCAGGTACCGGTCCGGCAGTTCTTCCGGGCCGCCGCCCATCAGGTCGGGCGCCGCCGTGCCGCCCACCCCGTCGCGCGCGCAGTCCGCCAGCGCCAGCACCCCCGCCTGCGAGACGACGGCGACCGGGGTGACCCGCGGTGACGCGCCCGGGGCGCCGGGCGGGAGCTTGTCCCGGCCGGCCGCCCAGACCGCGAGGTGGCCGCCCGCGCTGTGCCCGATGGCCACGACCCGCGACGTGTCCACCGGCAGCTTGGCGAGCAGGTCGAAGCCGGCCGCGACGTCCTCGAACGTGGCCGGCCAGCCGCCACCGGCGCCCGCGCGGCGGTACTCCAGGTTCCACGCGGCGTACCCGCGGCGGGCCAGATCGGCCGCTAGCGGGCGGCCCAGGGACAGGTCGTAGCGGGCGCGCCAGAACCCGCCGTGCACGATTACCACGGTTCCGGCCGCCCGGACGACCGACGAGCCGTCGGGCAGCCACAGCTCGCCGAACTGCGCCGGGTCCTCGCCGTAGTGAATAGAGCGGAATTCCGGGTAGGTGCTCACCATGGTGAAGATTAGGCGGTGGGTCAACCGCAGGCGAAAGGTTGTCTGGACCGAGCCCGAGCTCCCGAAGTTCGTGAAGATCAACCCCTTGTCCCCGCCGGGGGCGGCCGAGGGGCTCCAGCCGGGTGACCTCTCGATGGGGATGGCCGCTCAGGAGTTCCTCGAGACCGAGGACAACGAGACGGAGCAGGCGTAAGCCCCGAGGCGGGCGCCGCTGACCCCCGCGCCCCGGAGCTCGTCCTCGGTCCGCTGCTGCGGTACGTGAGCCACACCGCCGCCACGATCTGGGTGGAGACCGACCGGGCCTGCGAAGTCGCGATCCTGGGTCGCCGGGCGCGCACGTTCGAGGTGGCCGGGCACTATTACGCGCTCGTGGTGGCCGACGACCTGCGCCCAGGATCGGAGCACGAGTACCAGGTCGAGCTGGACGGTGCCGTCCGCTGGCCGGAGCCAGGTTCGCCGTTCCCGCCGAGCACGGTCCGCACCCGGCATGACGGCGGGCGCGACATCCCGGGCGACGGCGGGCGCGACGGTGGGCGCGGCCCGGTACGGCTGGCGTTCGGCTCCTGCCGGGTCGCCAGAGCGCGGGTCCCGCGGATGCCGGACAGGCCGGACGCCCTGGCCGCCTTCGCGACGCGGTTGCGCCAGACGCCTCGCGACCGCTGGCCCGACGCGCTGCTGATGATCGGCGACCAGGTGTACGCCGACAATCCCGGCCCGGCGACGCGGGAGTTCATCGGTCAGCGCCGCGACCAGTCCAAGCCGCCCGGATACGAGGTCGCCGACTTCGCCGAGTACTGCCGCCTGTACCGCGAGGCGTGGAGCCAGCCGCCCGTGCGCTGGCTGCTTTCCGTCATCCCGACGGCGATGATCTTCGACGATCACGACTTCCACGACGACTGGAACAACTCCGCGGCCTGGCGCCGCGAGTACACGGCCAAGCCGTGGTGGCGGTCCAGGATCACCGGGGCGTACCTGAGCTACTGGCTTTATCAGCACCTAGGGAACCTGTCACCGGAAGAACTCGCCAAGGACGAGGTGTGGCGTCAGGTACGCGAATCCGGCGACGCCGCGGCCGTGCTCACCGAGTTCGCCGTCCGCGCGGACGAGCGGGCCGCGGGAATCCGGTGGAGCTTTCACCGCGACTTCGGCGGCGTCCGGGTCGTGGTGATCGACTCGCGCAGCCGCCGGGTGCTCGATCCAGGCGGCCGGCGGATGGCCGACGAGGCCGAATGGCGCTGGGTCACAGAAGCCGTGTCCGGCGACTGGGAGCACGTGGTGCTCGCCACCTCGCTTCCGCTGCTGCTGCCCCGCGGCATCGACGCGCTGGAGGCCTGGAACGAGGCGGTCTGCGACCGCGCCTGGGGAAGACTGGCGGCGCGGGCGGGCGAGCGGCTGCGCCGGGCGGTGGACCTGGAGCACTGGGCCGCGTTCCGCGCGTCGTTCGCGGACTTCGAAACCCTGCTGGCCGGCCTGGCGGCCGGCGCGCACGGCACGCCGCCCGCCTCCATCACGATCATCTCCGGCGACGTGCACAACAACTACCTGGCGCCGGCCGACCTGTCGACCGTTTCCCTGCCCGACGTGGCCGAGCCGGCGAGCCGGCGCAGCGTCGTCTACCAGGTCGTCTGCTCCCCGTTCCATCACGTTCTGTCACGAAAGCTGCGCGTCATGTACTGGCTGGGCATGTCGCGGGCGGGCGAAATCGGCGGCGTGGCCCTGGCCCGGCTGGCCGGCGCGCGCAGGCCGCGGATTCGCTGGCGCCTTACGCGCGGCCCGTGGTTCGAGAACATGATCTGCCTGCTGGAATTCGACGGGCGCGGGGCGCGCGCCCGCTTCGACCGCGCCCTCCAGGGGGAGGACGGCACGCCGGTCCTTGAGCCGGCGGCAACCATTTTTGATCACTCAGCGTTAACTACGTAAATACGGGGTGTACTTATCGCTGGTTGTGGGCCAAGCTATAGAAGAACTCACGCGGACGGGGGGACGCATGACGGTTCCGTACATCCCGGCCCAGCGCGGCGGCCCGCGGCCGGCGGCCCTGGACTGGCGCGGCTACGCCGCCTGCCGGCAAGCCGACCCGAGGCTGTTCTTCCCGGTCGGTACCGACCGGGAAGCGCTGGTCCAGGGTGAGCGGGCCAAGCAGGTGTGCGCGGCCTGCCCGGTACGGACGGCGTGTCTGGACTGGGCGCTCGCCACCGGTCAAGAGCTCGGTGTCTGGGGGGGCACCGCCGCGGGTGAGCGGCGCGCACTGCGCGCCGCTCACCCGCGTATCTAACCGCCCCTAACCGCGAGCGGCGAGCGTCACCACCAGCCGGGTCAGCTCGACCCGTGAGGCCACGCCCAGCTTGCGGAAGATCTGGCGCAGGTAGTAGTCGATCGTGTGCGGTGACAGGTACAGCCGGGCGGCCGCCTCGCGGTTAGTCGCGCCTTCGGCGATGATCATGGCGACGTCCCGCTCCGCGGCGGTCAGGCTGTCCCAGCGGTCGCCCGCCCTCGGGCGGGTGACCAGGCCGCCAGCGATCCGCTGCTCGATGTCGCGGGCGGCGCGCTTGACGAGCGAGATCATGAGCGTGCTCGCTTCTTTCGCCCGGCAGGCGAGCCCGATCGTGCCGAGCACGTCCCCGGCCACGGGGTCGATGACCGGCGCGGCCGCGCAGACCATGGCGGTCAGCGTGTCCGAGTAGTGCTCGCCGGCCGCGACCAGCGCCGGGCGGCGCTGGCTCAGCGCCACCGAGATCGCCGTGGTCCCCACGGCCTGCTCGCCGTAGCGGAAGCCGGGCGCGAGGGAGAGGCGGTCAAGCGTGTTGCGCAGGCCGGCGTCGGGCACCCGGCGGTCCAGGATGCAGGCGTCGCGGTCGGATACGAGCAGGCTCACACCGGTGCCCGCCAGGTCGGTGCCAACCGCGTCCGCGACTGGTGCCGCCGCCAGCCGGAGGATATCCGCCGAGGCATCCGGCGCGGCGTAGGGCACGCAAAACCGGTCCGGCCGCACGCCATGCGCCGCCGACCGCTGCCAGGACGCCGCGATCTCCGCGCGCAGCCAGCGTCCGGGCTCCCGGCGCTCGCGTCGCGCGAGCGGCTCATCCCCGGTCAGCGGCTCTTCGGTGGCCTCCGGCTCATCGGTGGCCCGCGGCTCATCCGTGGCCGGCGGCTCATCCGGGGCCAGCGGCGGATGCCAGCCCCCCGGGGCACCGGAGAGCAGCGCGTCCCGGTTCCGGATGAGCCGACTGCCATTGCGCAGAATCTGAGTGGCGTTCGGCATGCTATGTCCCACGATGTCGAATTTCTTCCTCTGCGTAATTTTCCTTTCAACAAACAGTGAACGATTTCCCCGGAATATTCCGAGCCGCCGGTTTGGCCTCGCGCCACTTGCCATAGAAGCCGACCACTTCGCAGAGAAGTCGTCGATGTCATACTCCCCTATATTGGGACATAACGGGTGCGAAAATTGTCATGGTCTATGCGAAGTGGTCACGGTATATGCGAAGTCGTCACCACAGTGACTGATGTGACTGATGTCTCAGCCGGAGGGCGGAGGTCAGCCGGAGGGCGGAGGTCAGCCGGTGCGCGGCGTCCGCAACCCCGCGAACACCTCTGTTCAGGCGGGCGTTCGCGTTATATCGTGTATGTAGGCGAACGGAGGCGGTTAGACATGCGAGACATCGCTGAGCTGGTGTTCGGCGGCGAGCCAGCGGAGCCACGCGGGCTCCGCGCGCCCGGTGCGCCCCGCGAGCCGTTCGCGCCCCGGGGCGAGCCGCGGGACGAGGGGCTATGCGACGGCCCGCCCGCTCCGTCCGGAGACTGGTGCCAGACCACGCCGGGGCATGCCACGCTCGCGTGGTTCGCCCTCACCCTGGGCGCTAGGACTCGTCAGCACCGGTACCGGTAACGCCGTCGCGGCCGTCGCCGCTGCTGCGGGCTTGCGTGCCCTCGTCAGCGTGCGCGGCGTGATCGCCGTCCGGGGTGTGCGCGGCGTCCGCCGCGCTCGCCGCCATGGCCGAGTCCAGCTTCAGCCGCGGCCCGAGCAGCCGGCACGCGACCGGCAGCACGAACAAGCCGACCAGCGTCGTCGTCGCCAGCCCGGCGAGGAGGACGGCCGCCGCGGTGTGCAGCATTTCCAGGCCGGGTTCATCGCCCATCGCGGCGAACGGTACCAGCGCCGCCGCGGTCACCACGGCCGGCGTCACGATGAGGCCCAGCCCGATGCCGCGTGACGCCCGCGCCGTCACGGCTACCGCTTGCCGCGCGGCCATGGCGAACACCCCGAGCAGCCCGGCTGAGGCGCCGAGCTGCCCGAAGGCGCCGATCCCGAGCACCAGCAGCGTGCCACCGGACAGTGCCACCGGCAGGGACCCGAACGCGAGTGCGGCCAGCCGCCAGCTGCCCGTCGCCGCCTGAGCGATCAGCAGCACCCCAGCCAGCGCGGCGACCACGAAGCCGACGAACGCGGCCGTTGAGGTGCCCGCGCCGCTCGTCCCGCTCGGCGTCAGCCCGGTCGCGGCGGTGCCTGTCACCAGTTCCGCGTGGTAATTCCGGGGAAAGTGGAACGACGCGAGCCGGCTGCCGATGGCGGCGCTCACCGCGCCGGCCTGCCCGGACGGCACCAGCGCGGTGACGTCCAGGTACCGCGAGTCTGCTTGCTGCTCGATGTCGGCGGGCTCCTGGCTCATCGAGATCCTCGCCACCTGGCCAAGCCGGACATGCCCGCCGCCGGGTGTGGTGAGCTCGAGGGCGCGCACGGCCGGCAGGTTGTCGCGGAGCGCGGGCGGGCCCGACACCTCGACGTCGAAGACCTCCTGGCTGCGGAAGTCGTCCTCGACGGTGAGCCCGTACAGCAGCGGGCCGGCCTCGCGGCGGATGTCGGCGGGAGAGATGCCGGCGCGCGCCGCCGCCGTCGGGTTCACGGTCATGTCCACGGTCGGCTGCTCGACGGGGAAGGGCACCTGCGTGCCGACCACGCCGCCGATCCGGAGAATGACCAAGCGCAGCTGCCCGGCGAGCCGTTCAAGCCCGCCGTAGTCCGCCCCGTACACCCGGGTCACGACCTGCGTGGCCGGCGCGGTCAGCACGCCCGCCATGGCGTCGGTCTCGTCCGTGCTCACCGAGCCGGTCAGGCCGGGGACGGCGGCCGCGACCGACTGCACGGCCGCGACCGCCGGCCCGTAGTCGGCGCCCGGCTTGATCGTGACCCACAGCTGCGCGGTGCTGGCGCCGGCCACCTGGTCGGAGGTGACCGCGGGGCGGCCGATCGTCGCGCCCACGGCCGCGACCGCCGGCAGCGCGCTCAGTTCGGCGCTGGCCCGCGCCACCATCTCGTCCATCGAGGTCAGCGACACGCCCGGCGGTCCGTTCAGCGTCGCGATCAGCCCACTGTCGTCGAACGACGGCTGGTTCGGGTGCATGAAGGGCAGCACCGCCAGCGCCACCACACCGAGAGCGAGGCTGACCGCCGCGCCGGTCAGTATCAGCCGCGGCGCCAGCGCGAGCCTCTCGATCAGCCGCGCGTAGCCGGCGCCGAGCACCCGGGGCAGCGGGCTGCCGTGCGTCTGCGGCGGCAGCACCGTGAGCAGCAGGACGGCGAGCGCGGGGGTGGCGGTCACCGCCACCACCATGGAGACGATCACGGCGAGCGCGAACGACACCGCCATCGGCCGCACGAACGACGCGGTCGGCCCGGTGGCCAGCAGCAATGGGACGACGCTCAGCGCCGCCGCCAGGCCCGCCCCGGTCAGTGTGCCGCGCATGTCCGCGCACGCCGCCGCGATCAGCCGCGCGGTCCGCCGGCTGGGAGCGCCGGCGGCGTGCGGAGTGGGTGCGCCGCGAGCCTGGTCCGGCCCTATCCTGGCGGCGATCGCCTGCGCCTCGCCGACCGCCTCCATGACGACGATCGCGAGCGCGAGCAGCAGGCCGAGGGTGACCAGCGCGTTGAAGGTGTACCCGCGCAGCGCGAGCACCGCGGTCGCGGCCACCAGCGACAGCGCCATCGCGAACAACGCGGTGAACGACAGCCGCAGCTGCAGCAGCAGCGCGAGCAGGGCGAGCGCGGCGAGCACACCCGCCGCCACCAGCGTGCTGCGCAGGTTGTCCAGCGCGCCGCGCAGGTAATCGTCCTCGTGGAACAGCGAAGCGTCGACGGTGACCCCGGGCAGCCGCGGCTCCATGGCGGTCAGCGTCTGGTCCACCTCACGAGTGACCCCGAACACGCCCGCCGACGGCAACGACTGCACCACCAGCATCACGCCCTGGCTATCGCCCTCCTCCCCGTCGCCGATTAGCGCCTGGCCGCCCTGCGTGACCTGTGCCACGTCGCCGAGCCGCACCCCCTTGGCGGCGCCGGCGACCCGCAGGTTCGCCATCGCGGCGGGTGTCGCGAACGGCAGCGCCGGCTGTATCGTGCCCGGCGCGGACGACGCCACGGGCGACACCTGCTGAGCCTCCCCGGCGGTCCGCATGATCTGCGCGAGCGTGACGTGGTCCGCGGCCAGCCGGGCGGGGTCGACCTGTACCTGCAGTTGCGGGCCCGCCTGCCCGAACGTCGAGACGTTCGCCACGCCGGGCAGCGCGAGCAGCTTGGGCACGATCGCCCACCGGGCGAGCACCGACTCGTCGGCCAGGCTGAGCGTGCTCGAGGTCAGCCCGATGAGCATGACGTCGCTCGCCGACGACGCCGGCGCGGTCATGACGGGCCGCCCGGACGCGCCGGACGGCGCGGCCGCCCCGGACAGCCGCTGCTGGACCAGTTCCCTGGCGCGATCCGGGTCGGTGCCGGCCTCGAAACGCAGCTCGATCGCCGACAGGCCGGCCACCGAGTCCGAGGTGATGTCGGCGACCCCGGGCACGCCGTTCCTCAGGTTTTTCTCAAGCGGAAGGGTGACCAGCGCCTCGACCTCGGCGGCGGACAGCCCCGCGGCCTCGGTCTGCACGTCGACCGTGGGCGGGGACGTCCCCGGCAGCGCCTCCGCGGGCATCTGCGCCAGCCGCAGGATGCCGGTCACCATGATCGCGACGGCGAGCGCCACCACCAGCAGCCGGAGCCGGATGCTGATATCGACGATCCTGCGCAACCGCCGTCACCCCCGTCCCAGCGTTGCGCCTGAGTCCCCCCAGTCCAGTCCTACCCGCTAAACCATTCATCCGAACGGTCCCCAGCTCCCTGCTCAGCGCCCATGCCTGCCTCCGGTGCCCGACCCCGACCCATCCGTCCCCCCGCGCGAGGCCCCGTTCGCGTTAGTGTGGATCGTTTTCCATGGCGGAGCATGGAAAACGATCCACGCTCATCGATTTCAGGTTGCCGGACCCACCGTCAGGGCGAGACGGTGCCCGCCGCTAGGGCGACGGCGATGCCGACCGCCGCCGCGGCGAGCAGGGTCGGCACGACGCCGCGGCGCAGGGCGAACAGCAGGATCACGGCGCCGGCCAGCACGAGGTACTGCCAGGGATGGCTGATCTCCCTGGTCAGCGTGACCACCGAGCCGAAGATCGCGCCGATGGCGGCGGAGCCCGCCCCTTCGAGGAACGCGCGGGCTCGCTGGTCGCCGCGGATCTTGTCGAAGTGACGCCCGCCGAGCAGCACGAACGCGAACGACGGCGCGAAGGCGACCGCGGAGGCGAGCAGCGCCGCGCCGATCCCCCCGGCGGCGTAGCCGACCACGGCGACCGTCTGCACAACCGGGCCCGGCGTGATCTGGCCGAGCGCGACCGCGTTGAGGAACTGCGCGCCGGTCATCCAGTGGTACCGGCCGACCGCGTCGGCCTGCATCAGCGGGATGATCACGAACCCGCCCCCGAACGACAGCGCGCCCACCTTGAACGCCACCCACGCGACCGAGGCCAGCACCCCGCCCCCGGCCAGCCACGTTACGGCCAGCGGCGCCGCGGCGAGCCCGCGCAGCCTCGCGCCGCCGCCACCGTAGCCCGCGCCAC
>Ga0210390_10000508_pt1 | contig 42238 bp, 44 predicted proteins | sample IncBWH11OmetaG_FD_161050 | JGI IMG/M metagenome (GOLD analysis project Ga0210390, IMG submission 161050) | Forest soil microbial communities from Barre Woods Harvard Forest LTER site, Petersham, Massachusetts, United States - Inc-BW-H-11-O ... | reverse complement strand
GCCCTGGTTGAGGAACTTCAGCGCATTTTCCAGCGCTTTGCTTTTGTTGAAGGCCATGGATGATTTTCGCCTGCCGGACCCCGCACACTCCGGCAACGCACTGCAGCCGCACAGGCGGCTTAGGTATGAAGGTTAGCACGCGCCAAAAACAAGGAGCAACGCGCCTCAAGAGGGCAGGTGCCAAAGGCGACAACAGTGCCTCTTGAGCGCCGGGGAGGGGCCGGACGTCGCGCTCAGCCCCCGGGTGTGAAGCCTCACGCAGGTCCCGGGGTTCAGGCGCGGAGCGCCACCGGCTAGTGGCGTTGTGTAGTGGCCATCCCTCAGGGTTTGGGTGGGAACCACCGCTTGCGTGAGGGAAAGACTTCGCCCTTCATCGCTCGCCCCGCACGTAACTATCAGCCGTACTAGCCGCTCGCATTCCTACTGCCAGCTGTTTTTCACCCGGTTTTCCCTTGACAATATTCCGACTCGGGAGCAGATTTTGCCTCAGAAAGCGCCCGGAAGTGGGATCTCCTCCATCGCGAGAATCCCCTTGCCGAGCCGTGCGCAACACCCACGTCTCGGGTCGGCCCTTATCACTAAGTCAAATGCGTGTTTGGAGGAGGCTCCCTTGGAAACTGCTATTGGCGTTTTTGGCTCGCGCGAACGCGCGGAAGAAGCTGTGAAGGAATTGCTCGATAAGCATGTGCCGAAAGACTCGATCGTGTTTTTGACTCGTTCCGAGAACGAGGCCGCAGCTTTGGCCACCGAACTGGGCACTTATGCGGGAGGCTTCATCGGCGGAGCCGCCGGCCTTTCTGCGGGAGTCGCAGCCGCAACTCTGTTTTTGATTCCTGGGATCGGGCAAGTATTTGCGCTGGGTGTCGGCGCCACTGCGCTGCTTGGGTTTCTTGGATCTCAGACAGGCGCCGCAGTCGGCAAAGCGATCTCAGACGATCCTGAAACCCCCCAACCAACCGCGACCGAGAGCTGTTCCGAAGACGCCGCTCTTTTCCTGGAACCGCTCAAGCAGGGTCGTTCGCTCGTTGTCGTCCGCACCGATTCTCCCCAGGCGGCAGCCACGGCCTGCGCCACTCTGGATCGCTTGGGCATGAGTATGCAAGCGCGCGCCGCCGCCAAGATGCAAGCGGCCACGCGCCAGATCGGTGAAATCGCCATCGTGGACATCAGCGGCAGGATTACGCTCGGCGAAGGCAACGTCATGCTTCGCGAAATCATGGTGGACTTGCTCGAGAAAGGTAACAAACACATCCTGCTGAATATGACCCAAGTAATCCACGTGGATAGTGCCGGCATCGGCGAACTCGTCCGCTCGCATACCAGCGCCCGCAAAAAGGGCGGTCACCTGAAGCTGGTCAATCCCCACCAAAAGGTGCGCGACCTGCTGCAAATGACCATGTTGTCCGCGGTGTTTGACATCCAGGAAGACGAGCACTCAGCCATCAGGTCGTTTGGCCTCTCGTCGAAAGCAGCGGGATAGGCGGGAATTAGGCCGAGCGCCTTGTGACAGCTGAATTGTCTGGAATTCCTCGCTCCGTTTATCGAGCCAGGATATCCGCCGGTAGGCTCAACGGCAACGGGTCCTGCGTGGCACCTGAAGCCCAACACGCCGATTGGCGCACCGGAGCATACGAAAATCTGTGCAGAGGCGTGGGTCCGTGCCGCCGCAACGCTTCCAGATGTTCCGGCGTCCCGTAGCCCTTGTGTTGCGCCAGCCCGTACTGCGGATAAACGCGATCGAATTCTTCCATGCGCCGGTCGCGCTCCGTCTTCGCCAGAATCGAAGCCGCCGCGATTGAAACCGATCGTGCGTCCCCATGAATCAACGCCTTCTGCTCGATCGGCAGGTCAATCTCCATCGCATCCAGCAGCAAATAATCCGGCAAAGGGCTAAGCTGCGACACCGCCGCCATCATCGCCTGCCGGCTGGCCTGATAAATGTTCCACGCATCAATCCGGCTAGAATCGATTTCCGCCACGGCCCAAGCTAGCGCGTGTTCGCGAATCCGTGGCGCCAGCTCCGTCCGCCGCTCCGCCCTAAGTTTTTTGGAATCGTCCAGACCGACAATGCGCCGTCGCGGATTCAGAATGACGGCGGCAGCCACCACCGGCCCAAACAGCGACCCGCGCCCCGCCTCATCAATCCCCGCGACGCGCAGCCACCCACACTGCCGCGCTTCGCGCTCATATCGCGAACAACAAAGTCTCCCCATCGGCTCGCGATTTTAGCACACACCAGAACATCGTAACTTATCCGTAGCGACACAGTTTCGGATAACGGCGTTTATCACGAGCTCCGCGCTCTTGTACGCGACGAGTTTTTCATGTTGACCAGTCGTTATCACCTGTACCGTAGAAACATGGATTGCGAAGACGGACCGTCTTAGGATTCTGATGGGCGGGAAAAATTGGTCAAACTTTCATCGGGACTCACGGTTCTTCTGGCTTTCGCTGCTGTTCTCTTGTTCGTAATCTGGTCAGCTCGGTCGCACCAAGCGACGATACCGGATAATGTTGCACTGGCTCTGGTCTGCTTCTCATTTGCTTGGTTATATCTCGCGATGTGGCGGGTAGTTCGTGGATGCCAGGAGTTGGGTTGGAAGCGCTCTGACTATACGCAGTTCCTCTTCGGTCCGCGTCCAGACGACACAGGCGACCCAGACGACACAGGCGACCCAGACGAGCTGGCCATCTGGCGATGGACACTCCAACTATGCTGCGGGCTGTTGGCAGTGGTCCTTTGCGTACTTGCCATCGTTTCGGCGGAATAGAACCGAGTCCAATCCTACGGCGGCGTGATGGTCTACATATGAAAAGTGATAAGCCTTTGTCGTTGGTCGACGGTGGACGCTCTTCTAGCGTACCGAAAAGAATCTTTCGTGGCTCTTGGGTTTTAGTTGCTGATACTTTTGTTGCTCGGGCAATGTTTACTAGGCTGCGAAGCGTAGGATTCCGAGAGTTGAATTTCCAGTTGTGCTTCGAGTTTGTTTTTGAAGTAATTCTTCCGATTATCGGTATCGTGCTTGAGCTCATAAATTGGGAATCTGCTAGATGGGCGAACGTGGGTTGTTTTACGGTAGCAGGCTGTTTCTGGCTTGCTGGAGCGATTTGGTGGCATGCAGACCCTTTCTTCGGCGTGCTGCTTATTGTCGCGTTGGGATTGCTACTAGCCGCCGGACTGACTGAAGTCGTGTACCGACTAACGCAAAGCGATCCTTCCTATCCGGTCAACTCCTGACAAGCCGCCTCATCGGAAACTGGCCGACCATGAACATGTCCGCTTCGTATCCTTTCAACATTTCTTGAATAACCTTGGCGGGTTTTGACGCGATCCGTACGGAACGCCTCCCGACAGAAAAGCCGGACCCTGTGCTTATCGGTGTTACGAGCGAACCTTGCCTCGACAGGTGTGCTTACTTCCCAAGATTTCGTGATTTGTGAAGCCGAATCGGAAGAATCTTGGCGTAATTCCTGAAATCTGGATCGGTCGTATAAATATTCCAATCTCGTGCTAGCGCGGCCGCGCAAATCAAGACGTCCACTGGCGAAACCACTACGCCCTTGGAGCGGCAGTCGTTGCTTGCTTTGGCGGCCGATTCATAATCTTGCGTTTGCAGAGGCTCGTCTGGAAAAACTTGGAGAGCCACCCTCAATCTCTCATACTGCGCATCAGTCTTGATGCCTGACAGCAATTCCTGCCGCACGGGTCCAATGATGCGAACTCGTCCTTCCTTCGCCAGTTCGGACAGTTCCGCAACAATTGCCTTTTCGCCGTCGCTTAGGTCCGCTTGCTTTCGTCGGAGTGCAAACGACCACACAGAAGTATCGACAAGCGTATTCATTTGCGCTTTCTATTGCGCTCGCGCTTGTAGTCGTAGCTGGGATCGTAATCAATCGTTCCAAAGGTGGCGACAATGTTTGCTTGTTTTCGACGGCGGATGTACTCCTCGAGCGCAGTCGTCACAGTGTCCTTCTTGGTTCGATGGTTCCCTAATTTCTGAGCTTCCAATATTAAGCGGTCGTCAATCGCAAGGTTGGTCGGCATCAATATGCCTCCTACGACTAATTCTACACATAGCTATGTGTAAGTCAATATATCGAGAGATGTGTAGGGTTGCTCGCTAGGAACCTCGTCCGTTCCTGGCCTGGTCAGCCCTAAAAACAAAAAAGCCCGCCCCGATTGCTCGGAGCGGGCCATTGTAAATTCGCAGCGTCTTTTACTTCGCGGCGGCCGCTGCTGCTTCCGCCGGGGCTTCAATCCGCGCGGCACGCTTGATACGCGCCGCCTTGCCCTTGCGCTTGCGCAGGTAATTCAGCTTTGCGCGCCGCACGCGCCCAGCCTGCACGATCTCAATCGAGCTGATCATCGGCGAATGCACTGGAAAAATGCGCTCCACCCCAATTCCAAAACTCACGCGCCGCACCGTGAACGATTCGCCCAGCAACTCGCCCCGCCGGCTCATCACCACGCCCTCAAACGGCTGGATACGCTCTTTATCGCCCTCGCCTTCCTTCAGCCGCACGTTAATCTTCACCGTATCGCCCGGACGAAAATTCGGATGATCCTTGCGAATTTGGGACTGCTGCGCTTTATGCACAATCGGATTCATGACATTATTTCCAGGCAGACCCGCTCAGGTGGGGCCAGCACACAACGCACAATCTCCAATTCTAGCGCAACAACCCCCGTTTTCGCCACAGCAAAGTGCATCGGGACGGCCCTGGGATTGCCCCGAAGGAACCACCGCGTTCACTTCGCCAGGTTCACTTCGCCCATCTACTTCGTAATGGGTCGCGCGCCGCGCACAATCTCATCCAACACCCGGCGATCGTCCACACCCAACCCAGCCCCATCCAACAGCTCCGGCCGGTTGCGCCAAGTCTTCTCCAGCGCGCAACGCCGCCGCCACTTGCGAATTTCCTCGTGATTTCCGCCCAGCAATACTTCCGGCACATCCCACCCGCGAAACGAAGGCGGCCGCGTGTAATGCGGATAGTCGAGAATACCGTGATTCGTGACTCGTGATTCGTGACTCGTGTGTGCCGCAAAATCAGGCAGTTGCCCGGGCGCGCCAGTCTTCACCCGCGCAATATCAACAGCGCTCTCACTGAATGATTCATTCACGATCGAATCCTCATTCCCCAGCGCGCCAGGAATCAATCGCGTCACCGCATCCAAAATCATAGCCGCCGCCAATTCGCCGCCAGACAACACGAAATCACCAATCGAAATCTCATCCGTCGCCAAATGCTCTGCCACCCGCTCGTCCACGCCCTCATAACGTCCGCAGATCAAAACCATGCGCGTGAGCCCAGCAAACCTCCGCGCCGTCTCCTGCCGAAACATTTTCCCCGCTGCTGAAAGCAGCACGATCGCGGTTTTCGTAGGCGGCGCAGCGGGAGCAGCAACCTCAACAGAAGCGTCGCGCGCGCCGACCAGCGATTCCACGGCCTCAAACAGCGGCTCCGGCTTCATCACCATACCCTCGCCGCCGCCAAACGGCCGGTCATCCACGGTCCGATGCCGATCGTGCGCAAACTCTCGCAAATCGTGCACGCGAGCTTCAATCAGCTGAGCCTCGCGCGCCCGCCGCACAATCCCATAATCAAGCGGCCCCGCGAAGAACTCCGGAAATATTGTCACAATGTCGAAACGCATCGCGACCAATCCTACCGCAAACACGCGAAACGCGGGAAACGAGCGCCAACGTCTTGGCTGGAACAGCACCCTACTCGAGGTTTAATTCGCGGAGCCCTTCAGGAAGCACCACCACAATCCGTCGCGCCGGCAAATCCACATTCACACAAATTTCCTGCGCCAAAGGAATCAGCAATTCCCCTCGCGCGGTATCCACCACCAGATTCGGCGTCCCCGAAATCTCATCGCCATGAATTTCCACGTCGCGCACCAGTCCCACGTCTGCGCCGTCTTTCTCGTGCACCGCGCATCCCACCAGATCGCTGATGTAATAACTCCCCGCCGGCAATTTCACGCGATCTGCTAGAGGCACCTGCACTTCCAGCCCCACCAACTTCCGCGCGTCATCCACAGAATCGCTCGCAGCAAAATGAAAAATGGCCTGCCCGCCGCGGCTATGCGACAGCCAGCACTTGCGCACCACGACGCGCCGCGGCACACCCGTGCCATTCCATAATTCCACAGAAGTTAAACGTGTGAGCCGTTCGGGAAAATCAGTGAGGATTTCCGCAGCCACCTCGCCGCGCACGCCGTGCGGTCGCACAATTCGTGCTACCGTGACGCTCGCCGCCCGTGGTGTTTCCTGCGTGGTGACTACTCCAGAATTTCCAGCGTGAATCGTTTCTTCAGCTTCATGCCCGCAGCGCCCAGCAGCGTCCGTATGGACTTTGCCGTGCGCCCTTGCCGACCGATCACTTTTCCCAGGTCGTCCGGCGCCACGCGCAATTCCAGCACCGTCACCTGCTCGCCTTCGATCGAATTTACCTGAACTTGTTCCGGATGGTCCACCAGAGCTTTCGCGATTTCCGTAACCAAATCCTTCATGAGTCCCCCCAGCAGGAGAAAGAGCCAGCGTAGTAGTAATTCACTCGGGACTTAACCCGAGTTCCATTATTAAGTCGCTGGGCTGAGGAGTATGACGCGTCAGGCAGGCTTGCGGTTACGCAAAAAACTGCGGACTGTGTCGCTGGGCTGTGCGCCCTTGCCAATCCAGTAATCCACTCTTTCGCGATTCAAATCAATCGCCGCGGGCGTCTTCAGCGGATCATATGTGCCCACTATCTCCACGAACCGCCCGTTCCGCGGACGCGTCTTTTCCGTCACAATCACGCGATAAAACGGGCGCTTCTTCTTGCCAATCCGCGCTAAACGAATCGTTAACAAAGCCTCATTCCTCCTGAATCATATCCGTGCGCCAGAGCCAACCAGTATAGCGAACCCCGCCGCTTTCACCAATCGCTATCTACGGTGCAGCTACTGCGGCCGCGAATAGAAAACCAATCCGCTCCCGATAGGTATGCCTGCGAACGTGAGATTTCGGACCGGCATCGAGTGCGGTAAGCCAACGCTTCCAGCGTAGAATACGACCTGCCGGACGAACGGATCTGTGGTCGGTAGCACCGTGATCCTGGATATCGCGGATTTATTCTCAAATCCGAGGCCATTACTCAAGGCAGTTGCGACCGCTTCAGTGGCTTCCACTTTTCCCAACTCATCCACCCAAGGAGCCGAGATGATCAAATTCCAATTCCCGTCCGTGTCTTCCGTCCTGCTGTAAAGCATCGCCAATACAAAATCCCCGCGATCCGACCTAAGCCGCTCCAGCACTCTCGTGATGTCATCTACCAACGTCGTGATATACATGCGAGAACTCCGTCTTGCGCAACTTTGATTGCTCCCAAAATCCGCTCCGCATCAGGACGCCCGTAACTGCCTGCGGGCTGATAGCGCCATTCTGGTTTCCATTCCGTCGCCACGGACCAATTCGTCAGGAGCTGCGGATTTGCCGCTGTAATCTCCCGTTCCAAACCAGCCAGCAATTTTAGCTCGTCGAAATCGTGCGTCTTGAAATGTTGCCGCCGATCCGGATACTCGCTGATATCGAGTATGGCACAAATTCGCGCCTTCAACGCCAGCTCTACGACGTAGCCGCAAAGATAGACACAACCGTCGTACAGCTGTGCCGCAAAGAGAGCTTCGGCCTCTCGGAGCCTTAAAGCCGAAAGCGCCTGCAGTTCTTCGCGGGTTGCCATCGTTCTTAACCCGACCTCACGTGCGGACTAGTTATTGCCTTTCAAGCCAGCGAACTTCCCCAATCCCCGCATCTTCGTCTTCGCATAACTTCCATACTGCTTCATCATCTTCCGCATATCCGAATACTGCTTCAGCACCTGATTCACTTCCTGCACGGACGTCCCGCTGCCGGCCGCGATGCGCTTCCGCCGCTTGCCATCAATCAAATTCGAATTCGCCCGCTCTTTCGCCGTCATCGAATTAATGATCGCTTCCACCGACCCTAGCCGCTTCTCGTCAATCTGCGTATCTTTCGGCAAATTCGCGAACGGCCCCACCTTGGGCAGCATCCCCATCAACGATTCTAGCGAACCCATCTTGCGTATCTGCTTCAACTGGTCGCGAAAATCCTCCAAAGTGAAATCGTCCTCGCGCAGCTTGCGTTCCAGCTCGCGCGCCTGCTTCAAATCCACCGTCTTCTCGACGCGCTCGATCAATCCCAGCACGTCGCCCATGCCCAGAATCCGCGACACCACGCGATCCGGCAGAAACGGTTCCAGCGCATCATACTTTTCGCCCACGCCCACGAACTTCACCGGCGCGCCCGTAACCTTTCGAATCGAAAGCGCTGCGCCGCCGCGCGCGTCGCCATCCATTTTCGTCAACACCACGCCCGTAATTCCCAGCCGCTTGTGAAATTCTCCCGCCGACCGCACCGCGTCCTGCCCGATCATAGCATCGGCCACAAACAGCAGCTCCGCGGGATTCAGCTCGCGTTTCAGCTCCGAAAGCTCGTTCATCAATTCATCATCTATATGCAGCCGGCCCGCCGTATCCACCAGGACTACGTCGCAGGCGGACATCTTCGCTTCGCGCAACGCCCCGCGCACAATTTCCAGCGGCTTGTCCGTCCCCGTTCCCGGCCACACCGGCACGCCCGTTGCTTTCGCCACCTGCGCCAGTTGCTCGCGCGCCGCGGGACGATACACGTCCGTCGATACCACCAAAGGCCGGTGCCCATGCTCCGACAGCCATTTCCCCATTTTTCCAGTAGAAGTAGTTTTGCCCGACCCTTGCAGCCCCACCACTAGCCACACCGCCGGCGGCTTTGAACCATACTGCGGCTTCGCTTCCTTCCCCAGCAAATCGCCCAACTCGTCGCGCACAATCTTCACAACCTGCTGGTCCGGCGATAGCTGCAGCTGTACTTCGGACCCCAAGGCCTTCGCCCGCACATGCGCAATAAATTCATCGGCAACGCCCACGTTCACGTCGCCATCAAGCAGCGCCTCGCGTATCTCCGCCAACCCAGCGTCCAGGTGCTCCTCGGAAAGCTTCCCCTGCCCCCGAAGGTTCTTGAACGCGCGTTGTAGTTTCTCTGTAAGTGTTTCAAACATTCAGGTGACCTGTGATTAGCGACTGGTGATTAGCGATTAGTGACCCGTGCCCCGCGACTGCCACGATGCAACGCGCTACGCGCTGGAGCATGCAGGGCACAGATTTCATTGTAGGGGACGGATGCGGGGTGGTCAACGCGACAGCGCGTGGCGCGAAGCGCCGGATGGACTTACTTCGCGGTTCCTTGACCGTCGCGCGCAGGTCGTCTAAACTGCTTGTTTCGACTGGACGCGCGATACGTCGTAGTGCGCGAGCCGCAAATAAACAAGCCCTTCGATCCCGCACAGCGGGACCTCAGGGTGAATCGCCTTGTAGGGCGATTCAGGAGACAGATCGTTGCCGAAACGCACTTTTCAGCCGCATGTGCGGCGCCGACATAAAAAGCACGGGTTTCGCAAGCGCATGAAATCCCAGGGTGGACGGAAAGTTCTTGCAGGACGCCGCAAAAAAGGGCGCCACAGCCTCACGCGCGTCTGACGTCGCGACGCGGCTGGATTTTCCGCGCGCTTTTCGCCTGGTGCGCCGCGCCGAATACGACGCGGTCTATCGCGAAGGGCGCCGCCGGAGCAGCCGTGAGTTCACGCTATTTCTACGTCCCAATGGCCTCGATAGCAGCCGGTTCGGCTGGAGCATAAAAAAGGCGCTGGGTAACGCGGTCCGGCGCAACCGAATCCGGCGACGCCTCCGCGAAATAGTAAGATTGCACCGACAGGAGATCGCCCCGGGATGGGACATTGTGATTCATCCACGCAGCTCGGCCGCAACGCAGGAGTTTTCGGCGTTGCAGGCGGAGCTGTTGAAACTGATGCCGCCCCACGCGCCGCAAACGCCCGCGGCATCATCCGCGAAACCAGCCGAGTGACATCGCCGGAAGTGATCGCCAACACGAATATGAGCACGCACACCGGCACGAATACATCCGCGCGCGCGAAAACTTTTGGCGCGTGGTCGCTGCTCGCTTTCGTGCAATTCTACAAAGTATTCTTTTCGCCATTTCTGGGCGGAGCCTGCAAATTCTATCCTTCGTGCTCGAACTACGCGCAGGAAGCGATCGAGCTGCACGGCGCGCGACGCGGAGCGTGGCTGGCGCTGAAGCGGCTGGGCCGTTGCCGCCCGTTTACGAAGGGTGGATTTGATCCGGTGCCGGACGCCGAAGATTTGGACGCGAAGTGGCTGCGCAGCGACGCGCGGTTGGGCGGAGCAGTGGAGAGTAAGGAGCGCGCGCAGTGAAGGAAATGTCCGACCAAGTACGAGGGATTGTATTCGTCGTCATATCGTTGCTGATTCTTTTCGCCTGGGGCCATTTCTACAAGCCACCGGTTCCTCCGCCGCAGTCGAATCCATCGCAAAGTTCTGCGCCCGCGGGTCAGCAAGGCTCGCAGCAGGCTTCCGCGCAGCAGGGAGCGACGGGAAACAGTTCCTCTGCCGCTGCGAAATCGGGCGCAACGTCAGCAGCCGTGGCGAATCCTTCCGTGGTGGAAGCCAGCGACGAGAAAACGGTGGTGGTGGAGAGCGCGCTGTATCGCGTGGAACTATCGAATCGCGGCGGCGCGGTGAAGACCTGGCAGCTCAACAAATATTTCGACGATCAAAAGCCGCCGCACCCGTTGGACCTGGTGAACGACGCCGTGGCACAGCAGTTGGGCTGGCCGTTTTCACTGGTGCTGACGGATTCGCAGCTGGAAGCCAAGGCAAATTCGGGACTCTATCAGGTTGAGACCCACGTGATGCCCAGCGCAGTTGCCTACAAGTCAGAGTTGAAACCCGGCAATGTTCCATTGACGCCACCAGCATCTGGCGCCGGATTATTCGCGCCAATTGAAGTGGATATGCATTGGAGCGACGGCCATCTGGACGTCCAGAAGAAACTGAAATTCGATTTGAATTACGAGACGACGGTGGAAGTGGCGGTGACGCTGGACGGTAAGCCGCAGCCTGCGGCGGTGGCGTGGCGGGGCGGATTCGGTGACAAGGCCGTGTATAACGCGGCGCAGCTGGTTACGGTGTATTACAAAACCGGCGGCAAGCTGAATCTGCTGCAGTACAAAAAGCTGGGCGTTTCGGGGAACCAGAGCCAGCCGGCAATACAGTACGGCCCGCTGGAGTTTGCAGGCGTCGAGGATCAATTTTTTACGGCATCTTTTTTGCCGGATGGCACGGATATTTCGCTGTGGCACTGGATGCAGAACCATACCGTGATGGCGGACGGCAAGCAGACCAGCGAGCCGGAAGCGGAAATGGCGGCGGGGACCACGACGGGCGCTCCTTTGCGCATGCGCGTATTTGTGGGGCCGAAAGACCTGGCGCTGCTGGAGAAAATTCAGCCGCCGCTGGCCGAGCTGGTAAATTTCGGATGGACCGGGATCATCGCGAAGCCGCTGCTGTGGATTTTGCAGACGCTGCACACCAAGGTTTCGAACTGGGGCTGGTGCATCGTGCTGATGACGCTGGTAATCAACATCGCGATGTTTCCGCTGAAGATGAAGAGCTGGCGCTCGATGCAGAAGATGCAGAAAGTGGGCCCGGAAATCCGTCAGATTCAGGACCGCTACAAGAAGTATTCGATGAGCGATCCGCGCAAGAAAAAAATGAACGAAGAAGTAATGGCGGTTTATAGCCGCGAAGGCATCAATCCGCTGGGCAGTTGCCTGCCGATGGTTTTTCAAATGCCGATCTGGTGGGCTTTGTGGCGCGTATTGAATGGCGCGATCGAACTGCGCCACGCGCCGTGGATGGGCTGGATTCATGACCTTTCGGCGATGGACCCGTATTATATTCTGCCGATCAGCATGACCATCATGATGTACCTAATGACGAAAATGACGCCGCAGACCACCACGGATCCGGCGCAACAGAAAATGATGGCGCTGATGCCGCTGATGATGGGATTCATTTTCTTCAGGCTATCGAGCGGACTGAATTTGTATATGTTCACGAGCAATGCAGTGGGAATTGGGCAGCAATATTACTTGAATAAATCCGAACCGCTTCCCGCGAAGGGAAAGTTCAAAAAGAAAATAATCGATGCCTGAGGAACGGACAGGGGCCGGCAAGCGGCCTTTCACGAGAGATCACGCGCAAAGTGAAGCGCGGCTGGATCGCGAGCGCGCGATTGCGGAACTGCAGCGCTATCTCGATTTGGCTGTGCGCGAGATGGGCCTGGAGATCTCGTTTGAGATTTCGACGCCGCCGACGGTGGATGGCGGCGCGGATGATAAGGACGTGTTGGTGGCGTTCAGCGGCGCAGATCAGGATTTTTTGCTGGAGCACAACGCGGAGTTGCTGCTGGCGCTGGAGCATGTAGGGCATCGCTGGCTGCGGCTGGATCCGCGGCTACACGACCGCGTGCGCTTCGATTGCGGCGAATATCGCGCGCAACGGTTGGACGAATTAAAACTTTCGGCGCGCGTGGCTGCGCAGCGCGTGCGAGAAACCGGGCAAGTGTTTCGATTTAATCCGATGTCGCCTCGCGAGCGACGGCTGATCCATCTGGAATTGAGCGGCGCGCAAGGTGTGCGAACGATGAGCGAAGGAGTGGGCGACCGGCGGCAGTTGGTGGTGTATCCGGTGGTGAAGAAGTAAGGTGTGATTCGTGACTTGTGATCCGTGACTCGCGTTTCGTGCTTGGTACGGACGTCCTGCCGAATTTTGATTTTTTCTGGACTTCAATTTTTAGACTTCGATTGTGTAGCCTTCTTTTCCTACGTTGATGCATTGCGTTGTTCCCAGGCGATCGGTCATACCCGCGGTTTCATGGATGTGCCCGCAGAAAAGATAAAGAGGCTTTTCCTTTTCGACCCATGTGCGCAGAGTGGGGCTTCCCGCGTGCTGGCCTTCCGCGTATTCGTCGAGTTTGGTGTCGCGCGGTGGAAAATGAACTACCAAGTAGAGTTTTTCCAGACCCGCAAACGGCGCGAGGGCCGCGGCGATTTCGGCTTCGGAATATTCTCCCGGAGTTTTGAATGGAGTGATGTTGCTATAGCCGAGGCCGGCCCAATTCGTGCCGTTGAGTTTTCGCGTCTGGCGATGAAAGTCGACGAAGCCGTGCTTCTGGCAAAAAGCTTTCGTCTGCTCGTGCGTTTCATGATTTCCCGGCAAGACGAAAAGGCGTTCGCCGAGCGGCTGCAGAATCGGAGCGCAGCGTTCCAGTCCCTTGCCGAAATTGCAGAGATCGCCCGCGGCGATGTAAATGTCGGCGGGCTGCGCGATCACGCGCTGGAGCGCGCCCAAATCACCGTGAATATCGCTGAAGATCAGAATTTTCATCGCACGTTCCCCGAGCGCGTGGGCGCAATTTTTATCAAGCGCCGCACGTCCATACCGTCGGCTTCCCAGCCTTCTTCGATGGGGTCGCCAGCATCGTTAAATACTACACGATAGGAAAACGGCGCGGGTCCTTGGCGATTGCGCGTGATGAAACGGTGCTCGTTGAAATCCACGTAATGCCGGCCGGGCTCGTTCGAGGTGCGAATCACCGGGAAGCGCGCGAAAGACCAGTAGAGCTGAACTTCTGGAAGCAGCAGCGCGCGCGCGACGAATTCGTTCGGCGGCGAATCGGCGCTGAAAGCGAAAACGGGCGCGGCAGGATCGCGCAGATCGAAGCGCGATTGGTACACGCCGTCGGTCGTGCGAATGACGCCGCCCCAATCGAGCAGCGAAGGTGGAAGCGGAAGAGCGGCGATGCGATCAATGGGAATGTGATTCGCATCCGCGAAATTCCTGGTGCGCAGCAGAGCGGCATGATGGGCGGTGCTGCAGGCGAAAAGATAGGCACACATTACGACACAGCCAGCCTGGCACCAATGCGCGACGGAGATGCGGAAGCCCGCGTTGCGGAAGGCAGGAAGAAAAAAAAGCACGCCGATAATGGCGCTGACGAGAAACGCGATCCACAAATGAAACGGAAATCCGACGGCGGCGGCAATTTTCCATGCGCCGAAACCGCAGAGCGTGAATAGCACCCACATGGAAAGGGCCCGCGTGGAAGTTTTAGTGCGATCAGAATAAATCCAGGCGGCGACCTGCGGAAGCAAAGCAATTGCCGTGAAGCAGAAATCGATGATGAATAGCAAATCCCAGGAAACGCGCTCGTGCGAGAGCGGATACCAGATGCGCGTGCCGAAGGAAGTCATGGCATCGAGGAAGATGTGGCTCGCTACGGCGATGGCGTAAATGATGAAGAGAATTCCCCACGAAGGAGGGTCCCAATCGGGGAGGCTCCAACGTTTTTTTGCGAATGCGAAGCCGGCGCGAGTGAGCCAGGCGAGAAGCGCGGCGAAAAAGGGCAGCGCGACGAAGGAATGGGTGATGGCGCGATGATATTTGACGATGGCCAAAGGATCGCGAGAAAAGATTTCCTGGACGACGTCAACATCGGGAAACATGGCGCCGGCGGCGGCTGCGAAAGTTGCGACGCGGCCGTAGCGTTCCGAAAAAAAGCCTTTACCGATGAGCGCGCCGACGATTCCGTGAGTTATGGTGTCCATGGATGAATCGAAGAAGGAAAAGTGTACACGATTGAGCGGAAATCACACGACTTCGAGAAGAGAAGAGCGCTTGGCGGTAACCTCTCCAATGATGCGGCCGGGAACGTTGCGGCGTTGCAGCGCGGCCAACCCTGCATCAGCAGATTCCGGAGCGATGGCTGCGAGCAGGCCGCCGGAAGTTTGAGGATCGAAGAGCAGCGCGCGAAATTCATCGGGGACGCTGGACGCAAAAGCAGTGCAACTTTCCACGAAGTCGCGATTGTTCTTCATGCCGCCGGAGAAAAAGCCGCGGCGAGCCGCTTCGATTGCGCCGGGAAGATACTCCATGCGCTCGTGATCCAGGGTCATGGAGACGGCGCTGCCGATAGCCATTTCGCGCGCGTGGCCGAGAAGCGCGAAACCGGTGACGTCGGTGACGGCGTGAACAGGACGCTGTTCGAACGAATGCGCTGCATCAATTTCATGGAGCGCTTCGGCGGCATCTCGATTCAGGCGCGTCATGGACGCGGTCGCGGCTGCGACCCAAGCTTCTTCCGCTTGGCCCTGCTTCAGGGCTGTGGAGATCACTCCAGTGCCTAGCGCTTTCGTGGATATCAAAATGTCGCCGGGGCGCGCGCCCACATTTTTCCAGATCTTTTGCGGATGGATCACACCGGTAACGGCGAAGCCGAATTTGAGTTCGTCATCGCGGATCGAATGTCCGCCGACGACGGTGCAACTCGCTTCCGCCATTTTCGCGAGACCGCCGCGCAGGATTTGTTCGAGGACTTCCGGCGCACCGGCGGCGGGAAACGCGAGGATAGTGAGCGCGGAAATTGGCCGGCCGCCCATGGCATACACATCGCTGAGCGCGTTGGTGGCGGCGACTTGGCCGAAAAGATCGGGATCATCGAGGATGGGCGTGAAAAAATCCACGGTCTGAACGATGGCGAGATCGTCGGTGAGGCGATAGACGGCGGCATCGTCGCTGGTTTCAAAGCCGACAATCACGTTCGGATCAACTTGCGGTGGAAGGCGCTTGAGAACCGCGTCGAGAACGCTAGGGCTTAATTTTGCAGCGCAGCCCGCAGCCTTCGCGGTGGTGGTGAGCCGGACTTGTTCCGCCAATGTCATTTCTCCGTGGAACGGATGGGATGATTATAGCGCGAGTGCAATCTCGGGATTCGTGCGAAACAGCGAGGAATCAGTCGCGTGGAGATTGCCTGCGGGTTATGCGTGCGCGGCAGCCGAGCGAATCGGAATGGTGATTGGTTTAGCGGCTTCTGTCGCAGAGAGCATGTGGCAGCGGCCGTCGAAGATCGCGCCCGGTTCCATGATCAGGCATGGCGTGTGGATTTCGCCGGTGACGATGGCTTTGGGTTGAATTTCGACTTTGCCAGAGGCTTTGATGGTGCCGTCGAAGTGGCCGCCGATGATCACGTAGTTCCCGTCAATCTGGCCTTCCACTTTAGCGTGCTCGCCGAGGATCAGGGTTTCGTGGGAAACCAGCGTGCCCTTCATCGCGGAATCAATGCGAAAGGTGCCGGCACATTCCAGACGGCCTTCGAGCTTGACGCCCTGGTCCAGGAACCCGGTCCACTCCCCGGAATCATGTCGTTTGCGGTCAAACCAACCCATGCGGTTTCCCCACGCTACACAGATAGCGTAGCACTATTTTCGCATGAGTTGGTCGTAGAGGCGGGCCAAATCACTATCGTCGTAGTATTCAAACACTAACTGTCCCGGCTTGCTGCCCAGACGCGGATGCATGTGCACGCGGGTGCCGTACTCCCGCTGCAGCTCTTCGAGGGCAGCTTTGGTGTTGGCATCCACCGAAAATGTCGGCGCGCTGACGTGCGGCTTCGAGCTGCGCGTTGCGAGGCGCTCGACTTGGCGGACTGTCATGCCGCCGCGAGAGACTTTACGGGCGAGCGTGAGACGCGATTGGGAATCGGCGACGGCCAGAAGAGCACGCGCATGGCCGGCCGTGATGCGGCCCTCCTCGAGCAGTTCCTGGATTGGCTCTTCCAGCTTCAGCAGTCGGACGGCGTTGGCGATGGTGGCGCGATCTTTGCCGGTGCGTTCGGCAACTTGTTCTTGTGTGAGGTGAAATTCGTCTATCAGTCGCTGGAAGGCGTGCGCTTGCTCAATGGGATTGAGATCCTCGCGCTGGAGGTTCTCCACCAGCGTCATCTCCAGCGCCATCTCCTCGGAGACATCGCGAACGACAACAGGAACGCGAAGCAGGCCGGCGCGTTGCGCTGCGCGCCAGCGGCGTTCGCCGGCGATTAGCTGGAAGCGGCCTGCGATCCTGCGGACGACGAGCGGTTGCACGATGCCGCTGGAATGGATCGAGCGGGCAAGCTCGTCGAGCGCTTCTTCGCGGAAGCGCGTGCGTGGCTGATAAGGGCTCGGGTCAATCAGATCAATGTCTGTTTGAAAGAGGCCCTCAGACGGCGCCGGAGCCGCTGCCGTCGCTGCTCCCGTCGTTCCCACTGCTGTCGGGCGTGCTGGCTGCTGCTCTGGAGCCTGCTCCTGCAGCGACGGCTGAGGCGGTGGTGCCGCCACCGCGGTCGGCTCCGGCTCCCGAATCAGCGCGCTCAATCCCCTGCCCAACGCGTTTCTGGGCATTTGCGATAACCTCCTTAGCAAGTTGAATATAACTTTCAGCGCCTTTACTATGTATGTCGTAGAACATTACTGGCATGCCGTGGCTTGGCGCTTCGGCCAGACGAACATTTCTGGGAATGATGGTCTCAAAGACCTGTGCACCGAAAAAGCTGCGAAGATCGGCGGCTACTTGCTTAGAGAGCGTGGTGCGGTCGTCGTACATCGTCAGAAGAATGCCTTCAATCGCAAGTGAGGGATTGATCGTGCGACGCAGACGCATTAGGGTGTCGAGCAACTCCGATACTCCTTCCAGGGCTAGATACTCGCACTGTATCGGGACTAGGACGGAATCGGCTGACGCTAGGGCGTTCAGAGTTAGCAGGTCGAGAGACGGAGGGCAGTCAATAAGAACATAGTTGTACCGCGCCTGGATACCGGCGACAAGGGCTTTCAGGCGATACTCGCGATTATCTAAACTGACGAGTTCTACAGCTGCGCCAACGAGGTTCTTATCCGATGGAATCAAGTCGAGACCCTCTACCTGAGCGTCGAGAATGATCCTGTCAATCGGCTCGTCGAGCATTAGAGCTTGATATAGGGTACGTCGCGCTGGATCCTTCGGGAAACCGAGAGCGCTTGTGGTGTTTCCTTGCGGATCGCAATCGATTATCAGTGTCCGTTGTTCTGATGCGGCGAGCGATGCGCCTAGATTAACGGCTGTCGTGGTTTTTCCTACACCGCCTTTTTGATTGGTTATCGCGATGACACGAGCCAAATTAAACTCTCCCGAGCGCGGCGTAAATGTAGCAGAGAGATTCAGAGCGAGGCAAGATGTTTCACGTGAAACGACGTAAATTGTGAAGCGTTCCACGTGAAACGTTGTTTTTCTCGTTACCGTCGTTCCACGTGAAACACAGCTTCGCGGCTACTCCTTCGTTCCGTGGAGAATTACGCGCCTATCAGAACGAGGAATTCGGATCGGAGCCGCCCAACTCCAGCCGGATTGCTTGGAAATATTGCTCGCGTCTTCTTCACCAAGCCACAAGACAAGAGATCCACTTGAATTTAGGGAGTGACGCGACCAATTAAGAAAATGATCATCAATTCTAACAGCGCGCGCGGAGACAAATTGGACAGGTTGATCGTCGAAAGAAACATCCTCCATACGGCTTCTTCGCACGTCTACGTTAACGAGTTGTAGTTCTCTCGCGACCTCAGCGAGGAAAGTCGCTTTCTTTTGATTTGATTCGATGAGAACTACGCTCAGATTGCTAAAAACCATACGGATTGGTACGGCAGGGAATCCAGCGCCGGAGCCAACGTCGGCGAGCCGACCATGCCGTATGGGGACGGACGGGACGGCGAGAAGGCTTTCGCCAAAGTGGAAGCGCACAATTTCCTCCGGTTGGGTAACGGTCGTTAGCGAAGTCTTTTTGTTCCAGCGCAATAGAAGATCGATGTACACGCGGATTTGTTCACAAAGCCGCGTTGAGGCTGTTATGCCGTAGGCTTTGAGGTCGCGGATAATTGCGTCGTTTGATAGTTGTCTCATTATTGTATACTACTTACATAGTTTTTACAAGAACGGACCTTCTAGCTATCGACTGTATTTTCAGTAGTTTGCAGAAAATTATCCGCCAGAACAGCGCGTAAGCGGCCTGGTGCCAACATTCCAACGGTGATGTCCGCTATGAAATGGGCCACTACGCACGGTAATAAGCTACCCGTCCAGGCCCGTATGGTCGAGAATAGTAGCCCAATGGCGAGGGTTGAGATCAAGCCGCGACGTCCCTGATAAAGATGTGCGAAGGCGAAAAACACCGCAGAGCCGAGTACGGCAAGGATGACCGAGCCGCGCGACCAATCTTGAAAGACGCGCTGGACGAATCCGCGATATATCAGTTCCTCGCATAACGCTACTGTAGCTACCAGCGCAAAAAACGCTAAGCGTTCCACATCGTCTTGAGGAAACAGCTTCAGCGCCAGCTGCGGTAGGACCCCTTGGATTTTTTCGGGCTGCGCAACGAGGCGACGCAAACCCATGATTTGATTGAGCAGAATTAGCGCGGACAGCACGACTGAAACGGTGACTACCAGCGCCGGATTGGGTATGGCCAAGCCGATTTGACCGGCGCGGATTTCGTGAGCACTGCTGCGCCACAAAATCACGCCAGCGGCGATCCACTGAAATGCGAGCGTGGATGCGTAGAGCGAAAGCCGGTCCATCTTGGTGGTGCTGGGCATTTGCATCAGCTGGCGAACTCGGCGGCGTCCGAGAAGCGGGACGGCGAGGCCGAGAAAGAGAAGAATGAGAGCGAAATCCCAATGCATGACGATAAATGAAAACACTGATGCGGTGATGGAAGCAAGCTGAACCGCGAAAGATTGGCTACGGGAGTTGACACCGCCAGAGGCGCCGCCGTATCGTTCTTGTTCCTGCAAACGGACAAGATGAAAATTCTAATCATCGGCGGCGGCGGGCGCGAGCACGCGATTGCGTGGAAATTGCGGCAGAGCGCGCGAGTGGAAAAAATCTGGTGTGCGCCCGGCAACGGCGGAATTTCGCGCGATGCGGAGTGCGTTGCGTTGAACGTGGGCGATGTAGAAGCGGCGTCGGATCTAGCGACGAAGTTGGGAGTGGATTTGACGATTGTGGGGCCGGAATTGCCGCTGGTTGAGGGCATTGCGGATGAATTCAAGAGGCGGGGCTTGGCGATTCTAGGCCCCCCGAAAACTGCGGCGCAGTTGGAAGGCAGTAAAATCTTTGCGAAAGAATTCATGACGCGGAATGGAATTCCGACCGCGGGCGTGTATGGAACGTTTCATTCGGCGCGCGAAGCTGGCGCGAAGCTGGATTCAGTCGCGTGGCCGGTGGTGGTGAAGGCCGACGGGCTTTGCGCGGGCAAGGGCGTGCTGGTGACTTCATCGGCGAGCGAAGCCAAGGAATTTATCGAGCGGTTGACGAACAGCGATGAGTTTGGCGACGCGGGCAAGCGCGTGCTGCTGGAGGAAGGTCTCGACGGCAAGGAACTTTCGTACATCATTCTGACGGACGGGACGAATTTCATTTCGCTCGCGCCGACGCGAGATCACAAACGCGCGTTTGATAATGATGAAGGTCCGAACACTGGCGGGATGGGAACGTACTCGGCGGATGGAATGTTGACGCGCGAGCTCGAGGAGCAAATTCTGGAGGAAATTGTCCGGCCGACGCTGGCTGGTTTGCGCAAAGAAGGAATGGAATATCGCGGATTTATTTTTTTTGGATTGATGCTGACGAAAGATGGTCCAAAAGTTCTGGAATACAATTGCCGGCTGGGCGATCCGGAAACGCAGGCAATTTTGCTGCGGGCTGATTTCGATTTTGCGGCGGCTTGCATGGATGCGGCGCGCGGGAGGCTCGACGGATCTAGTGCGAAGTGGGCGCGCGGAGCCAGTGTTTGTGTGGTGATGGCGTCGGAGGGTTATCCATCCAGCCCCGTTTTGGGAAAGCCAATCATCGGGCTGGAAGACGCGGAGGCGGTTTCGCGTGTGGCGGTGTTTCACGCAGGGACGCGGCGCGACGGAGACAACTACTACACAAGTGGTGGCAGAATTCTTGGAGTCGGGGCCGTTGGTGGTTCGCTGGAGGCGGCGCACAGAGCCGCCTATGATGCAGTTAGTAGCATCGAGATCGCAGGGGCGCACTATCGGAAGGACATCGGGATGACGGACATTAAGAAGGCGAAGATCGCGGAGGCTAGGTCGAATGGGTGAAGTGACAGCAAATAGGCAGCGGGAAGTACGCGTAGGCGTGCTGATGGGATCCGACACAGATTTGCCGGTGATGAGCGAAGCCGGAAAAGTGCTGGATAAGTTTGGAATCGGATATGAGATGGAGGTTATGTCCGCGCATCGCACGCCGGTGCGCGCGCACGAATACGCTACTAAGGCGCAGAGCCGCGGATTGAAAGTGTTGATTGCGGCGGCTGGCGCAGCGGCGCATTTGGCGGGAGTGATTGCGGCGAACACCACTTTGCCGGTGATCGGCGTGCCGATGGGAACGAGTTCGCTGAACGGATTGGACGCGCTGCTTTCGACCGTGCAGATGCCGGGCGGGATTCCCGTGGCTACGATGGCAATTGATAAGGCGGGCGCGGTGAATGCGGCGATTTTCGCGGCTGAGATTTTGGGTTTATCCGATCCGGATATCGCGCGCAAATTGGTCGAGCACAAGGAAGAGTTGGCGCGATCGGTGACGGAGAAGAACGCGCGATTGCAGCGGCAACTGGCGGAGCGGAAGTAACGCATTCGGTAGTTCTGGGCAACCGCAATATGACTATCGGTGACGCGGGACTTCATAATTAGGGGGCCTGCATTTATTCCGGTGCCGAGCCTTTCAAGAGCGAAGGAGCGTCGGCGGGCCTTTCCTGATCTGGCTGTGCACTCGCTCGTTTTGGTTCGGGGGGCGGGCGAAGAATCCAGTCGAAACCCGTATCGATACCGATTATTGCCATGGTTTGCCGAGCGTCTTGCGGAGCCAAAACCGCAAGCGCGGCGCGAAGAAATTGCGTGGCGTCGGCTGCAAGGATCTTGCCGCTTTGCCCTTGCAGAAGAAGATCTGCAACCTCCCGCATTTTGACGTCGGAAGCACAGATTTTTTCGAATCGCGGATCTTTTCGGCGCAATAAATCGAGCAAGGTGGGCGTAGGATTTTCCGGCGGGTACTGAAATTCGACGAGGGTGCGTGGTTGGCCTTTTTCGGGGGGCCAACTTTGCAGATAAGTGGGATGGGAGATGTGCGTATCGTAATAATCCAGGCGCTGCATTTCCTGTTTTAAGTTGAAAGTGAGTTGCCAGACCTCCGGGCCATATCCCTGAAGGTAATCGGCGAGGATGAGCTCGGCGACGGGCTCGTCCTGTGGCCAATCGAGCTTGCCGTGAAGATTGCCGGCGATGACATTCATGCGCTCGTAAAGATTCTGGCCGACGCTTTCGATGTCAGAAGCCTCCGCAGTGGGTTGCACCTGATCTATGTGGGGACCTGGCACGGCGAAATGACCGCGGAGGTGCGGCAATTCGGTGTCGAGGCGCGCGAGCTGGAGTTGCGAGGAGGGTGAAAACCAATCCACGGCGCCGAGAAGGATGCCGGCGCGAGTGCGGTTCATTGCCATGGGAATAGGTGGATGAGTTTGCGATTCGATTTTGTTTTCAATCGTGCCGATAAGGATCGCGTCTTTGACGACGGCTATGACGACGCGCCCGGCGGCGAAGTTTACGACGACTTCTTCGGTGGGAACGTCCTGGACCTGCTGGGCGGCGGCTAGACCCGGAGAGAAAGCGAAGCAGACAATTCCAGCAAGTAGAAGTATCGCTGCGGTATTGCGATTACCGTAGCAAACCGTTCGGAAAAGCCCACTCATAACTTGACGGTACCACAAGTCCTAGCCGGAGAATGAAATCTCCCACTTTCTCCCGTGCTATAATTTCGATGCACGGAAGAGGCATCGTGAGCGTCGGCGATTACAAAATAGTGCTGCATCGCCAGGAAGATGGTTCCTGGGTCGCCGAGATTCCCACAATATCGGGTTGTTACGTTTTGGCGGAAACGCGCGACGCAGCGCTAGCGGAGCTAACGAAGGTCTTTAGCATTATTGCCGACGAATATCGCGACAAGGGCCTAAATCTTCCAGCAGACAGCACCGAAATTGTGCATGCCTAGCGCGACTGCGCGCGAATTCTAGTAAAATTTGAGGGCAAGCGACTATCCTGACGGATCTACGGTTCGTGGGAGCTCGGGCGGCATTGAAAGGAGTCGTGTGAAATCCCCCAAGAGTATTAAGCATCAGGGCAAACGAGTATCGGAAATTATCGAGGCGCACCAGCGGTTTGTGCGCGGTGACGAGACGGGCGCGCGCGCGGACCTATCCGGCGCGGACCTGAAGGGCATAAATCTGGAGGGCATGAATCTGGACCTGGTGAATTTTCAGGGAGCGAATCTGGAGGGCGCGCGGCTCTACAACGCGCGGCTGTCGTCGGTGAATATGAGCAAAGCGAACCTGCAGCGCGCCGACCTGCGCAAGGCGGACCTGACCGAAGCGAATCTGGAAGGCGCGGATTTGACCGAAGCGCAGGTGGGAGGCGCGGAATTGTTCCGCACGGATTTACGGCAAGCGATTTTAAGACGCGCGAATTTTGGCGCGGCAAATTTTCGCAGCGCGGAGATTCGCGGGGCGGATTTTAGCGGAGCGGAAATGCGCACCGCGATTTTGCGCGAAACCAATCTGGAAGGCGTGGACCTTTCGGGGCTGGATTTGAGCACAACTTTGCTGCCTCCGGGGTACGTGGCGGTGGGAAGCGGCAAGAAGTAAGGCTATGGCAAACCTGCCGTGGATCCTGGTGGAAGACTATAAGTACCCCACCGGCTGGGTGGGGGCCGAGCAGCAGGAAGCGCGCGCGAGGGCCTACTGCGAGCTGGCGGAGCGCGGGCAGATACTTTTTTTTCGCGAATTGCCATTTGATTTACCGGTCGAGGACCAGCAATTTTTGCGCGAGCAGGAATGGACCGAGCTGCGGCTGCATAAAAACGTGTCCTACCGGCCGAGCGAAGATATTCTGCGCGGAGTTTCCGGAAACGCGGAAACCGTGGCGCGACTGCATACGATCATGCGGAATTACAGCGCGCAGATCATTCAATTCGTGGGGAATTTTCTTTCGCCGTACAGCGGCAAATGGAACCTGGATTTCGCGAGCTTTCGGCCGTTGGAGGAAGAAAACCGCGACCTGCCGGTGCACAAGCGCAACGACCTGCTGCACGTGGATGCTTTTCCCAGCCGGCCGACGCGCGGTGGACGAATTTTGCGCGTGTTCACGAATTTGAATACCACGCGGCCGCGGGTGTGGACCACCACGGAATGTTTCGACGCGCTGGCGCAGCAATACGCGAAAGCGGCCGGGCTGCAGCAAATTGCAGAGGACGATTCCTTCTTGGGGCGCACGGTACAGAGCCTGGGAGCGAAACTCGGCATTGGCACGATGAGCCGCACGCCGTACGACATGTTCATGCTGCGATTCCACGATTATCTGAAGGAGAACGCCGCGTTCCAGGCGAATTGCCCAAAGATACGAATGGAATTTCCGCCGCTGGCGACTTGGGTTGTGTTTACGGACAGCGTGGCGCACGCGGCGCTGAGCGGGCAGTACGCTGTCGAGCAGACATTCTTGATTCCGCCGAAGGCACTAGTGGCTCCGGAAGCGGCCCCGTTTCGCATCCTCGAAGGAATTGCGGGGCGGCCGCTTGTTTCGTAAGTCCTCCCTGAAGTTTGTGCCCCACCGATTTTACGGAGTCATTTTTCCTTTGGTCAGATAGTCCTGCGACGGTACGCCGAAAGCGTCGGCCACGCGATTGAAAAACGCGAAAAGTGCGGTGATGTACACGGCCTCGGCGATTTGATCTTCTTTCCATCCGGCATCGCGCAATTTCTGCACGTCCGCGTGCGAGGAGCGCGCCGCGTCTTTGGTAATCTGCGCGACGTAAACCATTAGAGCGCGCTCCGCTGGCGTCAGGCCGGCATCATCGAGTTTGCCCTCCAGAATTGCGGCTACGCATTGATCGGTGGCTCCCTGAACACGCAGGAAGTATGCATGGCTGTCGAGTCAATATGGGCAGCGGTTCAGGTAGGAAACGTAGCTGGCGATCATTTCCTTGTGGCGGCGGGAGAGATGTCCTTCTGAGAAGTGAACTTTATTCGAGAATTCAACTACTTGGCGAAGAAAATCAGGTCGCGCGCCGAAACATTTGATGATGCCGGGGACCTGGTTACGTCCGGAGCCCGCGCGCCAGAAATCGTAAGCAGCAGCAACCTCCCCGGTGGCTTCTGCGTCTCCGGTGATGCCGATTTTTGTAGGGTATTTTTCGGCTGCAGAATCAGGGATCGCGCCGGCGTTCGGCGAGTTGTTTTTTTCATCGTTTGACATGGGGCCTCCCTACGCAGCGCGACGCCTGCGAATCCAACCAAGGATCTTCGGGCTCAAAATAAAAACGGGCCAGCCTGCCAGCACTACAGCCGAACCCAGCGCGGCTTCCCGTGGATTACGGGTAGCGAGGAGAATCAGCATAGCAGTTTGGAGCGTCAGGAATGCAATAGGAGTGACAGGATAGCCCATTGTGAGAATAATTGTCTCCGCCTGCCGCGGTTTGCGGCGAATTATAAAGAGGCCCACGACAGTAAGGCCGAGAAAAAGAACCGCGACGAAAAAGAAATACGCGATGATCTGTTCGAAGGTGCCTAACCCCACAAGAATAGATGCGATGACGCCCTGAATCGTGATGGCGCGCGCGGGCGTGCCGAAACGTGGGTGGATACGGGCCACGGATTTCAAAAACACGCCGTCGCGGGCCATGGCGTAATACACGCGCGGCGCGGACATTATGAAAGCTGCCAGGCTACCGAGCACACACACGATGACGATCGCTGCAAAAACAATGCCGCCAGCAGGGCCGAACAGGACTTCTCCTGCCTGCGCAACGAAGGTGCCATCGGAGGAGACCTTTTCGATGGGCACGAGATAAATAAAAACAGCGCTGATGACGATATACACCGCAGTGACTGCGATGACGCCAAGCGCCAGAGCGCGCGGAAGCGTGCGGCCCGGGTCGCGTACTTCGCCGGCAATTTTTGCGGCATCCCACCAGCCGCCGAAGCAGAAGAACGCGCCAACCAAGGCGCCACCCAGGGCCGGCGCCAATGGCAACGCGCCGGAGCGCTGCGCGACGAACGGAACGAAATTTGACCAGGAGCCGAGGCGAAACACGAGCGCCCAAACGGTGAGAGTGGCCAGCACGGCGAATTTCAGCCAGGTAATCCAGCGGAGAAAGCCTGCGCTAATTCTCGTGCTGACGATGTTCAACACGCAGACCGCCCAGATCGCGATGACGGCGGCGATTTTTACGACAAGCGGCGGCCAGTGAAAAATGTACGCGGCATACGCTGCGAACCCCACGGCGAATGCCGCAGTGAGTCCGGGATCAAGGACCAACAGGCTCATCCAGCCATAGAGGAAGGCGGTGAGAGGGCCAAAACTCTCACGCAGGTACACGTACGGGCCGCCCGCACTGGGGAAACGTCCGGCGAGCTCGCCAAAGCAGAGCGCGCCGCAAAGCGTCATGGCGCCGACGGCGAGCCAGACAATCAGCAGCCAGAAGGGCGAGGCAAGAGCTTTGGCCATGCCGGCGGGCGTGAGAAAGATGCCGACGGCGATCGCTTCGCCTGCGACGACTGCGGCGGCGGAGCCCAGGCCAAGTTGGCGACGCAGGCCTTCGTCTGATCGAGGAGTGGTTTCCGTAGCTGATGCCATTCGTCAGCGGAAAATAACCGCCCCTTGTCCGTGCAAGATTTTGGGCGCGCGTGCGCCGTGCCCATCGCGCGTCGTGCGTCGCCAGCGAGCGCGTGTGAAAGTTTTAGCGCGCCCAGTGCTCTGCTCTGGCGACGAATGATATCACTGCGCGTCCTAGTAATAACGTGGCTTTCACGCGTTTGAAGTTATCGCGGGGGCTGCGCAACAAGAGGCGATTCAGACGAGGCGGCGGAGGCGCGGCCAGTCTGAAGTAATAGTGGTTCGTGCTTGGCGCGAGCGATTTTCGCGCATCCTAGAAATACGATAGCGGCAATCGCGATGATCGCGCAGAGCCGGCGGACGAGTGCAGGCGTGGTGCGAACCGGAATAGCCAGGCCAAGGATCATTCCGGTGAGCAGGCCGCCGAGGTGCGCTGCATTGAAGGTATGAGCTTGGAGCCAGTCCGGCAACAATCCGAGGATGATGAAAAATCCGAGAAGGATAACGATGGTCCAGCGCCGCCTGATCGTGGATGGCGCGCGTTCCAGGCAATACGCGGCCCAAAGTGCGCCGACCAGGCCAAAGGCCACGCCGCTCGCCCCGAATCCGTAGTATTGGGGCGAAAGAGCGACCAATTGCGCCATGCTGCCCGCGATGCCGGTGAGAAACCAAAGAGCAAAGTAGCCGACGCGCTGAAAAACCGACTCAGCGATGGTGCCGAAGAGCAGCAGAAAGCAAAGATTGGAGAGCAAGTGATACAAATCAACGTGCACGAAAATAGCCGTGACGATGCGCCACCATTGGCCGGCGAAGACCGCTTCTCCCTTCATGCCGATTGCGAGCAACACAGGATCGAAGGGATGTTTGGGCTTGGAATGATCCGCAAAAACTTGCAGGCAGTGAGTGGCGACGATCAAGGAAGCGAGGAGCAACGTGAGCCACGGGAAGCGCAAGCGCAGCTCGCGCGATTTGTTCCAGAAACCGCCTGACTGTAAGGCAGGTGTGGAATTGGTGCGAGCCTCCGCGGCACATTCCGGGCAGCTATGAATGGAAGGCACGGACGATTTGAATGGCTTCGCACACTGCTGACATTGCGGCACTGGGGTCTCTTGTTTCGAGCGGGTAAGACGCTTTCGTAACCAGCTTAGGGTCGGTGCTCGCGCAAGTCAAAGATAGCGACGGACAGCCGTGCTCTAGTTGGCAACGAAAGTTGGCTGCTGGTACGGTGGCAAAGGACAGGCGCAGCTTCACGGGCTAAAGCCCGGGTCTTCACGGAAGCTAACGGCGGGGCTGAAGCGCCGCCCTTCCGCGTCATGCATTTGCGAGGTGGTTTGTAGTTACTTACCGGCGGCGAATTCGGCTGAGTCCTCACCGGGGCCGCGTGGCGACATGCTGCGGCGGCGGGTTTCGATGCCAAGGCGTTTTATTTTTTGATTCAGCGTGGAGAGCGGTACCTGGAAACGCTCGGAAGCTTCGGTCTGGTTCCAATTCGTGCGCTCGAGCATGTCCACGATGATGCGGCGCTCGACTTCTTCCAGAATTTCAAAAAGCGAAGGCGCGGTGCCCGGGCCGCCCACTTGTCCAGGAAGCGGCGGCAAGAATTCCGCGAGCTGCAGACGAACGCCGCGAACAATTTCGCGCGTGCGAACGCTTTCAGGAAGAATATCGGCGTCCATGGATTCCTGAGTGGAGAGGACGACCGCGCGTTCGACCACGTTCTCGAGTTCGCGAACGTTGCCGGGCCAATCGTAATCCATCAGAAGTTTCATGGCGCCGTGAGTGAAGAGGCGCGGCGGCTTGCCGTTGTCGGCGCAGAACTGGCCGAGAAAACGGTCAATCAGCAGCGGAATGTCTTCCTTGCGATCGCGCAACGGCGGAAGGTGCAGAGAAATCACGTTCAAGCGATGGAATAAATCCTCGCGGAAGCGGCCTTCGCGCACCAGCTTGCTGAGGTCTTCGTTGGAAGCGGCGAGGATGCGCACGTCAACTTTTATGGTTTCAGTGCCGCCCAGGCGCATGAATTCGCGCTCTTGAATAACGCGCAGGAGCTTTGCCTGCGTTTCGGGGCCGATGGTGGAAATTTCGTCGAAGAAAATCGTACCCTGGTCCGCTACTTCGAAGAGGCCCTTTTTCGAAGCGACTGCGCTGGTGAACGCGCCCTTCACGTGGCCGAAAAGCTGCGATTCGAGCAAGTCCACGGGAATCGAGCCGGTATTGATGGGGATAAAGGCTTTATCCGCGCGCGTGGACGCAGAGTGGATGGCCTTGGCGATGACTTCCTTTCCGGTGCCGCTTTCGCCGGAGATCAGCACGGTGGAGCGGGACGGCGCGACTTGGGTGACCAGGTCGAAGACGGCCTGCATCTTGTCGCTCTTGCCAACTATGTTCGGGAAATTGTAGCGTTGCTTCAGGGCGCGCTTGAGCTGCACGTTCTCATCGCGCAGGCGGCGGCCCTCGATCGCCAGAGAAATCTGTGCGATCAATTCGTCGTTGGACCACGGCTTGGTGATGAAATCCTGTGCGCCACCCTTGAAGGCCGCGCGAGCCATGTCAATCGAGCCAAACGCGGTGATCAAGATGACGGAGAGCTGCGGATCGCGGCGGCGGATTTCGCGCAGCAATTCCAGGCCGTTGCGATCGGGCAGGCTGACGTCCAGCAGCATCAGATCGAAGGGCTGATCTTCGAGCTTCTGCAAGCCTGCCTCGCCGGTTTCAGCGAGAGTAACTTGAAAACTTTCGGAAGTGAGAAGAGCTTCGAGTCCTTCCCTGATTTCAATTTCATCATCAACAACGAGAATCGAACCTCTAGGCATGGACAGCTTTCCTAGCTACGGGAAATTCCAGGCGGAAAGAAGTACCTTTGCCTGGAGTTGAGCGTACGTCGACTTTGCCGGCGTGCTCTTTAATGATGCCGTAGCTCACCGAAAGACCCAGCCCGGTGCCCCGTCCGGTGGCCTTGGTTGTAAAGAATGGATCGAAAATGCGGTGGAGGTGCTCGGGCGAAATCCCCGAACCCGTGTCTGTAACTTCGATTTCAACGGAACCGTTCTGTGCTCCGGTGCGCACTTCGAGCAGGCCACCTTGCGGCATGGCGTCGCGCGCGTTCATGAAGAGATTGAGAAAGACTTGTTGCAGGCGGGTGATAGAACCCAGCACCGGCGGCAATTGTTCGTTGTAATTTTTGACAACATTCACTTGCGCGGTCTTGAAGGGATGCTGGACGAGCGTGAGGGTTTCCTCGAGCACGTGATTGATATCCACTTCGATGAATTCAGCGGCGCCGGTGCGCGAGAAATTCAGGAGGTTGTTGACGATTTCGCTGGCGCGGAAAGTCTGCTTGACGATGCGCTCGATGGTTTTCTGCCGCGGATCGTCCGCGGGAATCTGTTTGGCGAGCATCTGAATGTAATTGGAAATCACGGCGAGCGGCGTATTCACTTCGTGCGCCACACCGGCGGCGAGCAAGCCGAGCGACGTGAGCTTTTCGGTCTGCACCATCTGATCTTCCAGGCGAACCCGCTGGGTGATGTCGTCGAGCAGTATCAAGCGGCCCAGGCGCGCGCCATTTTTGCCGACCAGCGGCGCGATCGATGCGTTGATAACCAGGTGACGCCCGGCGCGCGTATTCAGGCGGAACTTGTAGATGCCCGAAACGTGATCGCTGGCGGCGCGTGAAGTGATTTCGGCCACCAGATCCTGCGGCAACACTTCCGGCAAGCGGCGCTGCAGCGCTTCGGCGCGCGGAATGGCGAGCAAATCCTCGAGTTGTGGATTCCAGGATTCGATGCGGTCTTCCAGATCCACGGTGACGACGCCGATGTTCAGCGACTCCACGATGTTCTCGCTGAAATCTTTCAGGCGCTCGATCTGCATCGCTTTCTGTTCGAGAGAATGATAGAGGCCGGCGTTTTCGATAGCGATGGCGACATATCCGGCGATGGTGAAAAGCAGTTCGAGGTCGTCACTGGAGAGGTAATCGCCGTCCACGGTCTTGCCGAGGCCCAAAACCGCGACGGTACGTTCGCGGAAACGACAAGGAATGAAATAGTTCAGGTCGAGCTCTTCGAGCGTGCGGCGAACGGATTCGGATTCCTGCAGAGCGGTGCGCGCCGATTCGAAGAAAAGGCAGCCACGCTCGAAAGCCGGTCGTGCGGGATCGAGGAAAGACAAATCCAGCGGCCCTTCGGGGCGCAAACCCATTGAGCGGGAGAGCACGAATTCCCCTGGCGACGCGGGATCTTCCAAAAACACGGCGAGCCGATCAACCAGCAGCGTTTGCGAAACACGATCGAGCACGGAGCCGACCAGCGGTTCCAGGCGCACTTCGTTGGTGAGCGCGCGACCGAATTCGATCAGGGTGCGGCGGTAATCAAGGCGATCGCGGTAGAAGAAACGGTCCAGGCGCGTTTGCACCCACTCGCGCAGAGGCTCGATCAAGAATGCGGCGACGACGATGGCGATTATGCCGCCCGCGGGCCCGGTGGAAAGGCCCGGGCGGTGGAAAAGTTCGCCGATCACGGCGATCAATGCGAAATAAATGCCGACGACAGCGGCGGTGGCGAAGGTGTAAGACAAACCGCGCTTGAAGATGATGTCCACGTCCATCAAGCGGTAGCGGATGATGGCGTAGCCGAAGCAAAGCGGAATCAGCGCGAGCGAGTACACAGACAACTTCATCCAGGGCGGAGGAACCACACCCAAGGCGTAAGGCACGATATAGAGGAAGACGAAAGGCAAGCTGCCTGCGAAGGCTCCGGCGGTGACCCACTTCAATTGCTGGCGCAACACGCCGCTGGGCGCGCGACGAAAACTGAAAAAGAAAATGAACGCGGCCAGGACAAAATAGATTCCCAGGTTGGCCTGTTCGATTTTATCGAGCCAGTAGCGCGTGCCAAACGCCGGAAGGAAATCCAGCGTGCCAGTGGCGATGAACAGGTGCAGTGTAAAGAGCGCCGCGGGAACGCTGTAAACGAGCGCCAGCTTGGGCCACAAAGTGCCGCGCCGCTCGGGAAATACCAGGGCGAAGTGCACCAGCATGGCGGGTTGCAGCAAGAGCGCCACTACGTTCGCCCAATAAATAATCCAGTCAAAGGAATTCAGCTTGCCGCTGTAATGAAAACTGTAGAGGACGAAAGAGACCAGGCAAAAAATGTAGAAATGAATCGCGCGCGGCGCGTTCCATCGGCGCACAAAAATGAACAGGCCGATGAACAGATAAAGCAGGCCTAGGACACGCAGATAGTTTTCAATCGAAGACGGATTTTCCTGCGGCGCCGTGACTAGCGGTGTCTCGAAGGTGCGCCCATCGCGCAGCAATTGATAGCGGATTTCGGTCCAGGGCCCGACGTGGAACAGCACGCGCGTGACGTCCACAGCGCGGTGGATGGTGGCCCCACGGACGGTTTCGACGATATCGCCCTGGCGAATGCCAGCCTTCGCGCCAGGTGAATCAGCGACTACGTGCCAGGCGGCGACGCCCTGCGGGGAGTCCATCCAAGTGACGCCGTCGTCGGGAAGAATGTAGAGGGAGCGCTGCTGGAAATTCAAAACGGCAAAAACAATAGCTGCCAATGTGAGGAGGGCCAAGATCACCGCTCCGAGCCGCATTCGCAGACTATCGTTCATCTGAGTACACCAATTTCCTTAGCTTAGAATGGTAGCACGTCAACTTCCAGCGAATCACAGATTCCTAAATATGTAAGCTCTTATTTATTAAAGATTTACGGAGGCAGTCGAAGCCAGGAATTTCTCTCATACCATTTGTGGAAGGTAACTTCCCGATTACAATAGCGCGGTTACCACCTAAAACTGGAAGCTCAAGCCGCCACGGAAGAACCGATAGGCCGGCACGAGGACGATCTGGCCGTCTTTCGTAGCAAGCGTCACGTAACCTTGAGCCAGCAGGTTTCCGCAATCGGCCAGAATTTCGGCGTGACCGGGGATGAAGCCGGGCAAGCGCTGGCGAACCTGGACGCTCAGGTACGGATCGGTGTGATAAGTGGATTGACCGTAGGCGTCCTGCGGGGAAACCGCGGGCCCACTGATCCATTTATAGCTGGAGACGATTTTTGTGCCGGTGCGCGGAATGGTGGCGGAAAATCGCGTTGCCGCGCTGGAGCGATATTGAGCATCCAACTGGCTGCGCAGCGCGCCTTGGGCGGGGTCTTCGTTGGGTGCCAGCGCTCCCGCATAGGCATAAATCAAAGTCATGTCCAGATTGCCGGTGAATTTCTGCTGATAAACGAGGCGCGCGCCCAAGGAATTAAAGCTGCCCGCGTCATACGCGAAGACGTTGGAAAAATAATCGGGCAAGTAATCCGGCCCGGAGAAATTGCCGTGGCCGAAGATGGCGGTGTTGTCGGAGTGGTCGTTAAACACAGCAGCGGTGACGGTGGATTTCTTGGTGAGGTCATGCTCGACGGCAACTTCGGCGTGCAGATCATCGTCCAGGACAGGATGACCGGCGCGCAGCAACAAAGTGGGAAAGGCGTCAAGCTGGTTGATGGTGGATTGCAGATTCCCCGGAGCGCCGGCGGAATCCTGCCAAGTGTTGGTGGTGACCAGCACGGAGGCTTGCCACGTGGGCGAGATCCGCACCGCCATTTCCGCACGCGGACGCACGGATGTGGTTGTCAATCCCAAGCTGGCCATCAGGAAATCGGCGCCGTAGCGAATGCTGACGCGATCTCCCAGTTGGAAGGACGAATCGTGAGACATGCGCAAGCCGTGGAATGTGGGGCCGGCGTTGCCGAGCTGGGACTCGCGAATCAAGAAAGTGGTTACGGGGCCCGCGCTGGAATCGCCGGAAGGCAGCCATTGCGCGACGAAGCCATTGGACTCTGAACCCGCATCGTAGCTGAACTGGCCGGCGATCAGCAGATTGCCAAGTCCGCCCAGCCCGTAATCATAAGCAAAAGCGCTGCCCGGAGTATCCGCGAGATTGGAAATGGAACCGGGGTGATCGGAGCCGGAGGTGAATTCCAGACGAGTGCGCGCGGACTGGTCTTGCCCCTTTTCGAAGGGATTGGCGCGAGCGCCCAGAACGACGTCGCCATCCTGCCAGCGCAAGACGGGCCGCGTGGCAGCGGAGGCGCGCAGCACCCAACTCCAATCGTCAGAAGAGACTTGTTGATCGGGCTGGCGGCGCAATTTTTCCAGGGAGCTGAAGACAGAGCCAAGAACGATTTCGAGCAGCGTGGTGTGCTCGTCGCGCACCTGGATATCCTGCTCCACTGCCGGGAGGAAGCCCGCGAGAGTTACCTTAACGGAATAAATGCCGGCAGGCAGCGTGGCGCTGGAAAAACGACCGTGCTCGTTGGTCAGCAACTGGAAGCCCATGTTGCTCAGGAGCCGATCGGAAGAAATAATCACAGTGGCGCCCATCTGAGGAGTTCCGGTGGAGTCCACGACCAATCCCGTGATCTTTCCCGAGGCCGGTGCGGCCATCAGCGGAGCCGCGAACGCGCACCAAGAGAGGCATAGGATCATGCCAAGTCCCATGGAGCGAATCGTCCGCAGATTCATAAAGCTCACTTCGCCTGAGGCGCTGGCGAACCGGTTGCCCGGACGGTAAATTCCGTAGCCGGAGTGATGGTTTTCTTGGTCAGATTGTCGGTGACAGCGACTTCCAGTTTGTACTTGCCGGGCTTCAGCGAACCGAGAGTGATGATGTTCTCCAGCGTCATTTCCTCGCCGTGCAGCGGCAGCTTGTCCCCACCCAGATCGTATTTGAGAACTGGGTCGTTTTCCTTGTCCATGGTCACGCGATATTGCACGGTAGCGTCGGCCTTGTGCGTCTTGTCGTCCACCTTGAGGTTGTAGACCTGAAGGAAAACGCCCATTTCATCGCTGGGGGTGAACGAAGAATCAATGCGCGGGCGGACTTTCACGTCACCGAGCACGAACTGGCCCAAGCCGATATCGTGATTGGAGACGCGCTTAATCTCGTCCGCCAGGATTAGGGTGCTAGATGAAAGGCTGTCATCTTCAAAGCGCGGGACGGCCAACCGCGTGTTGACGACGCCGACGTTGCCGTTATTCGTGTCCTTCAAGACGATGTCGAGGCGGTAGAGCCCAGGGCTGAGCGGGATGGCTTTTTGATAGATCGACGCGGTCGCGAGCGATTGCTGCAGCAAGGCCTGCGGAACGTCGCGGCGGACATTATCTTCAAAGGTGTTCACGATGCGGCCGCTAAGGCTGGTGATGCGGCAGAACAGATTGACGGAGGCGGACTCAACGCCGTTCTTCTGCTGAAAGCTGAGCTGGCGCGTGGGAATTTGAATGGTGATTGGGACCAGAACCGTTTCGGAAGTAATGCGCAGGAAGTCGGTCCGGTACTGGAATTTCACCTGATCGCGAACCAAGCGCGAAGAGACTACCGCTTCGAGGTCCTTAAACTTTACCGGAGGAGCTTGCTGGATCTTCGAATAGAGTTCCAGACGCGAGAATTCCTGCATGGTTTCCGGAGTCATGCCCATGGGCTGCGCGTCGTGAGTACCGTCCGTATTGTTGAAACGGGCTTGCTTGCTGGACATGCCCATCGCTTCCATTTGGGTAAGACCGGCGCCAGGAACATAGAGCAAAGCGTCTTTTTCGCTGGGGTCCATGGTGAGCTTGTACTCACCGCTCATGGTTGGATCCACGAATTCGATTTCGACGTTTTCACCGATTCCTTCGAGATAGCGGTAGCGCCAATCTTCGAACGGGTACGTGGAGGTTTCACCCCCGCCTTCAGAGGCTGGCCGGTCGTAGCTGCCGCCTGACGGATGCGATTGAACTTCATCCGCGGGGCCCCACATGATGTAGATCCTGCCTCGATCGGTTTTCCAGCCGGGAATACCGGAAGAAAAATGCTCGTTGGCGTAGGCGATGCGCCGATAGTGCTCTTCCTTGAATGTGTTTTCAGCGGAGTCGGGGTCAGGATTTCGTCGTTGCCAGAATGCTTCGATGAATTGCTCGCGCTCTTCGTTGGTGGAAAGATGAAGGAACGAACTACGCTCTTCGGGCGAAATGATGTAGACGACGTCTTCGTTTAACCATTTCTTGTATTGAGAATCGAGTTCGTTGAATAGGTCTTTGTCGCGCTTGGAGCGTTGCTTGGCAGCCTGCTTCGCGGTCTTCTTGTCGGTTTGGTCCGGCTGCTGAGTGGGAGATTCACCTTGAGCTGAAACTTTCGGTACATACACCACTGCGCAAGCTAAAACGCCGAAAAGAAACACTTTGACCATAGCGCGCATAGTTAAGCCTTTGCCCCGAGGCACGGAATTCTAACCTGTCCACATGTACAGGTCAATGCGGAACCCCCTAACTGCCCTTGAACCATTGGAATCGGATGGTGGCCGCGGGGTTGCCTCGACCTTTCAAGGTACCGAGTATGGGGCGCGCAAGGGACAAGTGACGCTGCGGGAAGTTTGAGGTGGCATGGTCAGAATCTACCCCGAATGCGGAATTAGCGTGCGCCGCAATTCACCCGAGGCACTGGGGACCACCGATGCCCTATTCTCTTGGCGGCTGATTAGCTCTACAATGGACCAGCGATGAACGGGATGCGCCTGCCGCGTGGCCGGTGCGTAGCACGTATAGGTAGCTGCGTGTGCGTAGCGGTCAGCTGAGGCTCTAAGAGCGACTGCACAGAGCGTCGACGTCCGAAATATCATATTCGCGCCTGTCCTTCTGTTCGCGCGGACGTCTAACCACGACCGAGAAACATTTTACGTCCCTTAAACGTAGTTAAGACGTGGTTATGCTGTCGTCTCAAGGGGCGAGTCCAAGGGTAAAGAAATGAAAACGTGGCACAAGGTGGGAATAGGCGCGGGTGTCGTCCTGGTACTGGGCGGAATGGCCTGGTTCAGCGCCTACCAGGTCAATAAAGGCGTCGTCGCGGTGCAGACGGGGCACGTGATGAAGGCGGACTTGACGTCCATCGTGACCGCATCCGGCGAAATCCGGCCGAAGAATTACACGAACGTCCTGGGTGAGGGCATCGGAAAGATTACCGAGATCGTGGTGAAAGAAGGCGACCACGTGAAGAAGGGCGACATTTTGCTGCGGCTGGAGAACATCCAGCCAGGAGCCGACGTGCAGGCGCAGCAGGCGGCAATTGATTCCTCGGAAGCATCGGTGCGCGCCGCGGCTGCCAGTTATGACTCGGCGGTCGCCACGTTGGCGCAGCGCCAGGCGGATCTGGAGAAGGCGAAATTCGACTGGGAGCGGGCGCAACAGCTTTACAAAGAACAACTCATCGCGAAATCGGATTATGACGCAAGCAAAGCGACCTACGACGCCGCTTCCGCCGGTCTGAACGCGCTGAAGGCGCAAGTGGAACAAAGCCGCGCGGGACGCGAGCAATCGCGATACAACCTGGACCAAGCCAGCGCAATCTTGAAGCACACCAAAGACGTGCTGCGGAAAACTACTTACGTGGCGCCGATTGACGGGATCGTAAGTTACATCGCTGTGCGCGTCGGCGAAAACGTGGTGCCGGGAATTCAGAACGCCGAAGGCAGTTTCTTGATGACCATCTCGGACATGAGCGTGGTCACGTCCGAAGTGAAAGTGGACGAAACCGATATCACCAATGTGCGCCAGGGTAATCCTGCGGACGTGACGATTGATGCGATCCCTGGAAAAATTTTCAAGGGGCACGTGACCCAGGTGGGTGAGCTGGCGATTCTGCGCTCGTCGGGACAAGCCGCCACCACCCAGGCCACCGCGAACACGCAGGAGGCGCGCGATTTCAAAGTGGTGGTCACGATTGATAATCCGCCGGTGGATCTGCGTCCGGGTCTATCCGCCAGCGCGAAGATTCAGACAGAACAGAAGAAAGGCATCCTGACGATACCGATTCAGGCGCTGGCGGTGCGCACACAGAAGGATCTGGAAGAAGCGCAGAAAGAGCACGGGAGCAATGTGACCTTGGCGGCGTCGAAGCCCGCTGCCACGGTCGACGCGCAGCAGAAGGTTGACGTTCAGGGCGTTTTTGTGATCCACGGCAAAAAGGCGGAGTTCGTGCCAGTGCAAACGGGAATCACCGGCGTCACGGACATCGAAATCAGTAGCGGACTGAAGGAAGGCGACGAAATAGTGATCGGCAATTATAAAGCGCTACGCACGCTGCGGCCCGGCGCCGCCGTTAAGGTAGATAATTCCACGCCGAAGCGCGAAGAGTCCGCGACGTAAGTCATAGGAATTCAGGAGCCCCTGCCCATGGCCGTGGACGAAATCGCCCCGTCGCAGAACTTCCGCCAGGACCTCGTTGACACCGGCATCGTAATTCAGACCGAGGAACTGTGGAAGACGTATGAAATGGGCGCAGAGCAACTGCACGCGCTGCGTGGCGTGACCATCGAGATTCACAAAGGCGAATACGTCGCTATCATGGGCCCTTCCGGCTCGGGAAAATCCACGCTGATGAATTTGATCGGATGCCTGGATACGCCGACGAAGGGCAGTTACTGGCTGGCGGGCAGATTGGTGAGCCAGTTGGATGATGACGAGCTGGCTTACATCCGCAACAAGGAAATTGGTTTCGTATTTCAGACCTTCAATTTGTTGCCGCGCGCGACCGCTTTGCACAATGTGGAATTGCCGATGATTTACAACGGCACGGCTTCGGAAGAACGCCTGGAGCGCGCCAAGAAAGCCCTAAAGCAGGTGGACCTGAGCGAGCGCATGATGCACAAACCCAACGAGCTCTCCGGCGGACAGCGCCAGCGCGTGGCGATTGCGCGCGCGCTGGTGAACAACCCCTCCATACTGCTGGCGGACGAGCCGACCGGAAATCTTGATTCGCAGACCGGCGAAGAAATCATGGCGCTGTTTGCGCGCCTGCACGAGCAGGGCAACACCATCATCCTCGTTACCCACGAGCCGGACATCGCGGCGCACGCGCACCGCGTGATCCGGCTGCGCGACGGAAAAGTGGAACGCGACGAACGAACCCGCTAGCAATCGCAGTATCGAAAGTTCGGATTGACACCGCGACTTTACGGCGCAGACCACAACACCTTCGTGCCGGCCGGAAAATGCTTTCAGCCCGGGCGAACTTCGCTCATCAAAGCCAGCAGGTTCTTGTCGGGATCGCGGAAGAAGGCCATCCATAGTTCGTGGTCGGGCATTTTTGCGATGAGATTCGGCTTACCTTCGAAGCGGGCGCCCAGAGACGAGAGAGTTTCGTAAGCGCCGTTGATATCGTCCACCTTGAAATAAATCACGGAACTTCCCTGCGCGCCGGAGCCGTCCTGGGGAATGTCCAACATCAGGCGCACGCCGGCACAGTCGAAGAAGGCAAGATTGGGCACCTGGAACAAGTACTTGATTCCAAGCGTGTCACGATAGAATGTTACGGCGCGTTCAAGATTTGTCACCGGAACCGCAATTTGTCCGATCACACCGAGCTGCAATCGCGCTTGCGCCATAGAGCCTCTTTTCCGCGTGTGAAGATCGCGCTCACGGTTACAACGATTAATTCGAGAAAAGGTTACGCGCTAAGAATAAAACGTTGGCGGGCCGCTCGGCCAGGCGGCGCATGAACCAGGGAAACCAGAACGTGCCGTAGGAGATCAACACGCCGCAGCGATATCCGGCTTGCACCAGGCGCAGTTGCTCATCGCGCTGAATTCCGTAGAGCATTTGAAACTCCAGCAAGTTGTTGGGCACGTGCTGGTCGGCAGCCCACGCAATAATTTTGGTGATCAACGCGCGATCGTGGGTCGCCACGGCCACGCGCACGTGGGCGCGCCGCGCTTCTGGGCTGAGCAAACGCTGCGCGAGATGCAGAAAGTTTTCGTCTACATCTTTCTTCTTGGGATAGGCAATTTCCGCGGGCTCGTTGTACGCGCCCTTCACCAGCCGAATCGCCGCACCTTCGGGAATCAGCGTGTCGAGGTCTTTTTCCGTGCGGTAGAGATAGGCCTGCAGGCATATGCCGACGTTGGAGTAGGCCTTGCGCGCGCGGCGATAGAGCTCGAGGGAGACGTCCACGTAGGGACTTCCCTCCATGTCAATCCACAGAATTTTGTCGGCAGGCGTTTTTTGGATAAGTGCCGCGAGATTTTCGTAGCAGAAGTTGGGATCGAGGTCGAGTCCGAGCTGCGTGAGCTTTACGGTAATTTCCGCGGGAATGTCCGCGGCGCGGATGCGGTCGTAAAGCTCCAGAAAATGGCGCGTCACTTCCGCGGCTTCGTTGCGGCCGGCAATATTTTCACCCAGATGCGACAGCACGGATTGGACGCCGTTCGCGGCCAGAGAGCGCGCGGCAGTAACGGCATCCTGCACGTCTTCCCCCGCCAGGAAACGCGCGGCGGCGCGGCGCATGAATCCGAAGCGGGGCGCGTGTTCGCGCATCCACTGATTCTGCGAGACTGCCAGAATTCCGCTGCGAATGAAATTCATGACTGGCTCAATTGTTACTCGTTTGTTGACTCGTTTTTCGATTGCGTCGCCGGTCCGCGATTCGCGCGTTGCCGATTCTTCTGCAGTTGACGATCATTGCGGAGAAGAGAGCGCCTTCACCAGGCGATAGTAGAAATCCACACCGTCGTAAAAAGATGCGACGCGGACACGTTCATCGCGGCCGTGCGAACGATCGTCGTCCACGTCCATAAATAGGCCGGGAAGCCCATACGTGGGAAGCCCGGCTGCGCGGGAAATTGCGCCGTCGCTCGCGCCTGCGTCCATTACCGGAACGATCGGTATGCCAGGCCACATTTCATTGGCGACTTTTTTCAGCGCGGCCATCAGGTCGGGGCGTAGCGGCGATGGCGGGTTGGGTATGCCGCTGGACGCAAGACCGGGGGCGTGAGTGACCACGATACGCGAATCATCGAGAACTTTCACCAGCGTGGCCTCGATTTCGTCTCCCGAATGGCCCGGCAGGATGCGGCAGTTCACGTCGGCGTGCGCCATTCCGGGCAGAGCGTTGTTGGCGTGGCCGCCGTCCAATCGCGTGGCAACGCAGGTCGTGCGAAACCGCGCGTTGTAATAAGGTATCGCGGAAAGCCGCGCGAGTGCGGCGGGATCAGGCGGCGTTTGCAGGATGCCCTTCATGTCCGCGCCGGTCTGGCCGCCGACGATATCTGCTTCCTGCTTGAAATATTCGCGCGTGACTTCGTTGAGCTCGAATGGGAAGTGATATTTTTCCAGGCGCGTCAAGCCCTCGGCAAGCTGGTAAATCGCATTCTCGGAAGTGGGCAGCGAACTGTGTCCGCCGGGATTGGTAACCTTCAGATCGAAATCCTGATAGAGCTTTTCGCTGGCTTGAATGCCTACGAGCAAGTGTTTTCCGTTGTCGAGCTCGAAGTCGCCGGCGTCTGGATTGATCACGTATTCGGCGTCGATCAGATCGCGATGATTCTTGATCAACCACGCGACGCCGTTGAACGCGCCGCCCTCTTCGTCGGCGGTGAGCGCCAGGATCAAGTCGCGATCGGGCTGGTAATGCTCCTGCTTCAGGCGAATGAAAGTGGTAACAAGAAAAGTGTCGCCATCCTTGATGTCTCCGGTGCCGCGGCCGTAAAAGTAGCCGTCCTTCTCGATGAACTGGAATGGGTCCATGGACCAATCCGCGCGGCGCGCTTCGACCACGTCGAGATGGCAGATGAAGAGCAGCGGCTTTTTTGCGCCGGTACCGTGAATGCGCGCCACCATGTTGCCTTTGCGGTCGTTTGGTCCGAGCACCTGGACGTCGCTAGCGGGAAAGCCGGCATCGAGCAAGCGCTTGGCCATCGCCTGGGCCGCAATCGTAGTGCTGCCAACGGAATCAGTGGTGTTGATTTCAACGAGCTGCTTGAAGATCTCGCGAGAAAGCTGCTTGGTGCTATCGTTCACTTGAGCGCGTAACGCACCGGCACAGAAAAGGCCCGCGAATAACGCGAGCGCAAACAAGGTCCGAGATTTCAAGTTGTTCTCTCCCAGGAAAGGAACGAACGAGCCTAGCAGACGCCAGCGCAATGGTCAAAACGGCGCCGGGGAGAACGGCTTGTCTTTCGGCGATTCCAGAACGGAGATGGCGAAGCGGTACAACTCGAGCTTGGTGACGTCGCTGACCGGGCCGGAATCGAAAATGTGGCTGAAGGCGGCGTGAATGATGTGTGCCTGATCTTCCGGCAGCAACCCGAGAAATTCGCCGAACCGATTCTTAGCTTTGGAATATTCGGCGGCTTCTTCGGCAGTCAGCGGTCGGTTTTCGGAAAGCCTGAGCGCGTATTTCTGGTAGAACTCGTAGCGAAATAGCTTCTCGTAAAGCGCGGCGTAGGCGGCTTCCTGCGTTCCGGGCGCTTTACTTGACGCGGCCAGCGCCTTCGCCGTGAAATCATCCAGGGCCTTTTGAAAATCGCGGAAGTTTCCCAGCGCGCCCATCAACGGTCCCCTGCCGCTCTTGCCCAGTGACGCCGCCACTTGGCTCGTGCGCGCGTCGTAGCATTTTCCGTACGCGGTGATGGCTCGAACCGCTGGCACCCCAGCCGCGTTGTTCGGAGTGCCGGTTTTTTCCGCGAATTGCGCGACCCAGGCCGTGGATGTCATCTGCAGAATTTGCGCGCAGCTAAGCCCGAGCCGATCAGCGTCGGCAGCTTTCGTTTGCGCAGGCTTGGCTTGCGCAAAGCTCACGGACGCCAGCACCGGCGAAATCAGCAACGCACACGATAATTTCATTCTCGCCGATCCTCCTGCCGTTCTACTGCGAACTTGCAAAGCGCACCTCGAAGAGATCGAGTTCCTGTTCGAGACGCCGCAACACTTC
>Ga0210390_10000506_pt1 | contig 42293 bp, 39 predicted proteins | sample IncBWH11OmetaG_FD_161050 | JGI IMG/M metagenome (GOLD analysis project Ga0210390, IMG submission 161050) | Forest soil microbial communities from Barre Woods Harvard Forest LTER site, Petersham, Massachusetts, United States - Inc-BW-H-11-O ... | reverse complement strand
CGTAGGTGTCGCCATTCTGCCCGACCGGAATTTCGAAATCGAACTCCTTATAGTTCGCATAAGGCAGAGCCTTGCGAATATCCCACTTCACCCCGCTCGCCCGCAGCACCGGCCCGGTCACTCCCAGCGCAATGCAATCCTTCCCAGAGATGACGCCAACGCCCTTGGTCCGTTCCAGCCAGATGCGATTGGTGGTAAGCAGTTCTTCGTACTCGTCAATCTTCGGCTTAACGAAGTTGACGAAGTTCTTCACCTCTTTCTCGAACCCGTCATAAGCCTCGTATTGCAAGCCGCCAATGCGAAAGGCGTGCGTCGTAAGTCGCGCCCCGCAGTATTTTTCGAAAATCTTAAGAATCTCTTCCCGGTCACGAAAGGTATAAAACAGCGGCGTAATTGCCCCGATGTCGAGCGCATGCGTCCCCAGCCAGAGCTGATGGCTCGCCATCCGGTTCAATTCCGTCAGGATGACGCGGATGTATTGCGCCCGCGGCGGCGCTTCAACGTTGAGAAGTTTTTCAACCGTCTCGCAATATCCCAGCCCATTCGAAACCGCAGCCACATAATCCATGCGGTCGACATAGGGATTAAACATCGTATACGTGCGATTTTCGCCAATCTTCTCGACCCCGCGGTGCAGATATCCAATGACGCATTCAAGCCCGAGAACCTTTTCGCCATCCAGCCGCAGGATCACCCGCAGCACTCCATGGGTCGCCGGATGCTGCGGCCCCATATTGATGACGAGCTCGTTCGCATCCAGAAACGTCTTATCCGGCGTTTCCAGATCGAGCGGCGAGAGTGTGTTCGGGTCAGTCATCGAAGGTCGATCATTTCAGGTCGATCATTAACGAATCGGGAAGAGCACGAATCGGGAAGGGCGCGACTTCCAGTCGCGCCATAAGGGATTCAAAAAGAAGCCGTGCTTCAGCCCCTGAGGATCGCGTTTTTCGCATGCTTACAAAAGCCGCCAGCAATCCACCCGTATTCATTGCCCGCTCTCAATCCCCAAATTAATTTGCACCCACTCATTGTCCTGCTGCAGAATTCCATAATCCTTCCGCAGCGGATGTCCCTTCCACCCATCGGGCAGAAGAATCCTCTTCATATCAGGATGCCCGTCGAACTTAATCCCGAACATGTCAAACACTTCGCGCTCCAGCCAGTTCGCGGTCACCCAGATCGGAACCGAACTCGGCAGACTCGCGCCATCGGCGATTTGCGTTTTCACGCGAATCCGTTCATTCCGCGGAAACGAGTACAAAACCCACACCACCTCGAACTGCCTCTCGCGCGTGGGATAGTGCACCGCTGTAATGTCAACGCAATAATCGAACTCCTCGTCGTTGCGCAGGATCTGCAGAATCTCCGGAATCGTCGAGCGGTCGACCACCATATAGTTCTGGCCGAGATAAGTGAGCCCTTCCACGCCCGATCCGAACGTTTGCTTGAGCTTCGCAACCATGGGCGAATCCCAGGGCGTAGGCACGGGAGCCGCGGGTTTCGGCGGAGCGGCCGCGGGCTTGGTGGCAGGGGCCGCCGGAGCGGCAGCAGCAGGTTTCTGCGCAGCAGCGGGCGCAGCTTTCGTTTCCGCTGAACCCGGACCAGCCGAACCGGAAGAAGTAGCCTTCACCCCGCCCACGCCAGCAGGCTGATCCGACGCCGGTTTCGGCTCACCTTCCGGCGGCGGCGAACTGGGCGATTTAATGTCGTCCGGCATATTCGCGCAGGCACAATCCTACGGCTCAGTGTGCTTTGAAAAGAACGTTAACTTTTATCAGCTTGAGAAGGCGAAGTCAACGAGGGGAATGTCGGCCAGGGAAACGAAAATTCCCATCACCCCATGTCATTCTGAGCGGAGTGATTGTCTCGCGAAGCGAAACAATCACGCAATCGAAGAATCCCTGCGGTTCGTCACGATCTACTCGGGAATAGGGATCCTTCGACTGCGTTTCCGCTCGCTTTTGCGAGCGACAACTTCGCTCAGAATGACCAGAAAGAGCAATCCAAGCATGCCTATGCCCGCGCCTGCGCCTGATACTTCTCAATCAGGTCGCGGATGCGTTGCGCATCCGCCTTGCGGTGTCCGTGGCTGGTGATAGGGTCGGTCCCACCCGTAGATTCAATCACGATCTCCGCCCAGAAAACGCCAGTCGAAATGTGCACGGACGCAATCTTCGACATCGCAATGCTCTCTTCATTGCTGCCGAACAGTCGCGACTTGATGCGTGCAACCCGCTGCGGGCTGATGACCAGCCGAGTAGGGAAGAAGAAGTTGCCCTGGGTCCAGCGGCTTGCAGAAAAGCTTTCAGAAGTCGACGGATCGATCGGGCTGGCAGCCATATCAGTATTTTCGCAGTAGCGCCGGCATCCTGCCGGCTATCGCGGGGCCGTCCCGCCCACGCATTTCTCCGCCGAAACTTTCGCAGCGAAATCGTCTGCGCACTAAACCCATTCCAGCGCGCCTTTACTCCACACCCAAATGTAGCCCACAATCAGGATCGCCAGGAAAATCAGCATCTCCAGCAAGCCGAACAGCCCGAAAGCCTTGAACTTTACCGCCCACGGAAAAAGAAAAATAGTTTCCACGTCGAACACTACAAAAAGAATGGCAATGATGTAGTAGCGCACCGTGTATCGTCCCCGCGCACTGTCGATGGGGTCAATGCCGCATTCATAGGGCATCAGCTTGGTCTTGCTGGGATTGGAAGGCCGCACTAGCTTAGCCAGCAGCAAGGTGATGGGCAGCAGCGCCCCAACAATCGCGATAAAGATGAAGATAGGAACGTAGTTTTGCGGCATGGCTTTATTCCGAGTAGCACCGTCATCCTAGCGCGGATCTCTTCGCTGTTCAAGCGAGGGATTTCCCCTGTCGTGGGTCAGCTTCAGTGAAATTTATCTTTGTCATTCCGAACTGGCCTGAAAGGCCGGTGAGGAACCTGCTGTTCCCCGACAAACCTCGAATTCCTCGCGCGATCAACAAATGCCTCGCCGCCCCTTCCTTCGCAAGCCTTCATGCCTTTGGCGGTTCACGTCTTTCGTCCCGAAATCACGCGAACCCGTTGCGCGTCAGCGGCAACTCCCTAACGCGCTTGCCGGTCGCTGCAAACACCGCATTGCACAGCGCCGGAACGAACGGCGGCACGCCGGGCTCGCCCACTCCCGCGGGCGCAGCCGTACTCTCGACAATGTGCACATCAACTTGTCGTGGCGCGTCGTTCATGCGGGCAACTTGATAATCATAAAAGTTAGACTGATCGACCGCACCGCCCGTCGCCGTAATCTCGCCCGTCCGCGCGATGCTGGTTCCGAACACCGCCGCCCCCTCAAACTGCTGCCTCACCATCTCCGGATTGGCGACAATCCCCGCGTCGACCACAGTCGTAACATGCGGAATGCGAATCGTCCCCTGGTCGTCCACTTCCACCTCGACGACTGAAGCGACATAAGTGAAGAAGCTGCGATGTACGGCAATGCCCATCCCGCTGCCCTTACCGGATTTCTTCTTCCCCCAATTCGCCTTCTCCGCAGCTAGTTCGGCGACGTGCCGCAACCGTCCAATATCGTAAGGATATTTCGCTGCGATCTCAGCGGGCCCTTGCTGTCCCGCATCCAGAGTCCGCGGCGACCCCATCAACGTCATCAGGTAATCGTAAGGATCGCGATTCGCCGCATACGCCAGTTCGTTGGCGAACGACTGCACCGCAAACGCGTGATAAATATTCGCGACCGACCGCAGCCACCCGATGCGGACGTGCGCCGTGGCCTGCCCATTCTCCGAGCGAAAATTCGCCACGTCGAACGGCACCACGTTCCACCCCATCGACATTTCACCTCCGCCGCCATACACGGCACTGCTGTCGAAAGTCGAGCCGATCGGAGGGAAGACGGAACGCTGCAGCCAGGCCGTCGGCTTACCCGCCCCGTCGAGCGCAGCCTTCAAATACATGGCAGCTACAGAATGGTAGTAGTCAAATTTAATGTCGTCTTCCCGGCTCCAGATTACTTTCACCGGCTTGCCGGTTTTTTTCGAGAGCACCGCCGCTTCAACGGCATAATCAGGCTTCGACTTTCGCCCAAATCCTCCGCCCAGAAAAGTTACGTGGCAAACCACGTTCTCCTTCTTCACGCCCAGAGCCTTCGCAATTTCTTCCTGTACGCCCTGCGGATCCTGCGTAGGCGACCACACCGTGACCTTGTCGTCTCGCACATCGGCGACGGCCACCGGAGGCTCCATGGAAGCGTGCGCCAGGTGAGGGGCAAAATATTCGGCCTCAACAATCTTCCCGCCCTTGGCGAACTCCGCGTCCGGATCGCCGATCGCATGCACGACTTTGCCCGGCTGGCGCGCGGTTTGCTGCAGCTCTTTCTTATAGTCGGCCGAGTTATACCCAGCGTTCGCGCCGTTGTCCCATTCGATCTTGAGTTGCTTCCGTCCCTTGAACGCAGCAAATGTGTTGTCGGCAATCACCGCCACGCCGCCCAGCGGCTGAAACGCATGCGGCGGCTTGAACGGATCAATCGCAATCGTCTTCTTCACTCCGATCACTTTCAGCGTAGCGGAGTCATCGACAGACTGAACCTTTCCACCGAGCACAGGAGGATGAGCGATCGCAGCGTAAAGCATTCCGTCAACGCGCACGTCCATCCCGAACAGCGGCTTGCCCGAGCAAACGTCCGCCACGTCGTATCCGGGTGCGGGTTTGCCGATATAACGCCATTGCCCTGGAGACTTGAATTGCAGCTCTTCTTTCTTCGGCACGGGAAGCTTCGCAGCCAAAGCCGCGAGTTCTCCGTAACCAAGCGTGCGGCTGGACCCCTTTTCCGACACCACATGCGCAGGGTCGGCCACACACTGCGATTCCGGAACGCCCCATTTTTGCGCCGCCGCCCGCACCAGCATCAATCGCGCGGTCGCCCCCGCCTCGCGCAACACATCAAAGAACTCGCGCACCGAATGCGACCCGTCCGTGTCCTGCGAACCGTAAGCCGCATCGCCGTCGCCCTGCAGCACAGTCACGCGGCTCCAGTCAGCATCAAGTTCGTCCGCCAGAATCCGCGGCAGGCTGGTGCGAACTCCGTTCCCCATCTCTGACCGGTGCGCAACGATATAAACCATTCCGTCCGTATGAATTCCAACAAACACTCCGGGATGAAACGCAGCACCCTCGATCGATGCAATCGCGCTCGCCGATAAACCGGCCGCTCCATTTTTCGCCACTCCCGCGAAAAGTGTGCTGGTTCGAGCGCACAGCACAAACGCACTGGTCGCCAGCATGCCGTGCAGAAAGTCGCGCCGCGAAACGTTTGCAATCGAAATCTTCCCCGGCGCCGCCTTTTCGATGTTCTTCTCCAACGTGATCATGCCGTCACCTTCGCCGCTTCCTTAATCGCCGCCCGAATGCGCTGGTAAGTTCCGCACCGGCAAATGTTCCCCGCCATCCCCTCATCAATGTCATCGTCCGTGGGCTTGGGCGTCGCCGCGAGCAGCGACACCGCCTGCATGATTTGCCCCGGCTGGCAGTAGCCGCACTGCGGCACATTCACCTCGCCCCACGCTTTCTGCACCGCATGCGGTCCCTGCACCGAAATTCCTTCAATCGTCGTAATCTCCAGCCCCTCAACCGTGCCCATCTGCTTGGAACACGACCGAATCGCCTTCCCGTTTTGCAGCACGGTGCAAGCTCCGCACAAAGCCATACCGCAGCCGAATTTTGTTCCCGTGAGTCCAAGAATGTCGCGCAAGTACCACAGCAGCGGCATTTCCGGATCGCCGTCAAAAGTCTGGCCGTGTCCGTTCACCTTGAAATGAACCATAAGCCACTTCCTGAATTGTGAAGTTGAGAAACGACGACCTATTTTACTGCCGAAGCCGATCTCACGGCTTCTCCCAATGAGTCGTGCTGAATTGTTGCGGATCGAAAACCACGGGATCGAGTTTCACATTAGCCTGGATGTCCGTATAGTCCTCGCTGAACACCAGCTTCTCCTCCGAATAAACTTCCACCCGCGCCGCCACCCACGTTCCCGCCAGTGGCCGATAGTCGGTAAACCGAATGTCGTCCATCTTTCCAGGATCGCCGTGGCTCGGTTCGATGACCCGCACAAACAGCAGCGTCTCCTTCGCAATCCAGAACTGCTTCGACTTCAAGTCACCCTTATCCGCCCCAACCACATAGGCCGGATGCCCCTCCCAAACATCCTCGCGCACCTTCGACAAATCGTACCCCTCGCCCTGCACCACCTTAATCGTGGTTTCCGCCGCCTGCGTGTAAACGTCAAATCCCAGCACCAACGGCATGTTGACCATCGGCCGCGTGCCGGCGATCTTATTGTCCTTCACGATCGTCGCCGTCCCGTCGACCAGCACAAAACCTTTGCCGTCGCTCGCCGGGCCAATGTCAATGCGCAACTTCCCCGGCAGCAGCGCTGCTTCATACCAGGTTTCCGCCGAACTCGTGCCGTCCGGTTTGTACGTCGTGCTCTTCTGCGTGAACGTCAGCGTGTGGTACCACGAGCTCTGGTAGCGGTCATGCATTGCGCGCAAAAGCGCGTCGCCGCTGCGAATATCCTGCGCATAAGCAAGTGAGGATGCCAGCAGTGCGAAAATGACAACCGTCCGCTTGAAATAATTCATAGGATCCGTCCAGTGATGATTCGTCGACCAATGGAAGAGATCCTATCTCATCCCGGCCCCGCAGGTCAGCGTTTCTTGCTCTCGAGGGACGAGTAGCGGAGGGACGGTTACAACTTGTCAGGAAACAGAAACAGTCCGCGGGCCAGGTCCGATTGCAGGGTGGCTACCTCATAGTACAGTGTGAGAATTCCGTCCCTCCCCGCCAGCAAGTCAACATTGCGCCGCGCAAACTCGTCCCAATCCGCAGCACCGGAACGCACCATCCGCTCGCGGATCAAAAAAAAGTAAGCGTAAGTCACCGTCTCGTTATATCGCTCGGGCTTGCCGCGGCCCGCCACATAGCGCTTCAGCGCGCTCGAGAACTTTTCAAGCGCTTCCAGCGCCGGATATCGAGACAGATAAGCAAACGCCAGCCGCACATGATCGGCGTGGTGAAAAGAATCCTCCGGGACCGCGTCAGACTCAAACCGCTGGATGAGGGTGAATTCTTCGCCAGTCATGAAGTCGCTAATTCCCCTTGCCGACCGCAATGGCAAACGCCGCCGCCGTATAAATCACCAGATCTCCCACCCCATACATCCCATGCAGCAGGTGCAGAAGAATGGCCATGATGAACACCGCCACCAGCACCCACGCCCCGCGAATCGCAGTCTGCGGAATCAAAAGCAGCACGCACCCCAGAATCTCGCCAAATCCCAGCACCATCCGCACGAACCCGGGCATGTGCGTCCGCCCAAACTCGTGCGCCGCGCCCGGCAGCACAAACATCACCGCCTCGATCAGGATCACCACGCCAAGGGAGTACTGCAAAACGGTCACGCCATATTTGCTTTTCACCAGGCTCATCGCGCTCCTTCTTTATCGCTGCGCTTGCGCGGAGATTTTGCCTTGATCTCCTTCAACCGATGACTCGCGCTGGAGTCCAGATCCAGCTCATAAAACTTCTTCAACTCGCGAATCCTTTCCAACGACCCCGCACTGAACGGCGTCTTCCCATCAAACGCATGCAGCACAATCCCTTCCAGCACGTCCCCCAGCGTCATATCGTGATACTCGGCAAACGCCTTCAGCACCTTCAGAATGCGCTTTTCAATCCGCACCCCGGTCTGCACCCGCTCCACCAGAAGCTCAGGATCGTCCGTCATGCGTACCAATATACCACGGTACCAACATCGATGCAAGTCTACAGCCACAGGGCTTTGGTTGGCGGAGGAATCAAAATGCGGTTCAATCGAGTGGTGGCAGGTCTGGCGATAGTTTTTACAATGCTTCTAGCCGGGCAAACGCAGTCGCAGCGCGCCTTTGCTCAGGCGCAGCCCAACCCGGAAACCGGCGGACACACCGCCATGAAGTATCCAGTAGTAATCGGAAGCGACACCCTGGCCAAGCAATACAACCTCACCAGCATGCCCATGACGCTGTTAATTGATCGCGACGGCCGCGTCGCCGTATCTCGCTCGGGGATGGTCGAGAAGGACGATTGGGAGAGCAAGATCCGCTCATTACTGAAATAGAGCCGAGGCGCAATTACGATCGATGCGCCCGCCAGGCAACGGCGAGCGAGCCTGATCGCATCAGTTGCAACAGGCGGATGATATTGTTACATACCAACCGGTTTGTAGGCTCCGAACAGCCAGCATCCGCCATCGGCCGAAGCGCTTCAAACTACATCATGAAAAGGGGAACGAACAATGACAATGACAATGACGAGGATCGCAGTGTCGCGCAGGAATGTGCTCATAACCGGAGCCTGCACGCTGGTTGGTGCCGTGAGCCTGCCGGGACCGGCAAGTGCCACCCCAATCGGAGGGCAGAACTTAACGAACGAGGACGTAGTCCGGAAGTGGTACGCAGCCTGGGAGAAGAAAGACTGGGGTCCACTGGATAGCCTGCTCGCCGATGACTTCACCTTTTCAAGCGCGGCCGGCGACGACCACATCAACAAGAGCACCTTCAAATCGCGCTGCTGGGAAACCCAGATCGATTTCATTGCACATTTTGACCTGGAACGGATAGCCACCGGCGCGGAGGATGCTTTTGTGAAGTATCTTTGCCACACCAAGGACGGTAAATCGTTCCGCAACGTGGAGTACCTCCGAATCAAGAACGGACAGTTGCAATCCATTGAGTGTTATTTCGGCGAGAAATCCAGCTTTCCATCCGCAGTGAGCACTGGGCAGAAGTAACCAAAGGGCCTGGAAGGTAAAGGCGTGGGGCGCCGATCCTGCCGAAATCGCCGAGGGCACCCCCTCACGAGTTGAGAGGACGGTGCTGGCTGGCCGCGTTCCTGATCAGTGCCTCGATGACTGTCCTGTCCACATCCGCAAGTTTCTTAATGTACAGGCAGCCCTTTCCGGTCGTGTGTTTTCCGAGTTTAGCCAACAGGGCTTTTGCCTCACTGTGTCCCAACATGCTGTACAGAACGATAGCGGTCTTGCGCGGTGAGAAACTAATAACAGGCATGTCTCCCTCACGCCCGCTGTCATATTTGTAGTGATAGCTTCCGAAGCCAATAATGGACGGCCCCCAGAGTTTCGGCTTTTCGCCCGAAGCTCGTTGCATGAGCTGAATCAATTCTTTTGCCTCGGAGCGGCGCGTTGGATCGGCCAGGGCCTCGATGTAAGCACTGACGCTCAAAGTCGTGGCCTTGGTTTTGTTCTCTGGCATTTCGCCCTCCGTTTCAAGACGGAAGGCTAGCATAGGAAGCGCCAGCGAACCCCCGCCAGCAAATCCAACAAGCCACCCGTCCGTGGGGTTTTCCACAGATCCGTACGAAATAAACTCTCCGCATGTGACGAACAACCTTGACCGAGCCAACAGAAGGCGCACAATTGAACTGTGCGCCCGGACCAGAATCAATTCGACGCGAAAGCCTCAGGTCAAGTCTGCGCCGCTAACTCCTTATCCCGCAATATTTTACGGCGAACCCCTTTCGTTCCAATATTTTGCCCGATCAGTCGCCGATCGATTCCGCGTAATCGCAAAAGAATCAGTACTTTGCCGCCAGCGCATAAAAAAATTTCAATCTACACCTCGGGCCTTCCATCCGCGAGTCAAGCGCTCGCCAGAGTGTCCCGCCGCATTGTTTATAATTCCTCTTCCATCCAACTCAACCAAAGGACTCCCTTGGCACTCGACGATCATATTTACGACCTGCGCCGCGACAAACTGAAACAGATCGAAGCCCTGGGCCAGGCCACCTATCGCAGCAAATACGAATTCACCCACACCCTCGATCAAATTCTGGCCGGCTACACTCCGAAGACCGCCGAAGAGTTGGAACAGTCGCGAGTGAACGTACGCGTAGCCGGTCGCATCATGGCCATTCGCCTCATGGGCAAAGCCGGATTCGCCCACCTGCAACAAGACGGCAAGAAGCTGCAGATTTACGTCAAGAAAGACGCAGTCGGCGACAAAGCTTTCGAACTCTACAAACTACTCGACCTCGGGGACCACATCGGCGTCAGCGGATACCTCTTCCGCACCCGCACCGGCGAACTCTCCGTTCACGTGGAAGAGATCACCTTCCTCAGCAAAGACCTCCTGCCGCTCCCCGAAAAATGGCACGGCCTGACCGACGTCGAACTGCGCTATCGCCAGCGCTACGTCGACCTGGTCATGAATCCAGAAGTCCGCGAAGTTTTTCTGAAGCGCACGAAACTGGTTCAGTCAATGCGCCGCACCCTCGACGCGCACGGCTTCCTCGAAGTCGAGACCCCGATGATGCAACCCATCGCCGGAGGCGCCGTTGCGCGCCCATTTGTAACCCATCACAACACTCTCGACATGGATCTGTTCTTGCGCATCGCACCCGAACTGTATCTGAAGCGCCTGGTAGTCGGCGGATTCGACCGCGTCTACGAAATCAACCGCAACTTCCGCAACGAAGGCCTGGGCTGGCGCTGGAATCCCGAGTTCACCATGCTGGAGTTTTACCAGGCCTACACCGACTACCAGGGCGTAATGGATCTGACCCAGGAGATCATCACGCAAGCCGCGAAAGATGTGACGGCCGACGCAGAGCATCCCGACGGCGTTACGAAAACAAAGTGGGGCGAGCAGGAGATCGATTGGACAAACTGGCAACGCATGACCATGCGGGAAGCGATCATTAAGTTCTGGCCTGAGGAGGCAGGAACGAAGCCAGCGATGACCGACTTCGCCGGTCTGACGGCGTTCGTGTACAAACTTGAGAACGCGCACCAACGCGTCTCCGACACTCGCGATGAAATTCCCGTCGGCGCCGGCGATCCTCGCGCGGAATCCCGGCGACTCAAGCATGCCCTCGGAGCGGTGCTAGCGGAGATGAAGAAAAATCCGAACCTCGGCAAAGGTATCGCGGCTCTATTCGAAGCCGTCGCCGAAGAGCATCTCACGCAGCCCACAATCATCTACGAATTTCCCACCGCGATCTCGCCCCTGTCAAAGCAGAAGCCCGACGAGCCCGACTGGACCGAGCGCTGGGAAATCTACGCCGGCCAGATGGAAATCTCCAACGGCTTCAGCGAACTCAACGACCCTGAAGACCAGCGCCGCCGCTTCGAAGGCCAATTAAAAGAACGCGAGCGCGGCGACGACGAAGCTCACCAGATGGACGAAGACTACATCCGCGCCCTCTCCTACGGCATGCCGCCAGCCGGAGGCGTCGGCGTAGGAGTCGATCGCCTGGCCATGCTGCTGACGGATTCCCACACCATCCGCGACGTAATCCTGTTCCCGCTCCTCCGCCCGGAGAAAACCTCAACAGAAGAAACAGGGAACACAGGGGACGAAGAGAACAAAGACGGGGAGAGTAGAGACGATAAGCCAAGAAAGTAGCGTCGTCATCCCGACCGGAGCCGCTCTTCAGGCGAAGGGAGGGATCTCCCGCGCACCGAACCCCGCAGCCCAGTACCCTCCAGCCATTAACCCGCCGGTACCCACCAATGCACTATTACTGGTGCACCCAAATTCCTATACTTTCCCCATCAGTTTAGGGCTCAGCAAGGCAGCGCTGCCGTAGTGTCCACGAAACCCACAGGACACTGGGTCGGTAGCGCTTTGCTATTGAAGTTGTTTTTTCCCGGATGTCTTTCCCGCAGAAGTTCGCGGCGGCTCATACGCGGGCTGATCAGTCCCGAAGTTCACGCTCAGATAGTCGATCAGCGCGTCCCGATCGTTCGCTTCCACGACCGCTCCCCACTTCACCATCTTGTCGACCTCTTTCGTCCAAGCCGCTTTGCTGAGCCGCTGCTGCAGGATGATGCGCGCCTCGTGACACTCCAAACAGGAAGAGGTCGCCTTGCCCTGCATAGGACCAGCCGGCAGATCTGCGGCGGGCTTCTGCGAAAACGCCCAAGGCGAAAGTGCAACCACGACAATAACCGCAAGGGTAATAACCGAGAGAGAATCCGCCCACCGCTTCATCTCCGACTTCCGTTCATGCCACATGGATCTTCACCTGATCGACAGCGTTGTACAGGTATCCACTCGGATTCCACACCGGAGTGGCAGGCTGAGTTCGTCCCTCGGAATCGGTGGCGCGGGAAAGAATTGAGTAGTCACCGCTCTTGGCTTTCCACTCATAAGTCCACAGGCGCCAGGCGTAGCGGGCCTCATCGTGGCCGAGCCCAGCAGGATTCCAACTGGCCCCCCCGTCAGTTGACACCTCAACCTTCACCACGTTGTTCTCGCCAGCCCACGCCGCACCGTGGACTGCGACTTTCCCAGCCTTCAAGCTTGTGCCCTCGAGCGGGCCGGCAATCACCGACTTCACACTCAACCCCGTCAGCGGATGAGTATCTTCGGGCTTCACCGCGTCGCCGGGTTTGACCGGCTGATTGGGAAACCGGTAACCGGGGCTCATGAAGTTGCCCACGAACTCCGAATCGAGCACTTTAATCTCGGTGAGCCATTTGCAGGACGCGGCGCCGATCCACCCGGGCACGAGCGCTCGAGCGGGGAAGCCATGATGCTTTGTGAGCGGGGCGCCGTTCATATGCGTGGCCACCAGCGTGTCGGAGTCAAGAGCCTTCTCGATTGGGATGCTGCGAACAAACGGTGGAACTTTGCCAGGAACTTCGTCGAGCCCGCGAAACATCACATCCTTGCCCGTCGGCTTGATTCCGGCTCGCAGCAGAATATCGCGCAGCCGCGGGCCCGAGAATCGAGCGGTGCCCACCGCACCCTTACCCCACTGAACACCGGGAACCTGCGGTCGCTGCAGACTGCGCCCATTGCCCGCGCATTCGAGCGTGTTGACCACCGAATGCGTTTCCAGCTTCGAGAGTTCAGAGAAAGTCAGCGCGAAGGGCTTGTCGACTTCTCCTCCGACGGTCAGCCGCCAGTCACTGTTGGCGACATCGCTGCTGAGTTCGGTGGGTTCATGCATGTGGTTGCGCACGAAGAAGTGTGAAACCGGAGTGAGCCAGGTATTGAAATACTCGACGGGCGTTTCCAGGTCGACGAAGCGGAAGGAGCGAACAATCAGTCCGTCTTCCCCAGGCATGTCGATCCGCGGCGTGTCGGTCGATCCACTCTGTGGCAGCGCCAGTGCCCTTGCCAAAAGCGAGGGAGCCGCGCCGACAGCCAGCGCGGCTCGCGACATCTGCTTCAGAAAATTGCGTCTTGATCGCATAGTACTTTCGCGGGCTGAGTATACTACCGAGCCCAGTTTGCATGAACATCGCCGGCCTGGAAAAGGAGAGTGGCCAAAACCAGGCCGGCGACGATTCTGAAGGGAAGGCGCCCCTCAGAAGTTTGAAAAGCCGTTGAACTACTGCTGTTGAACTCAGGATGAGTCGCCCGCCAACCCTGACGCGGGACCTTCCTGAGATTTGCGGCTGCCTACGGCAAGTAGTAGCGGAACGACGTGAAGATCATGTTGTCGATTCCGTGCGGTTCGCCGCCTGCACCCGACCAGGCATTGCGAGTTACGTAGGCGTAATCGGCGCCGAATCGGAAACTCCCTTTCGGGCCGCTGTAGAACTTGTACCAAAATCCCGTGGTTCCCTCGATTACGGCACGCGTGTCAGCGGTGCAGTTGGCGAGAGTGCCCGGAACGAATCCACCGGCACCGGGAACGGTTTCGGTGAAGCAACCGGAGTTGTTGAATGCAGGAGCGCCATAACCGACCACGGCGCCCGCGCCGTTCTTGCCCAACGGATCGAAGCTGGCCGTGCGGCCGGCATACTCAACACCGCCGTACCCGACGAGGTCGAGCTTCTTGGTCAGGTGAATCTCGAGCGTGGTCAAGCCCATAAGATTCTTGACCAGATGCAGCGAGCCGTCGCCGTTAATCGAAAGGTCGGGAAGACCGCCCGGCCCGTAGCGCCCGATGCCGCTCCCGCCGAAACCTTTAACGCCGATGGTGACGCGTTTTGCGATGTCGAAGCGCGCACTCGCGCCGATGCCACCGCCTTCTTTGGAACTGTTGAACGCTGCCACCGCCGTGCCTCCGTCGGCCAGAGATGGGCAGGTCGGCCCCACCCCCGTAATCACCGGAGGTGTACCTGCGGTTAAAACCTCCGCGCAGGGAAATACGCGACCACTAAAGCGATCGAGCAGGCCGAAAACTTCGTAGTGTCCGAAACCCGGATCGAAAGCAATCTTGGCAATAATGTCGGGCGACGGGTTGAAGGAATAGTTGGCGGTGGTGTTGTAGCTGTTGCTGGCTCCGGCTTCCCCGACCAGGAAGTTGGACGCGTTGCCATGCGTGGTGAGAGTAGCCTGTGGGTTTTCAATGGCGAATGCGACTGCTACTTTGTCACCGAGTTTCTGGGTCAGGCGAAACCCAAACTGGCGGGCGTAGACGAAACCCACGTTGTACGACGGATCGATAACCTTGGGGCGAGCGTCGTTGGTTTTACCGAGATCATCGTCAAGGGCAATGCCGCGGCCGTTTTCGGTGACCAGGCTCCACATCTGGCCAGCCGACAGAGTCAGCCCGCTATTAAACTTTGCCTGCGCCCAGAATTGGCGAAGCCGGAGGGTATAGCTGTTGGTCTGGTTGGAGTTTGAGGTAACGCCCGCCGACAGGAAGTCGGCCGAGACGTAGCTGGAAAGGTCGACATTACCGAGGCGGCCGTCGACGAAGCCAGTGATCTTCGACTGGCGGCCGGAGCCGAAGAATTCCGGGATCTGACTCTGCGACGCACCGGGCATGGTCACGGAGTTGTAAGGTGTCGCTACGTCTGCGGCCAGTGCGCGCGAACGGCGAATGAAAGCGCCTTCGGCGTATCCCCCGGGAGTGATGTTGATGCCACGGAAATGGATGGTCGCGGTACCTTCCATCTGCTTGTCGAAGGTTTGTGGATTGTCTTCGGGGTTCGGAGCCTGGCTAGGGGCGGCATCTTGCGGTACAGGAGTGATGGCGTTGCCGCCGTCAACTCCCAGCGAGGCGACCTGCTTGGGCGGATTCGCCGGAGTTTTCGCGGCCGCGGTGATTGCGCCTTGCTGCGCTTCCAGCAGCGCTTGCTGATGCTGCAGTTGTTGGGTCAGTTGCTGAATCTGGAGTTGCTGCGCGGCCAACGCGTCTTTCAAAGCCTGGACGTCAGCGGCGGTGACCGGCGGCGGCGCTGCCGGGGCAGCAGCGGTTGGGGTGGATGGGTTGGCGGGCGCAACATTGGCCGCGGTCTGGGTTTGCGCCCAGGCGCCAGCGGTTAATGCCGCCAGCGTTAGGGTCGTAAAAAACAGATGCTTGTTGGCTTTCATGGAAGTACAGTCCTCTCCTTTTGAGTTTGTAAACGCAGCGTTATTTCCTGGGTGACAATCCGGGAGCCGGGCTGCCTCAGGTTCGGGGCGCCGAGTTCCTTTTTCCTGGGGCCGGCGCTGGTCGTGATTCGCCCTGCCAGCCCAACTTATTACATCATTACAATAAACATGATAGACATACTAGCGAAGCCAGTTGGTGCTTTCATTAAAGGACCGTGAATTTTGGGGGATTGGCGAATCCAGTCCGACGGTCTAGGTGGTGGGCGTCAACCCCCACTTATTTTGCAGATGACGCTCCATCCCTCTGAACACAATGCCGTCGACCATGTAGCCGATGGCGATGATCAGGATCATGACGGCGATGACTGCGCTCATGTCGTTCAGATCGCGGCCCATCATCAACACTTGCCCGAGGCCGAGACTCAGATACAGCATCTCGGCGGTAATGAGCGAGCGCCAGGCAAAGGCCCACCCTTGCTTCAGGCCAGAGACGATGAACGGCAGACTGGCCGGCAGCAGCACATACCAGAACAGCTTGAAGCCTTTGGCTCCCAGATTGCGCCCGGCCTGGCCAAAGATTTTGGGCATCTGTTTGCGGCCGTCTTCCATGGCCAGGGTCACCGACAACAGCGAACCCATGATCACGACGAACAGAATGGCATTCTGATTGAGCCCGAACCAGAGCAGAGCCAGAGGCCACCAGCAGATGCTGGGCAGGCTCTGCAGACTCACGAGCAACCCGCCCATGGTTTCTTCCAGGAACTTGCTGCTGGCCACGCCCAGGCCGAGAATCATGCCCAGCACGACGGAAATACTGTAGCCGATCAGCACCCGCTGCATACTAACGCGGATCGCGATGAAGTAAGTGTGATCCTGGAATCCGGCGTACAGGGCTTGGCCAACGCCCCAGGGCGTCGGGAAAAGATACGGTGGCCAGATCTTTAATTCAGCGAGCAGCGTCCACAGGCCGAAGAGCGCAGCATAGAAAACGATGAAACGGGCCGCGCGTTTCATACCCGGACTCCCGGCTCGACGCGCGGCTTCACGCCCTCGTTATATTCCGCTTCGAGAGAACGGTTAATCTCTTCGCGCAACTCGTCGAGAATTTCGCGAGCGGCGCGGGCGACGGTGGGGTCTTCGAGTTGGCGCGGGCGTGGCAGTTCGACTGGGAATTCGTTTTTCACGCGGCCCGGGCGGAAGGTTAGAAGCACGACGCGATCGCCGAGGCGGATGGCCTCGCGAACATTGTGAGTGACGAAAATAATGGTGCGTCCGGTTTCGCTCCAGATGCGCTCCAGTTCATCGTGCAGCAGGTCGCGGGTCTGGGCGTCGAGCGCGGCGAAGGGCTCGTCCATCAACAGGACGTCGGGCTCAGTGGCCAGGGCGCGCGCGATGGCCACGCGCTGGCGCATGCCGCCAGAAAGCTGATGGATGTAGCTCTTCTCAAATTTCGCCAGATGAACCAACTTCAAGTAGTAGCGCGTCTTCTCCTCGCGCTCAGCCTTGGGAATGCCTTTCATCTTCATGCCGAATTCGACATTCTGGCCGACGGTGAGCCAGGGGAACAGCGCGTGCTCCTGGAAGATCATGATGCGATCGGTGCCCGTGCCCTGCACTGGCTTACCGTCGATCAGGATCTGCCCGGAAGTTTGCGGATGCAGTCCGGCGATCAAATGCAGCAACGTGGATTTTCCGCAGCCGGAAGGACCGACAACGCAGACGAACTCTCCGGCGCGCACTTGAAGATTGATGTGGTCGAGAGCCAGCAGGCGCTCTCCGCTTTGAGTGCGGTAACTCAGGCAGATTTCGCTCAGGCCGACTTTGGCAATCTCCGCGGAGACCGTCGGCGCGGGGCGGCGGACTGGTACTGGACCCACTCTGCCGCTCGGGCTGCCCGAGTGAGCGGGCAAGCGCGGATCGAACTCAGGACCGACTGGAATCGGAAACTGGCTGGGGAACTTCTGCACGTTCGTGCTCATTGCATTGCCTTTCGTCCCTTTTGCGCCAGGACCTGGTTGAGCAGTGAGAGATCGTAGAGACCAGAGAGGTCGGGCATCTGGCGGCCGAGAAAACCGTCGTCGAACGCTTGTTGTGCGGCCGTAGTCAATGCGCTGTGCAGCGGGTCGTAGGTGACCTGCATGCGCGAGAAAGCTTCGTCGAGAACCGCGGGCGGCAAAGCTTTGCTGGTCTCGGCCTGAATTTGCTGGTTCAGAAGTTTCTTGGCCTCGGGCTGGTGGCCGTTGATCCAGTCGGTGAGGTCGACGTTGGCGCGGATCCAGTTCTTGACCAGGTCGGGATGAGCCTTAAGAAACTTGGTATTCACGACCAGCAGACCGATAACAAATTGTCCGTTGGGCCAGAGCGTGCGCTCGTCGACGAAAAGGCGGCCGTTGCCTTCATGAATCAGGCGCGTCGCCCAGGGCTCGGGAGCCCACGCGGCGTCGAGGTCCTTCTTTAGGAACAGAGTCAACTGGTCGGGATTGGCCATCGGGACGATCTGCACGTCCCCGCCTTTGTCGTTGGTTTTCATGCCATGATTCTTGAGCCAGTTGCGCAGAGCGACGTCTTGCGTGTTGCCGAACTGCGGAGAAGCCACGCGCTTGCCGTGGAAATCTTCCGGCTGGTTAATGCCGGAATCATTGCGCACAATTAAAGATGCGCCGCCGCTGGCCGCGCCGGAGACGACGCGCAGCGCTTCGCCGTTGGAGCGGACATAACCGTTAATCGCCGGGTTCGGGCCGACGTACGTCATATCAATCGCGCCGGCAAACAGGGCCTCGATGGCAGAAGGACCCGCGTTGAAGCTGGTCCATTGAACCTTCACATTGGGTCCCATGGCTTTGTCAAACCAGCCATTAGCCTTGCCGACCATGGCTTGCGCGTGAGTAATGTTAGGGAACGCGCCGACACGAATGGTGTTGGCCGTGCCCTGGGCCCATCCTGCAACCGCCGTCGCGAGCCATAACGAACCGATGAAGAGATGTCTCCTCACCCTTTCTGGCCTCCGACGACCATGGGCAGGACGCTGGCGCCATCCTTCTTCTGACCCTTCTGATGCTTGCTGGTCTTGCCGCCTCGCGGTGAGCCGTGGGCGATCAAGTCCGCCAGACTGGTGTGGTCGAGGATGCGCGCAGCCGCGTCGCGAACGTCGAGAAACACCTGGTAGAGCGCGCGGTGCGGTAGGTCGCGATCAATCAGTTCGCGCAACTGTTCGGCGTCGCCGAACGGCGCCAGCGGACCGTCAATCAGGCGAATGATCTCGCTCAGATGAATCTCAGCCGGATCACGCCGCAACTGGTAGCCGCCCTTGGCTCCGCGCACGCTTTCCACCATGCGGGCGTTCTTGAGTTCGAGCAGAATCAGCTCCAGGAATTTCTCCGGCAGCGCCTCCTCATAGGCGATGTCGCGAATCTTGATGGCGCCCTGGTGATGGTGGCGTGCGAGCATCATCATGGCCTGCAGGGCGTAGAGTCCTTTTTGAGAGATCTTCATCGGGTGCTTTCTATAAACCCCATCGGAATAATAGACTTTATCGAACTAAATGACAATGCAAGCGGAATTCCATCCTTTCCGAACCCCGTACTCGAGATTCGACTCGGCGAATCAATCACTTAGCGGCAGAGTCACGTCCGGCGCTTCAGGGGGTGTGCACCACATTGCAGTTTCGAGCAGGGAAAATGCCGCTCCGGCAGACGCGAGAACTTAGGAGGAAATGCGCAACACCAGCACGGTGATATTGTCAGGTCCGCCGCGATCAAGGGCCAGGTTCACCAGTTTCTGACAAGCTTCCGCGGGAGCGTTGGCTTGCACCACCTGGCCGAGTTCCGCGTCGCCGACCAGACCCCAGAGCCCGTCGCTGCAAAGCAAAAGGCTGTCGCCCGGCTCGATTGGCACCGGATGCTCCGGCACGTGCGGCGTAACATCCCGGCCAGAGCCGAGAGCAGCGGTCAGAATGTGGCGCTGCGGGTGCGTCTCCGCGTCCTCAGAGCGCACAATGCCGCTTTCCACCAGCCGACCCACATACGAATGATCGCGGGTCAGCCGGGTAACGGTCTCGCCGCGAATCAGGTAGAGGCGGCTGTCCCCAACATGTGCAAAACAAAGTTCGTGCTCAACGATAGAGACCGCTGTACACGTGGTTCCCATTCCATAGAACTGCGGATGCTCCGTAGCGAAGCGCTGAATATTCAGGTGCGCCGATGCAAAGGCCTCAACCAGAGTTTCTTGCGCGCTCGCGCCAAACGCATTGTCGTAGACACTGCGCACCGTATCGACGGCGAGCCGGCTGGCTTCCTGCCCGCCTTCGTAACCGCCCATGCCGTCCGCCACCACCGCCAGGCGGCCTTTACGACGAAAGTCTTCGTCGGAGCTCGGCTCCCAATAGAGAAAGGAATCCTCGTTATTGGAACGCTGGCGGCCGACGTCGGTCAGGCTCGCTGCTTCGATTCCGGGTTTAGGAGTTGTTGCGTCAGCGGACATAATCAACGGCTACAGACGCGGCCTGTTTGCTGGGCTCTAGTCAGATAAACTCGCTGCGCTGATTCTGTGCAATCGAAAAACTGGTTTGAACCCGGTCATTATAAGGGAAGCCCGCCGCCTTCACGTTTTCGCGTCGGTATATCTCACGCCGCGGTGAGAATCGACTAGCCTATCACTTCCGGCCGGCGATTCGGACTCCGAGTCCGTTCTATTCGGGAACGCGAAAGAAAGCGGCAGAGCGTGCGATCATTTTTATCCGCGCTCATGAAACACTGGAGCAGAGTAAGAGTTGAATGGAGGCGCGAGTAGCTTCATGCGGAAGATATTGATGGTCGTGACTAGCCTGCTGCTGACGGCGCCATTGCTCGCTCAGACGAAACGCCTGTGGGTGCTCCGCTCTCCGGGCGAGATGGTCGAATACGATCCGGCAACCTTCGCCTTGAAGCAAACGGTGAAGATTCCGGCCCCGGCGCTGCAATCGCCCGCAACTATTTCTGTGAACCGCCTCGGACAAATTCTGTACGCGCCCGCCGTATCACTTCCTCTCGCGGAAGAGGACGCTGCCTCGCCGCACAAGGCGTGGATCTGGGACGGGCACAACGCAACCACGCTTGATCAGGGCGTGAATCGCGAGACCAGTACTACGGGTTCCAATCAGGCGATTACCGAGTCGGCGCCAGTGGCTTATCTTTCTGCCGACGGCGCACACGTGTTCTGGTTTGCCAATCAGGCGCGGCGCCTGCAGCGCGAAGAGGTCGATCTTTCGACCGTCACCACGTGGCAAGCCTGGCGCACCGATCTGCACGGCGCGGCGCGCGAAGATCTCGCCGCTTCGAAATTCCCCGACTGCCGCTGCCCGACGGGAACCTGTGAAGAGAGTTGTCCGTATGCCGTGGTGTGGGCGCCCGAAACCGGCGTCGACAAATTGTTCCTCATGACCCAGTTCGTTGCCGGGCAGACCGCTCCCGTCTACAAGGCCACCACTCGTTATCGCGAAGACGCCGGAAAGTGGACAGCCGATCCGCTGCCCGAACCTTTGCAGCGCTTGCTGGACGCCGCGTCCGACGGGAACACCATCGTCGAGGCGATTCCCGACACCGGCTGCTGCGGCTGGTCAAATCAGAGCGACGATCAGACGCTAGTGTTGACGAACGGAAAAAAGCTCGTGGTGTTTGACGAACTGGCGACGTACAAAAATCCTGACTACGATGTGAGTTTCTACACTTCGAATGCGCGTCTGTCGCCGCAGTCAGCATCCGTGGCGATGACTATCGTTTCAACCGCTGAATCGAACAAGCCCATCCAACTCGCCGAACAGGGGCAGGCGAATCCCGAGGAATCGCAGCGCATTCGCAAGTCGCTGACCGAACTGCCGGCAATAGAGGTGAAAAGCGTGGAGGATGCGCCGCGGCGGATTGCGTTCGTGCCCCATGCGGTTCTGGTGGGCTGGCTGAGCGAAAAGGAAATCCTGATGATCGAAGATCATGTGCTAGTGGCTTACAACGTGGAAACGGGCGCACGGCGGAAGTCGAGTGTGCGAGTGGAGGAGGCAGCGCAAGTGTTCTTGCGCTGAACAATGATGGATGAACAGGGTGAATGATTGCAAACGTCGAATTCCCTGAAAGCCTACCGCGGCACGTACTTTTCTCCCCGCTGTCCAAAGAAAATATGACCAAACTGGTCGTGGTCGCCGCCGGGATGATAGTGCCGAAAATAAACATCCAAGCGTCCCGTTGGCGAGGGCTGGCGAGGTTGGTGGGGAGCTTCTTGAACGGGCTTGCCCGGAGTTACCTGCACCGCGAGCCGGTAAGCGTCCTCGTCAGCCAGCGTGTAAACATCTTTGCCGGCCTTGACCTGTTGCAGCGCCGACTCCTTCGTAATTTGTGGTCCGATCTCAATACCCGCCTTCGTTTCGAGGGGCTGGCCAGGCCGTGAAACTATTCGTTCTGCGTGAAATTCGTAAAACGCTCCTCGCATCGCGTCCATGGTGCACCTCTATGCCGCGGGTGGAATTTTATCATCAGTCGGATTGGTCCTCGACTAAGGCTAGCTTCTTAGGAACCCGCAGGTTATTTCGCCCTCTGACCGGCGCGGTAAATCATCCAGCCGAGGAAATTTGCTCCCAACACGACCAACGCGATTTTCAGCGAATAGCGCCACGAACTGGCGACGTCGATAATCGGAAAAATCGACAACGCGACGAACAGCAAGGTTACAAAGAATCCCGAAGCAGCCGCCATGCGCAGTCCGAGTCGCGGACGGATTCCGCTGTCCTTCGGCGCCAGCAGCGGAATGGCGAACAGCGCCAGATACGCGATGCCGTAAAAAGTGAAACCCCACGTAAGCAACAGTTCGTATGCTTCCTGCTCACCGACTCCAATCAGCGCAGCGACGCTGGCGGCGAGGGTCGCGCCTCCCAGGAAAAGAATAGAGTTTACCGGCGTTTTGTGGCGCGCGTGCAGACGCGAGAACCACGCGGGCAACAGGTGGTCCCAGCCCGCCGCCATCGGTAAACGGGCACTCCCGCTGAAATAGAGACTGAAGGTAGAAAGATAATTGGCCAGCAGCAGAAAAATAGCCACCGGAACCATCACGCTGCCGAAGGTTCCGAAGCCGCGGCGCAACGCCTGCGGAATCGGACCAATCACATCGACGGCGTCAGGAGAAACGTAAGCCAGAATCGCGCTCGTCGTGAAGATATAAATCAGCGCGATGACCGGTGCGGTGATCAAAATCGAGCGTCCAATGTTGCGCGCCGGGTTACGCGATTCTCCCGCAAAGATGGCGACGTATTCGAAGCCGCTGAGCGCCCCGAACGTCATCTTACTGAAAACGCTCAGCGTGAAAACCGTAAGTGGCGGCGTCACCAGGCGCAGCGGATGGAACGAGGCCGCACCGTGCCAGGCATTGACGACCGGAAGCCCTACGAGCACAGCGACCGTAATAAGTACGGCAATACTGCCGGCGTTATTAAACCACTTACCAACAGCAAAGCCAATGCTGGCGAGCAGCATTTGCAGGGCAATCAAAACCACTGAGGCGGCGAGCACGGCCCACTTGTTGTCAGCCATCCACCCGAGCGAAGGCACCGCGTAAGCCAGGAAAGTACTCGTTACCAGGCCGATGACCGCGACGTACAGCATGATAAAGAGCCACAGATTCCAAGCGACCAGAAAACCGATCCGATCGCCAAAGGCGAGACGCGCCCATTCGTAAAGGCCGCCTTCCAGCGGCATCAGCCGATTCAGATGGGCGACGATCAGCGCCAGCGGGACGAAGAACAGCAGCATGGCCGCCAGCCACAGCACTACGTGGGCGGAGCCAGCCTTGACCGCCGTGCCGAAAAAGTCCGGGACGATGACCAGCAAAATCTGTGCGAGAACGAGATCGAGCAGGCCGAGCTCGCGCCGCAGTCCGGCGCTGTGGGACTGCATGGCGGCCTCGGCGGTTTCGAGGGTCGTCTTATTTCCGATCGTCACGATGCGGTTTCAGCAGCAGGTCCTGATAGTCAAAGCTGAAGTCGGCCAGAGGAGACACTGCAGCCATTCTGGCGCTGTCGATCGTCCCGTCCGGGTTCAGCGAGAAAGTTACGAACGCGTCTTCTATGGTGCGGTCGCGCCAGTGGGCCTTAAAGGTATCGTGCTGCCAATGCTGCAACTCGCCGACCATGCTCGGGGTATGATCGAAGGTTATAACGAGATGATTATCATCATTCCGGATAGTAATCGGTCCGTACCAGGCATCGTTATAAACGCCAGCATATTGTTCGAGAGGAAGGGAAGGCCTGGAATCGGCAGCGCGCCCGGCTTCAGCCGTCTTCATACTTTCAGCGGCGTCTTTTTGCTGCTTGTCTTCCACGCTCTTGTAGGCGGTAATCCAATCCGTCGGCGGCAAATGAAAGTAGTGATCGAGCACGTGGTAGAGAATCGAATCAAACGCGCCGTCCTCTTCGGCATTGGTCAGCACGATGACTCCAAGATTTTCCTCGGGGACGAGCATCACGCGCGAGACGAATCCAGCAACTCCGCCGGTGTGGCCGACCAGTTTGCGCCCGTGATAGTCGCGCAATCCCCAGCCCAGCGCATAATCGGCGAAGTTAGCCTTCAATCCGGCCAGTGGGGCCGGCGGATCACCGATCGGAAGAATGGTTTGCGGTGACCACATTTCCCTCGACCGTTCCTCGCTGAACAATCGGCCATCGCGATCCGTGAACTTGCCGCGATTCAACTGCAACTGCACCCACTTCGCCATATCGGCCGCGCAAGAATTGATCGCTCCAGCCGGGCCTGCGTTATCCAGCACTTCGAAGTGGATCACTTGCAACTTGTCGTCCATGCGCGAGTGCGGAAACGCCACATTGTCCCCGAGCTTCATCGCGGCGTTGCTGACGTTGGAGTGATTCATTCCCAGCGGCACAAAAATCCGCTGGCGAATGTAATCGTCCCACGACACTCCAGTCACGGCAGGAATGATCTGCCCCGCTGTCATGTACAGCAGGTTGTCGTAGGCGTAGCGGCTGCGGAAACTCGACGCCGGCTTCATAAAACGCAGCTTATAAATCACTTCTTCGCGCGTGTAGGTGGAGTGCGGCCAGAACAGCAGATCGCCTTCGCCCAGTCCCATGCCGCTCCGGTGAGTCAGCAAATCGCGGATGGTCATTTCGTGTGAAACGTAGGGGTCGTACATAACGAAGCCGGGCAGTCGCTGGTAAACCGGGTCATCCCATGACAGCTTACCTTCGTCGACGAGCGTGGCCAGCGCCGCAGTGGTAAACGCCTTTGTGTTCGACCCGATGCCGAACATGGTGAACTCATCGACCGGCGTGGAATCGCCCAGTTTGCGCACCCCATACCCTTTGGCGACGAGAATCTTCCCGTCCTTCACAATCGCCACCGCCATGCCGGGCACGTCGAAGGTTTTCATCGAAGATCCAACGTAAGCGTCGAGGTCGGCTGGTGGAGCCGCTGAAGCCGATGTTTGTGCGCAGACATCACTCACCAGGGCGACTGCAACGATGGCGATCGCGAATCGTCTCAAAACAGTGTCTAGCATGGATCTCCTCGGGCGAAAGCCGCCCATGCTCAATTATTTTCCCTGCGGCGCGCGCATCAGAAACGAAATATCTCCGATTTTGTAGAGAACCTTGCCGGGTGAATCTGCTGTTGGCATGACTTTCCCCGCACGCACCGCATCGAACGCGGCCACGAGTCGGATAAGTACCTCCGGCGACGCGACGGGAATATTGTGAGCGCCCAGCACCAGCTTGACTTGCGGAGTAAGAGTGGCCAGGCGGCGAATTGACGCAGCGTAGGCGTCGAGATCCGTTTCTGGCCGGAACAGCCAGATGGGCGCGGGATAGTACGTGTCGCCGGTAAAAAGCAGGCCATTTGCGCGATCGATCAGCGAAATGGCGTCTGGAGTATGGCCGGGTGTGGCGATCACTTCGAGCGTGCGGCCGCCGAGATCGAAGTGATCCCCGTCATGCGTATAGTTCGTGATTTTCCACGACCGCGTGACATAGGCATGCGGATCGAATCCCTTCGGCAGCGTTCCACAAATCTGATCGGGCGTGACTTCCGCTTGCGCATCTTCACGGGAGCCCTGCGCGTTCTTGCGGGTAAAGTCCGTATCCATGGCGTAGATCGTGTCGAATTCCCAGTTGTCGCCCACATGATCGTCGTGGGTGTGAGAGTTGAGCACGACGATGGGCAGCTTCGTCAGTTCAGTCGTGATTTTCTTGATGTCGCTCATGCCCATGCCGGTATCGAACAGCAAGGCACGCGTCTCGCCGACAATGAGATAGCTAATGACTTCTTCCGCCTGGTGCGGTTCGTAGATGGCGAACACGCCGCGCGCAGGTTCGTAAACTTCGAACCACAGGTCGCTGACAGGAACGCGTTGAAGAGTTTTATATTCGGGGCGCGGCAACGCGCGGCACCACTCCGGAATCGCAGTCTGAGCGGGCAGAGCGCTGGGCAGAAAGCTTATGTACATCGCTAGCGCAAACACAGTGACCATGATGGGAAGTTTGCGCACACAGGACTTCCGGCACGCGCAGGGCGCTTGGTGCAGCCCGGTGCCGCGGATCGCCGGTTTATAGGGGCCCGCGGACGTTTCCCGGTTATGGGCGTTCATGGAATCGGCTCATGGAATCGTTTGCCAGAATTTCGAACTGGCAAATCATACCTGACGCCGGGCTCGCCCGCGATGTTTGTCACCTTTAAACCGGTAGTGTTACGCTCGGCTTCGTACCCGAAGGAGAACCATGGTGTCGGAAAATGTGTCGCAATCTGTGTCGCGAGCGGTTTCGCAAGACTTCATTTTTTGGGAAGTGGACGTGCAGGCCGATTTCATGTTGCCGAAGGGAAAGCTGTACGTGCCCGGAGCGGAAAAGCTGTTGCCCAACATCCGGTCGCTCACGGATGCCGCACGGCACGGGCAGGTCTTCCTGGTCTCACATGGTTGCTTTCACTCGCCCGACGATCCGGAATTCAAAATCTTCCCGCCGCATTGCGTGAAGGGAACTGCGGGTGCAGATCTTGTCCCCGAAGCCTTGGCTGACAAAGTCGTGCGCGTGCCCAATGACGCAGATGCAAAGCTGCCGGAAGATTTATCGCGCTACCAGCAGATCCTGCTGGAAAAACAGACGCTGAACATTTTCGAAAGCCGGCACGCGGACGCTCTCGTCCAACGACTCGGAACTCAAGCCGAGTTTGTCGTCTTCGGGGTGGTGACCGAATATTGTGTGAGCTTTGCCGCCAAGGGACTGCTCGAACGCGGAAGGCGCGTCGCCATAGTGCAGGATGCGATTGAAACTTTGAAGCCGGAAGACGGCCAGAAAACAATTGCCGAACTCGAACGCCTCGGTGCGCGGCTTACGACAACACGCCAGGCCCTCAGCGCGCTCGGGCACTGAGAGCCTGGTATCAACAGCCCGGGATCGACAGCCTCGGGTTGCACAGCCTGGCTCGGCTCTAGTGATGGTCGCCGTGGTTGTGGCGCCAGGTCCAGTATTCTTTCTGCTCGTCTTTATTGATCTTGCGGAAGTCACGATGCGGGTCACGATGCGTTTCGGCGGCCCAGCGGTTGTAGTAAACCACTTCATCGTCGTTCCACACGTGATAGTCCGTGTAGTAAGGGTCGTAAACGCGATAGGGGTGATGTTCGCATGCCATTCCTGCAAACGACGAAGTCAGCGCGGCAGCGAGCAGCAGGGTACTCAAGGGATTGGAACCACGGCTCATGTTTTTCTCCTTCGAGATAGAAAAACACATCTCAGGCTGATTAGTTGCAGAAGGTGTATCTCTGGGTTATCAACAATCGTACTCAGAGAGTGTACCTCCGCGTACGATTCTACCTCGATCAGGAGTCCGGCCAGGCCTGTAACGTTTTCTTCCGAACACGATTTCCTTTTCTTTCGATTACTTTTCAACCAAGGCTGGATTGTAATAGACTTGGGCTCGAGGAGATTCCCCGTTGGGCGACCCGTTGCGCACGCTGCTGGACTTGCCGGAGCAGGAACGAACCGAGCGCGGGCTGGAACACACGCCGCGCGAAATCTGGCAGCAGCCCGACACATGGAGCCAGACCTACCAGCGCTGCCTTGAACACCGCGGCGAGTTGAACGACGCGCTGCGGCGCGCCGGCATCGGCCGCGGCAACACCTCTTCACCCACCGTTTACCTGGTCGGCGCCGGCACTTCCGATTACACCGGCCGCGCGCTGGCTCCGCTGCTTCGCCGACGCTGGAGCTGTGATGTTTGGCCCATCCCCTCGACGACGCTGCTCACCGAATTCGAAGAGTTCCACCGCCCGGGAAGAGAGTATCTCTGGATTTCGTTTTCCCGCTCGGGGCAGAGCCCCGAAGGTGTGGCGCTGCTCGAACAAGCGCTGGATCGCAATCGCGAGATCCGTCACCTGGTGATTACCTGCAATCAGCAGGGCGCGATGGCGCAGCTGTGCGCGCTCCACCCCGATCGCGCAGTGGCTCTGGTGCTTGACGACGCGGTGAATGATCGCGGGCTTGCCATGACCAGTTCATTCAGCAACATGGTTCTGGCCGGGCAATGCGTGGGGAATCTGGAAGAGTTCGAACAGTTCGGCAACATCGTGGTGCAGATGGGCGAAATTGGTCGGCAGTTCCTTCCCACCGCCGCGGAAGCCGCCGAGGCGATTACTTTACTGGGTTGCACTCGCACCTGTTTTGTCGGCGCGGGAGTGCTGCGGGCGGTGGCCGATGAATCCGCCCTGAAAGTGGTTGAGCTGAGCGCCGGCAAAGTTACTACCATGGCGGAAACGCCGCTCGGGCTGCGTCATGGGCCGATGTCGAGTCTTGACAGCCAGACGCTGTTCGTCGCCTTCCTCTCCAGCGAAAAGCAGAGGCGAGGATACGAGCTCGACCTGTTGCGTGAGATCGATCGCAAGCATCTGGGGCGGGTGCGTGCCGTGGTTACAGCGCGAAGCGACGCCGACGCTTCGTCACTCGCTGACTATTCTTTGTCGTTGAATTGTGCTGCGGATTTTCCCGATTACTATCGTCCCATGCTCGACGTGATGCTGGGCCAGTTGATCGGCCTCTTCGCTTCGATGCGATGCGGGCTCAAGCCCGATCAGCCCAGTCCTGGCGGAACCATTACGCGCGTAGTTGCTCCCATCAAGTTGTATTCGTGAACTTCCCTTAGCTCGTTACCGTCGCCAAGGCATAGGGCTCGTAGTTGCAGAACGGGTCGGTGCCGAGCGCATCGCCGGTGTGAGCGAAAGCTCGCGCGCGCGATCCGCCACAGATGTGGCTGTATTCGCAGGCGCCGCATTTTCCGTGGAACTGGTCGGGGGAGTGCAGAGCGCGGAACGTTTCAGAGTTGCGGTAGACGTCGACCAGCGAGCCGGTGCGCACGTTGCCGCAGCGCAGCGGCAAAAATCCTGAGGGATAAATGTCGCCCAGGTTCGAGACGAACACGATGCCGTGGCCGTCGCGAATCTGAAAGCCTTTGTAGACGGAAGTGGCTTTCATTTCCGTAGTTGGCATGGCGGAGGCGCGCATGGTTTCAATGGCGATCCGCCGATACGACGGCGCTTCAGTCGTTTTAATGGCAAAAGGTGAGTGTGGAGAAAGATCGAACACCCACTTCATGATCGCTTCGCCTTCCTCCGGCGAAACTTCGTTCAGGGCCTTGCCGCGCCCGACCGAGATCAGCATGAACAGGCTCCAGCGCATGACCGGAAAACTCGTCCGCAGTAACTCGTAGATCGCGGGCAGGTCGTCGGCAGTTTCTTCGGCGACCAGCGTGTTCACCTGGATGGGCAGGCCGAGCCGTCCGCAGTGGCGCGCCGCTTCCATGGTGCGCTCAAATGTTCCCGGAACCGCGCGGATGTTGTCATGCTTTTCTGCACAGGAGCCGTCGAGGCTGAGTCCCATGCTCTGAATTCCGCGCTCCTTCAACTTAGTGATGGCGTCGTTGGTCAACTCGGACGTGGCGCTCGGCGTGATGGAAACTTCGAGGCCGAGCCTGTTGGCGTAGTCGATGAGGGGATAAATATCTTTGCGGCTCAGCGGATCGCCGCCGGTGAGAATCAAGTGGGGCAGCGGATCGCCAAATCCCACCAGCTGGCTGATAAATTTCTTGCTTTCTTCCGTGTTTAACTCTAGCGGATGCGGCTTCGGCATGGCTTCTGCGCGGCAGTGTTTGCACGCCAGGCCGCAGGCCTGGGTCATCTCCCAGTAAACCAGCATGGGATTGCGAGAAAAGTCGTGAGCTCCGCGGCCCATCACTGGATGATTCATGATGGGATGATTCCCCGGATGATTGCTGATCCTATGATTGCCAGTCCCCATGACGTTCCCCCTTCGGCGAATCGCTCTAAAAGAACACCCACAAGCAAACTCAGATTACTTTTGGAATCGGGAAAAGGCTGTGATCAGGATCACATGGGGCGGTGACGCCTCCCGCAAAAAACGGACTTTGAACGGCGGGGTAAGGGTCGAAACGGTGCGGGTCGACGGAGAACCATTTTGAAGAGGTTACTGTTTCATAGCCCTCCCCCCACCCCCCCAGGTCCATTGGAATCATCAACTTCCATAGGTCATTATATACTTGCCGCACCTGCCCGTTCTGTCGCATACTTCCCAAATGCACAGTCATTGGCTGTTTATTGGTAACGTCCTCAGCCATTTGGTGGCGTCCATGAGCGGGCTTGTATCGTTTATTTTCTCGCTCTGGGAGCACGCCAGAAGGCAAAAGATCGAAGCATGGGCATTCTTTGCCGTGGGATGTCTATGTCTTATTATCGCTTTCGATCAAGCATGGCAAGATGAGCACAGGAATTCCCAAATTTTGATGGCCGAAAAATCGGCCGCTATCGAAGGGAAGAACTTTTGGGAGTCTCAGAGTTATGAGAAAGATTCTTCCCTTAGAACCAGAGATGAACTGTTGACCAAGAATTATGGGGTCTTGGCGCAAACTCAATCATCGTTTTCCCAATTGAGTGCTAATTGGCTAACGCAGTTCGGGAAGCTGTCCCAAGTTCAGCCCGAACACATCGCTGTCAAAAGCTTCCTTTATCCGGAAGAGAGAACCATCAATGGATATTACTTATATGTCGTGACCGCCGTTACGAACAAGACGAAAATGTCCTTTACCGGGAGCATTAATTGCAAAAACGGATTTCCTTCAAATGTGTGGGGCGATATGTCTGGAGCACTCAACTCTGGGGGAATATACGACATCCATATTATGCCTGTGAGCGCTACCAAATTTATCGTTAACGTAGTCAGTCCGGCTTGGAATCCAGATTCTCCAATAGTCATCATGGGGCGGGCAAAAACCGATCCTGGCCCGTGCGTATTCTCCGATTCACAATGAAAACGACACCGCAATACCGAGAAGGCAAGGACGCACAACGACACTTTGAGGAAGGCATGAAAGCTCTATTCAGTGTTCCCAAAGATGAAGTTGTAAAGGCCGAGAAGAAACTGAAGGCTTTTCGCGCTTCGCGCCTACGAAAACCGAAACCCTCCGACAAGGACTAGAAGGGGACTTGCGTTTCCCCCGCCCCTGTCGGTACGTGGCGCGGCGATTCGTCTTTGCCTGTGAGTTCGGAATAAGTGAGGCGACGGCCAGCGACTTGAGACATAGCAAGCTTGAATCGCTGCGCATCGTTAGTGGGGCGTTCTTTGGTAGCACGATTATTGAAACGAAAAACTTGTTCGTCTACATAGCGGAACAAATGAAAAGGCTCGACAGCGACATAGGTTCCACGAAGGCCGCGCTTCAACAGCGACCAGAAGTTCTCAAGGCCGTTCGTGTGGATGCGGCCATTGACGTACCGTTCCGCATGATTCACAACGCCATGGATGAAGTTGTAGCTCACCTTGTCGTAACCGATTGCGTCATCCGTATAGACTTTCGAGCCATACTTGATGTTTTTGAGCAGGACGTTCTGCAAGGTCTCTCGCGTGACGTTAGGCACAACTTCGGCGCGGACTTGGCGCAGATTGCGATCCAAGATGCCCTGCACAACCGTCTTACCACCGTGCATTCCGCCCTGCTTTACGAGGCGCAACTTGCGATCCTTGTGCATATTCTTGGTGAGGCCGCCGACAAACGTTTCATCGGCTTCGAGTTCGGTATCAGGTCCACCCAGTTTCGACGTAGAGCCGAATGTCCGATTGTGCAGCGCGGCGCGGAGCCGTTGAAGCATGAACCATGCCGACTTCTGCGTAATGCCAAGCGTGCGGTGAATCTCCATACTGGAAATGCCGTTCTTGCAATTGACCAGCATCCAAAAACCAGTCATCCACTTGTCAAGTCCGATAGGGGAATCCTCAAAGATCGTATTGACCTTGAGCGTGAACTGCCGATTGCAGCCACGGCAGAGCCACAGCTTGCGCGTTTTGATGAAGTAGTTCGATTCAGAACTGCAACGCGGGCAATGCACCTTCCCATCCGGCCAGCGAAGGCTCACGGCGTAATCGAAAGCCCGTTGCGGATCGGAGAAGTAAACGATGGCCTCTTGGAGAGTTCGTGGCGGCTTCATGAGAAAAAGCATACGCCCTATGTTCGCGTGTGTCAAGTATATATTTACCCTTCCATACGAATTCGACAGTTGATCCTAGGGCTGCAATCACTTAGGGGCAAAATCTTGAGCCGCAAGGAGTTGCAGTCCGACAACGGACCGTCTGATCGCTAATTTTAGATCTCTAGTTTTATGCGTCAGTGTGGAGTACGGAAATTTCTCGGTCAAGGTTGAATGAACATCTGCGGGGCTTGCCGCTGTGGAAAATGCAGGACGCAGAAACGCAGCGTGGGCGCGAAGTTGTGCCATGGGGATTTACCTGCGGTCGCCGCCTCTATGTTTTGCATGACGGCTCTTCGCCGAGCCGATGACATACAAAACTCCGCTTTATGATCGCGCCTTATAATCGTTCGATGGGAGGGCCCACCTGTGCCGACGCCCACGGAGTTGCCTGAGATCGCCGTCCGGCATGGACGTGACAAGAAGCGAAAGAACGCCATTGCTGCACTTTTGTGCGGTGTCATACCTGCAGTGCTGCTCAATTTCTATTCTGGGTCTGCTGTCAGATCGAAGGTCGGGCTTTTTGGCTTCGTCGCCGGTCTGATCGTCGGTCTGGTCGTCGGTCTCATCGTCGGGCTGATTTGGGGGGATGCTTTCGAATACGTCTATCACCGCTGGCTGCTGCACCGGGCTCGCAACCCACTCGGGACTGAACATCACAAACATCATGCGCAGATTGGTACTCCCGAGCAAGCCGAACACGTGGCGCTCATCAGCTCTCCACGGAACATTGTTCTCTTGTTCGTTCTCAACGGCGTTCCGGCATTTCTGGTTGCTTCCCGGACGGGCCAGTGGGGAACTCTTTCCGGTGTATTCATGGGTTGGACGGTCTATCTGATTGTGACGGAAGAGATCCATTGGCGCATTCACATGAACGGCTGGCTCCCTCCCGGACTTCGGTTTGCGCGTGCTTATCACATGAGCCACCACGATGTGCCGAACAGCCGCTACAACGTGTTTTTGCCGATCTTTGATTTGCTGTTGGGAAGCGCGGGGCGGGGAAGAAGCAAAGTGCCAATCCAACCAGCAGGAGACTAAGGCTCCGCCCGCTGGAGAATTACGACCTGTCTTTGATTCGGGTTGCGGTGACTTCAATCGTGAAGCTGCGGTCGCCGTCGGGGTCGTCGATCCGGCTGATGACGGTTGGTTTGTCCAGTTCAATCGTGACGTTTTCTCTAACGCGAAGTAACGGGGGAGTTGAGCCGGCCGAATCGCTGGTCGAGTCACTGGCAAATTCTGCTTCCACGCTCAGTTCGAGCGTGCGCTCATTCTCGATGAGAATGCGGCACTCGATGCTGCGGGTGGGATTGGGGTCGGAGGGTGGCTTGGCTTCGGACGCGGGTTCTTGCGGGACCTGTAGAGGCGCTCGCCTTTTTATGCTCACGGTGGCGGCCTGGCGCGCTTCAGTCACGAAAGAATAGAGACGCGAATGCAATTTCTTGTCGCCTTGCGACTCCTGGATTTTAAGGTCGATGCGGTAGCCGAGCCCGCCGAATCTCCTTTTGCCCTTATCGATGGCATCGGCTAGTTTTTCCGCGAGAGCGATTTGTTCGGGCGTGCCTTCGACGATGATGATCGACCCGGAAAGAATCTGTTGAACGCGCTGAACGTCGCCGATGGCGCGTATTGCGTTGACCACATCCTGGAGGTCGTTGGGCTGCGACACATTTGAAAAATATAGAACCTTCTGAACGCACGACGAGAGGACCTCGCAATGCGTCTTGGAGGCCTTGGCGGTGCCTTCGGCTGCCGGAGCCTCCTGAGCGAGCGTCCACCGTGACGGAAAAACAACCAAGGCTAACAACAGGGGAGCCAATCCAGCGCGACGTGCCATGGTTTCAACCTCCTGCTTGACCTGGGGATATTGCTAAAGGCGTGCCACGAAAGAGAGAACGTCACAACCGGGTTCTCTTGCAAACAATAAACCGGGGAAAGTGGTGGTAGATATGGCGTATTTCGCTAGACCCAGCGTGTAGCCCTGTCATCGGAGCATTTAGTCCAATCTCCAGGGAGACCGCTCGGGCCATTTTTCCATCGCCTCGGTCGCCCAGGCATTAGTCTTGTCAGTATGACAGGAAGTGCACGGATTGGGGACGGTGTATTTTTCTGACATCGCCGGCGTGATGAACGAGAATGTGTGAGCGCGTACCTTCACGTCGCCGAGAGTCGTCTCAATCCTGGGCATGTGGCAGGCAATGCACTGGCTTCCGGGACTGCCGTCTTTGTGGTGCGTGTGCTCTTCGAGGGTGGCCGTGCGGGGTCCGTTGGGAGACAGGGGACCATGGCAGTCCAAACAGATTTTGTCGGCGGGTTCTCTCAACTGAGCATAGTTGCCGGTGCCATGGGCGTCATGGCAGCTAAAGCAGGTGACTCCGCGGCGGTACATCACGCTCTGCACGAAATCGTTTCCTTGCATGCGATTTTTATGCGCGGTTCCATCGGGGAAATGCGTGAAGCTCAGCTGCCCCAGGGTGTGATCCTCTAAGCTCCAGAAGTCTTTCAACCTTAGGCCGACGGTGTAGCCCACGGGCCAGTCGTAGTAGACGCCTTCGATGGGGCTGGTACGAGGCCGGCCTTGCGAGTGGCATTGGATACAGCTGTCGCTGGCCGCGACGTAATCCATGTGGGCCGGATTCTGAATATTGCCGCGCTCGGGGTGCTCGACGTGTTCGCTGCCGGGACCATGGCACCGTTCGCAGCCCACATTCCACTCCGCGACCTGCTTCGTGTGAATGTTGTAGTCCACGGAATGGCAGCCGTCGCAGAGCGGTCCGGTTGGCCGTTTCATATTGTCCGCCGGATAGAACGGCTCCCACCAGTCGGTCCCACTTTTTACAAAGTAAGGTTTCCAGGCATGGTTCACGACGTCCCATTGGGCGGGCTCAGGGAAATAGTCGTCGCCAATTTTCGTGAAGTAGCGTTGCTTCCAGATGCTGCCATAGACGAAGGAAACCTGATCCTTGGTGAATTTCGCGATGGGATCGGCCGACAAATCTGGAATGATGGCCTCGGGATGTTCCTTCGGATCACGCACGACGTTGGCCATCGGCGTCTTCTTCCAGCGTGCGTAAATCTGGGCGTGGCATTTTTCGCAAGCTTGTGAACCCACATAGTGAGCGGACTGCGAGGCTTCAACTTGTTGGGTCTGTTCTCGACTGGTCAGCGGTTTGAGGTCGCGGATGAGCAGAACGAATTTCCAGCTGTCATCGTCCATCTCCTGATGCGGGGCGCTCCAGCCGGGCATGCCCGTCAACTGGACTCCGTTGGCGATGATGTAGTGGAGTTCGCCGTCGGTCAGAGCTTGCGTCTGGGAGGAAAGGAGGTCGGGCGCTCGGGGGTACAGGCTGCGCCCGACTTGGGTCTGTCCTCTGCCGTCAGTACCATGACAGATTGCACAGCGGGCAACGAAATGTTCGCGGGCTTGCTGCAAGGTTTCTGGTGTTGCTTGCAAGGGGTTCTGCAGCTGGCGGTCGGCCCTGGGGATTGCAAGATTTCTGACGGTTCGGGCCAGGCCTTTCTCGAACGAGGAGGGATCAGACCTGGCGCTGAATCCCCGCTTGATCAAGAAGCCGAAACAGAGGGCTCCGACCATCGTGACGGTGAGAAAACCCAGGAGCCATTTCTGCCAGACTTTCATCGGATATTCCGCGGAGTCATTTTACGCGGTCTGCGGCACGCGTCGCTAACGCGAGGTGCTGATGGATGATTGGCGATCGATGGGGCAAATGGATGCCCGGGTCTAAGGGTGAGCAGGTAGACCCGGGCTGCCGTGGCAGACTGAACCTTACTTTTTTTGCGCTTCGCGGATGTAGGCGACGACCATCCTGATCTGGTCGGGAGTCACGCCCTTGGTTGAGAAGGCATGCATCGGTTTCTTGTCTTTGCCGCCGTTCGAGATCATGTCGGTCAAATCGGCGTCGGAGGCCTTTTTGGCATCGTCGCCGACCAGACTGGGAATCTTGGCTGCGGGTTTGCCGGCGAGGTCTGCACCGTGGCACATCGCGCATTTTGTTTTGAAGATCGCTGCGCCGTCATCGGAGGCCCATGACAGGCTGGGCAAAATCAGGAACAGGGCCAGGGCGATCATCACGATCAGGATTACGAGCTTCGTCATTTTCATGATTGCGTTTCCTTTGCGAACCTTTCCTCGTGAACCTGCATTGCCTCGCGACATTGTGTGCGCGGAAGCTGCAGAATCGCACACAGGCGTTTCGAGGCCGAATGAAAACTTACTAATCATCATGGAGTTTCATGGAAGTTCTCGTTTTGGTCTGTGATTGCCGTCACGTCGGCGCGTGATCGCAGTCTGAGCTTAAGTCGATAGTCGATGCAGGACAGGGAGATCGCGTCAAAAGACTCGCGATTCCGCGCCATATGGCGCAGCGGGGGAGGGCCGGAGCCGTGGGCGTCTGCTAAGGCTCATGCAAGTTGCTGAAAACACCGCTGTTGTCTCTGCAGCGGTAGGTCTGAACCTTTGGCAGACGGCTTGCGATTCCGTCATTGCACGCCATCGCAGCCCAGGTTATCCAAGAAATGGCCAGCTTCCTGGCGCGTGAGCTCAAGGAACTTCCAGAGAAGGAGGAACAGGAGCAGATGACTGCTGCGGTGGCGCGCCTGTTCCACCTGGAATCGCCGAAACGGGCGATAGCCGGCACCAGATCGGAGAACGAAACCAATGAAAGAAGCAAAAGTGAGCGAAGCCGTGACGAACGAAACCAGCGTCAACGCAAAGATCGGGCAATCGCCGTTGACTCCTAACTCGAACGGCGGCGCGTGGACGAGCACGCAGGTCTATGTGCTGGCGGCATTCTGTCTGCTGCTGGGGGTGGCGTTGGGATATCTTTTCCGTGGGTCGGAATCAGCCGGCGTAAGCGAGGCTGCTGGGACCACACAGACGGCCAGCGGCCAGCCGAGGCAAACCCAGCCGAGGCAAACCCAGCCGAGGCAAACCCAGCCGAGGCAAACCCAGCGGGGGCAATCTGAGGAAGAACAGCCGGACCCTGGGTTGCAAGCTGCGCTGGCGCGGGCTGTCGCGCCATTGCTTGAGGCCATCAACAGAGATCCCAAGGATTTTGATTCGCTGGTGAAGATTGGCAATTTGTATTACGACGGCAAACAGTTCCCCAGCGCTATTCAGTACTACGAGCGGGCGTTGGCGATTCATCCGGAAAACCCCGATGTCCGCACCGATATGGGCACGGCGTACTGGTACACCGGGGACGCCGAGAAGGCTTTGGCCGCGATGGAGACGTCGCTGAAATACCGGCCGGGACATCCGCAGACTTTGTTCAACCTGGGATGGGTGCGCTGGCAGGGCAAACAGGATCCCAAGGGAGCGATCAAGGCGTGGCAGGAGTTGCTGAAGGCGAATCCTGACTATCCGCAGAAGCAGCAGGTTGAGCAGTACATTGCGAAGGCGAAAGAGCACGCCTCGCGCGGTTAGACAAAATTAAACAATCGGCGCTTCTTTATGACCTCTCATAATGGCGCCAAGGGGCTTCCAACCCCGGAAGCCCCTTCCTACATTCTGAACCTCCAAGTTCCATTTTGAGATCGAGGCAAAATTGGGAACGTGGCCGGGGGAACGCCTATGCACATTCTGTTGCATTGTCGCATTCTGCCGACATAATGAATGTATGGAAGCCCAAGCGCCAGATCCAGCCCCTCGCCGCCGAAGCGAGCGTGTGTCGATCGCCTTCCCACTGGAAGTGGCAGGGGTGGACCTGACCGGGCAACGTTTTGCCGACAAGACCAAGACGACGACGGTGAGCATGTATGGCTGCTGTTTGCCCATCCCACGGTTGCTGAAACCCGACCAGCAGGTTCAGTTGACGCGCATCCTCACCGGGCAATCGGCGCTGGGACGCGTGGTTGCGCCCATGGGCGATCAGCCCGAGGGGCATCTGTATGGGGTTGAAACCGACGATCCGTGCGCCAGTCTTTGGGGCATTCAGTTTGCGTCTCCGATGTACCAGAAGCTGGTCGACAACATGCGAGAGGGTGCGTACTTCGTGAACCTCGACCGCAAGATCACTTATTGGAATGAAGGAGCGGAGCAACTGTCAGGTTATGCAGCCGGAGAAGTTGTCGGTCAACGGAGCTCGGAAAGCCTGGCCGACGTCGACGGACGCGGCAAACAACTTTGCGATGACGACTGTCCGCTGGAGCAGACGATGATCGACGGGCAGCCGCGCACCACGGATGTGTTCATGCAGCATAAAGAGGGGCACCGGATTCCGGTCAACGTGCAAGTGCTGCCCATGCGGAACGCTGCCGGAAAAATTGTGGGGGCGGCGAAAGTATTCCGGAATTCGAGCTCCTACCATCGAGTCGAACGAAGAGTCAGCGAACTGGAGCAACTGGCGTTCCGCGATCCGCTGACTGGGTTGCCGAACCGCCATTATTTCGAATTGAAGGTAGAGCATGCGCTCGACGAACAGCGGCGCTTCGGGCGCCAGTACGGGTTGTTGATGTTCGACATTGACCGCTTCCGCCAGGCCAATGACGACCACGGCCACGAAGTGGGCGACGCCTTGCTCAAGGCAATGGCGGAAACGCTGGAGCGGACGCTGCGAACGGGCGATCTGGTGGGGCGCTGGGGCGGGGAAGAGTTCCTGGTGCTGGCGCCGGACGTGGACGAGGTAGCCTTACGCCTGGTGGCCGAGCGCTGCCGGGGCTTGATCGCGCAATCTTCGGTCGCTACTACTTCGTCGCGGACCGCGGTCACGGTTTCCATTGGTGGCACACTGTTGAGCAATGGCGATTCGGCGCAGTCGGCAATCCACCGAGCCGATGACCTGATGTCTCAGAGCACGCGCGCTGGCGGCGACCGGACTATGACCGGATAGGCTGCGCTCCTTCCTACGCCCTGGCGACGCAGAACTCTGCCATCCCGATATAGGTTCTTCCCCGATTCATTGGCAAGCCCATTCAAACCAGCCCGGTCAAATCTGCTCATTCAACCCATCCTAGTCAAACCGGCGCAGTTACACGAACCGATACCGGTTTTACAAATCTTCACTATTCAATAGGGCACTTGACATAGCGTGGGCGTAACATGGGTGAGGTTGAGTGCAGTTAGCTGGTTCAGCTTAACTGGTTCAGCGAAACTGCAACTTAAGTATTCGGTCGGAGTTATTTGACATATGAGCGCGGTTGTTTTTTGAAGCGCTCCTTTCGCTGCCGGAGGAGTTTCATGCCGCTACTTCGTTCTGGTCGCTCCCAATCTGTTTTTCTGGTTCCATTTCTGCTCATAGTGCTTGCCGCGGCAATCGGCTTGACGGCCGGTTGCGGATCCAGTGGCGCCAAGAAGGCTCCGCCACCGTTTTCGGGGAACACGCAAGTCACGGTTGTGGCGTCGAGCACGGCCAACGATCAGTTGTCTCAGTTCGATCTCGACATTCAGAGCCTTACGTTGACCAGTCAATCGGGAACGACGGTGCCAGTGCTGGCGGGCGATTGGCCCATCGAGTTCATGCATCTGAACGGCGCGATTGAGCCGGTGGTGGCGCTGCCGATTCCGCAGGGCATTTATACGACGGCAACTGCGGTGATTGGGAACTCTGCCTTCACGTGCTTGAGCGTCGATCCTCCTGATTCCGATTCGCCGGGCTACCTGGTGCAGAGCACATTTGCTTATGGCAACACTCCGAACAGCCAAGTCACGGTGAATTTTCCTTCGCCGATTACGATCACCGGCGACAGCATGGGCCTGACGCTCAACCTGCAGGTCGCGCAATCCGCCAGCTTCCCCAACACTTGCTACAATCCGGGAAACGGCATACCGCAGTTTTCGATTAATCCAACCTTCAATCTCACGGCTACGACTTTCGCAGCACAACCGACGAATGCAGGCAACGGCAAAGTCACCGAGGTCGAGGGCGAAGTGAGTGCGGTGGGAACCTCGGGCAGCACTTTCACTCTGTCTCTGGCGACGGTGGCCAATCCTCGACGGACGGTTTCGGTCAGTTCCGACGGCAGTACGACGTATCAAGGAATCAGCGATTTTTCTGGGTTGCAGGTGGGAACGTTCGTCGATATGGACGGAGCAATCCAGCCCGACGGGTCGGTGCTGGCCACGCGGATCGCGAGCTACGATGCAACCGCCCTGAACGAAATGATTGGGCCGCTGACAAGATTCTTTTCGTCGACGCAGACTTTCTACAGCTTTCCCACGGGACAACAGGGGCAAACCTATTCCGTCCAGGCACAGGATAGTGGGGTCTATTCGTACTCGGACAGTACTTCGTTTGGGATATCGGGGCAGATGAGCAATGTGGCGAGCCTTCCCTTTGCCGCCAGTTTCAACGCTTCTAACATGGTAACGGGGCAGAACGTGGCCATATTTTCGCAGCAAATCACCGATTACAGCGGCGGCGACTCTACTCCTGTAACCACCATGACGCTCATGCCGCAAGTCCTCAACGGAACGATCCTGGGGTCGTCGCAGAGTGGCAGCTTTACCGACTATACGATTGTGCTGGCGTCTTATGATCTTTTCCCCATACTGGCGACGGAGCCGGGACAGGGCGCGCCGCTGACCAACCCGGCCCAGGTGGAAGTGTACGTCGACAGCAACACGCAGATGCTGAACACCCAGGGTTTGGCTCCGGGCAACACGCTGCGCTTCTACGGCCTGGTGTTCAACGACAACGGGACGCTGCGCATGGATTGTGCTCAGGTGAATGACGGCGTGGCGTTCGTGCCGCCGCAGACGAATTCAGGAACTCAGGCGCAAGTCGGCCAGCCGCAGACGATTCGCCGCGCCGGCCCCGGCGGGATGATGCCGATGATTACGACAATTACCAAGTCCCACGAAGTTCAACCGTAGTGCTCGAAATCAGCAGGTGTTCGGGAGGTTGCTATGGATACCGTTCGGTTGCATGCATCGCGTCGGTCCACTTCCAGTCTGGGCGTCGCATTCGTCGTTGCGGCAGCTCTACTCGCTGTCGGCATGGCGACCGGCTGCGGCTCCGGCGGAAGCATGACGAAGGTTCCGCCTCCTGCGAACACAAATGTTACGGTGATGGTGTCGAGCACGGCCAACGATCTGTTGCCTGAGTTTGATGTCAACTTCCAAGGCATCAGCTTGACCGGCCAGTCGGGCAACACGGTCCAGTTACTTTCGCCGGGGATGGGTGAAGCTGCTGAATTCACTCATATCAACGGCCTGGTGGAACCCCTGGTAACGGCCAGCATTCCGCAGGATGTTTATACGAGTGCTACCTTGGCTCCTGGCGGCTTCTCGGGTTTTGTTTGCATCGCCCTTGGCCCGGTGGATGGACAAGAAACTCTGGCGACGGACTCTTTCGACAACGTAGTACAAACATCGGCCGTGACTGTAACCTTGCCTTCGCCTATTACGGTGACCGGTGCGAGTATGGGGCTCTCACTTAATCTGCAGGTCTCGCAGTCGGCTACGGTTGGCGATTGTCTGACGCCCGACGGATTCGAGGGCTTTTCTGTGAACCCAGCTTTCACTCTCACCGCGCTGAATTTGTCTTCTTCGCCGACGAATTCTGCAAATGGCAAAGTCGTGGCGCTCGACGGACAGATTACTGCTATCGGGACGGGCGATAGCTTCACGATCTCGATACCCGACGTCGCGGGAGCGAGGCCGCTCTCGGTCAACTCAGGCAGCACTACGGTATATCAGGGCATCAGCAACTTTTCTGCGCTGGCGGTTGGGACGTTTGTCGATCTGGATGGCGCCATCCAATCGGATGGCTCTCTGGGGGCGACGCGTATTGCGGTGGAAGACTCATCCGCGGGCGACGTGTTCCGAGGGCCGGTGATCGAAGTGGTGCCGTCGGTGGGTGTGCTCAGCATGCATGGTCACCAGTGGCAGGGCCAGGATGTTCTGGGCCTCGCCGAGGGCTCGATGAATCTAGATTTCAGCGGCTCTATTTTTCAGATCTCGGACCAACTGACGAACCTGGGGGGCTTGCCGTTTGTCCCGAGCTTCAGTGCGGCAAACATGGTCCCCGGCCAGGAAGTGTACGCTTCTTTCTCCTCGTCCACATTCGTCAGTCCTCGCCCGCCAGCGACCACCATGACGCTGATGCCGCAAACCATAGACGGCACCGTTACGGCTTCGTCGCAGAGCGGCAACTTTACCGACTACACCGTAACGCTTGCCCCGTATGATCTGTTTCCCATGCTGGCGGTGCAGCCCGAACAGACGAACGTTGAGAACAATCCGAGTCAGGTGGAAGTCTACGTCGACAACCATACGCAGATGCTGAACACCCAGGGTTTGGCTCCGGGTAGCACGCTGCGCTTCTACGGCTTCGTGTTCAACGACAACGGGACGCTGAGGATGGATTGCGCTCAGGTGAATGACGGCGTGGCGTTCGTGCCGCCGCAGTCGAATTCAGGGACTCAGGCGCAGGTCGGTCAGCCGCAGACGATTCGCCGC
>Ga0210390_10000505_pt1 | contig 42554 bp, 25 predicted proteins | sample IncBWH11OmetaG_FD_161050 | JGI IMG/M metagenome (GOLD analysis project Ga0210390, IMG submission 161050) | Forest soil microbial communities from Barre Woods Harvard Forest LTER site, Petersham, Massachusetts, United States - Inc-BW-H-11-O ... | reverse complement strand
TCGACAATCGGCGGCAGCCACCAGAATGTCCGCACAGCCGGCCACGGCGCGACTGCGATGCCGATGGCACCCAGTGCACCGCCAAATAGTGGAACAACGGAATAGTTCCGGCGCCTCCTCATGCCTTGAATGATGCCGACCCATTGCCCAACGATCAGGTATCCGCCGAGGAGGCAGAGTACTCCAAAAGCAACCAGCCGCACCGCATAGTTGATCATCTCGGCATTCACGCCCAATACCGCCGGTCGAGTGTGCGGTAGTTGATTGCCTCGCTCAAATGCTCGGCGGCGATGTCCGCCGCGCCGGCCAGGTCGGCGATCGTGCGGCCGACGCGGAGAATCTTGTCGTGGGCGCGGGCGGAGAGGCCGAGTTCTTCCATCGCGGTCTTTAAGAGGGACTCGGCGTCGCGGGCGAGGCGGCAATGCTTGCGGATTTCCGGCGGGGCCATCTTGCCGTTGGCTTTCGACGTCTCGCCGTGGAAACGTTGGATCTGTCGATCGCGAGCGGCGACGACCTGTTCGCGCATCTGGGCGCTCGTCGTGCCACCGCCCGTGTCCGCCAGTTCGCGGAAGGGGACCGGCGGCACCTCGACGTGGATATCGATCCGGTCCAGCAGCGGCCCACTGATGCGACTTAAATACCGTTCGATCTGAATCGGCGTGCAATTGCATTGCCGCCGCGGGTCGCCGCGGTAGCCGCAGGGGCACGGGTTCATCGCAGCCACGAGCATCAGATTCGCCGGGAAAGTCAGGCTGCCCATCGCCCGCGAAATCGTCACGCGATTTTCCTCGAGCGGCTGCCGGAGCACTTCCAGCGTGCGGCGATTGAACTCGGGCAATTCGTCGAGAAACAGTACGCCATGATGGGCGAGGGAGATCTCGCCGGGGGCGGGCGTGCTGCCGCCGCCGACCAGTCCCGCCTCGCTGATCGTGTGGTGCGGCGCCCGGAAAGGCCGTAAGAGCATCAGCGATTGATTGGGGGCGAGCCGCCCGACGGCGCTATACACTCGCGTCGTCTCGATGCTCTCTTCCCGCATTAAGTCGGGCAGAATCGTCCCCAGTCGCTGGGCCAACAGCGTCTTGCCCGTGCCCGGCGAGCCAATCATCAGGAGATGATGCGAACCGGCCGCCGCGACGGTGACGGCCCGCTTGGCGGACTCTTGGCCCTTCACGTCGGCATAGTCGAGCGCGTAGTTGCCGAAGGTGTGCCGGGCCTGGTCCCATTCGAAGCGGGTCGGCGCGATGTCGAGCTGCTCGGTGTAGAAGCCGACGGCTTCGGCCAGCGAGCCGACGGCGATGATCTCGAGCCCTTCGACGACGGCCCCTTCCTGCGCGTTCTCGGCCGGCACCAGCAAGCCGCGTTTGCCCTGCTGGCGAGCGGCCAAAGCCATCGACAGCACGCCCTTGGTCCGCCGCACCGTGCCGTCGAGCGCCAACTCGCCGGTGGCCGCATAGCCATCGAACCGCGTCGAGGCCAGCTGCCCGCTCGCGGCCAAGAGGCCCAGCGCGATGGGCAGATCGAAAGACGCGGCCTCTTTGGGCAAGTCGGCCGGCGAGAGGTTGATGACGATGCGATCGACGGGCCGCTGATAGCCGCCGTTGACCAGCGCCCGCTCGATCCGCGGCGTGCTCTCCTTGACGGCCGCCTCGGCCATTCCCACTAGGATCGTTTTGGGCAGCGCCCCGGGCGAGATATCGACTTCGACCTCAACCGGCAGGGCCTCGATCCCGAGCAGCGAATAAGTTGTGAGCCTGGCGAGCATCGAGAGGCCATCTGCAAGATCCGAGCACAGCGCCGCGGAACCTCATTCTGCGGGGACCGCGGCGCGGACGCAAGAAGCAGCCAGCCAATCGCCAAAAGAGCGATGCGCGCACGTGGGGCGAGACGATCATCGGGGAACGCCGTTATTTTGCCTTACGGTAAATGTCTCCCGTCCTGTGTGCCGAAATACAAATGAATTTTTAGCCACCAAGCCACCAAGCCACCAAGAGCACCGAGTTAAGACCGGTGAGCCGATCTGAATTACCTTGGTGTTCTTGGGACGAAGACACAAAGATTGAGCACGAAAAGATTTGAACAGGAGGCAACAGAGGTAACAGAGAAATCAATCGATTTCAGTCTGTCTGACTCTGTTCACTCTGTTACCTCCTGTTCAACGCCTTCGTCTTCTTGGTGAAAGTCTCCGTGGGCTTGTCGTCCCGCCTCACAAAATGTGTCCGGACCGGACTCAGGGCTCGAGTCCCGTCCCGTCCCGCTACTCCGCCGGCCATGCATGGTGTGCCTGCGGCCGCCAGGCGGCCTTGTCGACACCCTATGAATTCGAGTCCCGTCCCTCCTCTTAAGCCCTCCCTCCTAAGCCCCGCCTTAAGCCCCAACGGGGCGAGACATCTATAGCCTGGGTCGGAGCGCAGCGCAGGCCCAGGATCTCAGGGCCACAACACCCGACCTCCCAAAGCCCCAACGGGGCGAGACAACCACGGGACGCCGGTCGGATGCGCGGTGCAAATGTGTCCCGTCCACTGTCCGAGATACGGATGGACTTTTTAACCACCAAGCCACCAAGAGCACCGAGTAAATTCCAGCAGCTTTGCATTTCTTGGTGTCCTTGGTGTCTTGGCGGTAACAATCGGGTTCTCTTCCGATCCCGTCCCGCATTTGGACCTTGGACCTTGGTTGGACCTTGGACTGTTTGAGTCCCGTCCCGATTGCCGGGCCGGATCGCCGCTCACCGATTCGACACTGACCGGTGGGACTCGCCTCGGTGGGACCACTTTGCGGCGCCCCCCTTATATTAAATGTGGTGGTACCGTCACGGCAGGACCACTTTTAGGCGGACCCGGCGGGACAACTTGTCCCGCCGCGCCGGGGATCTTTTCTCCCTCCCTCGGGCGCCATCCGCGCGCGCCCACGCGCTCGCGCCGAGATCCGCTCTCTCCATTCAGCCACAAAACCTCGACTTGGCCAAGATCAGTTTTTTCGGAGTTCCGGGTGGCCCGGACAACTCGTTGTCCGGGTCGCGACGCGACAAGAGGCGGCACTTGAACGTTGGGCCATGTCTACAGCTATCGAGTTGTTGGAGCAGCCTCTTGCTGCTTCGCAGCCGGGACAATAAGTTGTCCCGGCCACCCGACGGTCGCACGCCACCCGGCGTCAAGGAACGTCTTTAGAGTTTGCATTTCGGAGCCGAACCCCGACTGCTCCAAGTCCTTGATCAACTTAGCGCGTAGTTCGTCGTTCATTTGCAGCTAGACCTAAGTCGGGTGGCACAAGCGAGCAGTTTGCCGTGGACTTCCCAGAACGCCAAGCTTCACCGACCGGTGGCCGCGCGTGTCCCGGACTGATTGAGCAGCCTGCTGTGCGGGTCGATCCAGGTAGATTGAGCGACTGGCTCAACTCAGAATTTAGAAAAGACGTTCTTAATCAGTTTCTCGATGTGCGCAGCGACGCTGTTCTCAGCGATAGACGCGGAATTGGGATGTCCACATGCGTTTCGAAGCATCAAGCATTCGTTTTGAAGGATTTGCTTTACGCTCTTTCCGATCACTCCGATCGCTTCACAGACGGTAAGAAAATCATGTTCCCGCATGCGGCCAAGATCGTCTTGCTGCTTAGCAACGCGCCATTTGGAATCATGCCGTGGGGCCTCCGTATTGAAATCGGCTAATTTGTTGTTGAAGACGTGTTGATGGAGCAAAGCAACCGCGCCTGCCCAGGAAAACACGACGGCAGCGCGATACTGGCTGGCCTTGAAGCAATTGACGGCCTCCGTCACGAACGACTTCGTGAGAGGGTCCGTCAATGAATCAACATGTCCTTGAAGCGATTGACTCGAATGCTTAACGACGAGATTCACATTCGCCGTTTGCGCAAGGGTCTGCACGCGCAAAACGCCGGCCTGCTGAACTTCCCAACCATCCTGCGTGCGAGCGACAAACCCGTTCGCCCATCGGAGAATGTCGGACAGATTCATCTTCGCCAGCTTCGGCAATCCCGCCGCCGCACACCGTTGCTTGATGGTCCGAACCTGACACGGCCCTACGGGATCAATTGCGAGCAGCACCAGCAATTGATCGCGACTTTGCAACTTGGACCCGTGCAAAACTCGTTTCGCTTCTTCAATCGTTAGCATTTACCGCTCAATCGGTCGTGGCCTTTGTGGACGCCTTCGGCTTTCGGCCTGGCTTGACGCCCCATCGCTCGCCGAACATCAAACTACCGGTCGCGGTCGGCTTGAACGACCCCCTTCCGGCACGCTGAAACAGCTTCCGACCCTGTTTTGTGGCCTGCACCAACGTCATGTCGGGCCGGCCTGGCACGATAACCCCGGCGTCAGCGGCGATTTGCTGAATCTCCCCGATCGAGAATGGAGCACCTCCATACTCAGAAAAGTGGTAAGCCGCACACAACAGGGCGTTGTCGGCGGGCTTCATCTCACCCTCGCGATTGAAGAACGCGGCGAGATCGGTGTGGTTGTCACCGGCTGGGATGTGGTGTGCGAACTGAGAACCAGCAGCGGAGGGTTGTGCGCACAACTCTCCAAGCGCGGTCATCGCTGTTTGAAAGACACGTTGCCGCGTCTCGGAATCTTCGCGCATAAGGAGTTTGACAATGGCTTGCGCCAATTCCATCACCTTCGTTGGATCAGCGGTCTTCTTATCTTGCGCGGCGACTTCTAACGTCATGCGTTCACCTTGAGAGACTCGAGGTTGTCGAACCCAATTGCCGAAACCCGATATTTGCCGTTCGACACGACGAAAACGCGTTTGCTTTGAATTAGGCGGCGGACATTCTGCGATGCGTTTGCGATTTTTATGTTTTGATCGAGCAGCAACTCATTTGCAGCCTTCGTCGTGAAGGTTCGTTCCTGGCTCGCGCTCTGGACGAATGCTGCGGCAACGAGCACCTTGTCGACGTCGGTAATGTCCGACCGGAACCCGGTAAAATGCTCTCCGAATATTTCCGGCACTTGCCCAATGCCAGCGGCCGACGCGACTGGCTCCGATGCTATATCGCGTCCGTCATCATCGTGAAATTTCGAAAATTGTTTGACTTCCGGCCATAGCCGGTCCCACCACTCAGCGACTGCCTGTGTGGCGCCCTCGACTTCGAGTTCGCCCGTACTTCGATTTGCTCGAACCTTGATTCGGTCACTCATCTAGTGCCCCTAATTAATCTCCGGACCCTAACATTCACCCAACCAAATTAATCTTAGTAATAACGGGATTGCATGTCAATATTCACGAATGACAAGTCATTTAGCTATTCATCGCAAAAAGACCGATCCGCAGCGAAATTGTGATTCCGCTCAGTGGTTAATAAAGTGAGTGTGCTATTATTTATCGCATCGACAAATCATCGGCGACTTGTCGCACGCTCTGCCGGTCGTGTGTCCGGCCGTGTTGATCGGAAGATCGCGGCGCGGAGCGGAGGTCTCGCGAATCAGGTATTTCGGCAGATTTTGGCGATCTTATGGCGTAAGGGGCGAGGTAACGGAGAGAGCGCTCCAATGCTGTAAGCCAGGGGGGCGGTTGTCGTCGGCGTGGCCCGTTGCCTTGCAGTCCGCATCCTTCGGACAGTGTTATTGGAAATAAACATGGTGTTCATAACATGTCGCCAAAATGATGTTTTAAAGCAATAATTTCAAACACTTTAAGGCGTACAGTACTTTTCGTCAAAGGAATTTGCTATCCTCAATCGCAGCGACAAGTTATCGGCGACTTGTCGCACGCTCTGCCGGTCGTGTGTCCGGCCGTGTTGATCGGAAAGTGGCGGCACGGGGCAGACGGCTTCGCGAGCCAATTCTTTCAGCAATTCCGATTATTTATGGTGCTAGGGACCCAACGGCTCCAATCCCCATTCACCAGGCGTGCGACCAACGTCGGCGTACCCCGCTGTGTCACAGGTTGAACGATGGCAGATATGCGATCGGCGATATAGATTCGCCTAAACGCCCGCAAGTCTTCTGAAGATTACGGCAGGGTGGCCGGGGCGCTCCGCTTCGCGGAAGCCCCCGTCTTGTACTCAGCGATTCGTCCAGCACTTCGGCCATTCATTCCTATTGCCGTGCCGATTCAAGAGGCATGATTAACCAACTGTTCCTCGCTGCTTTTTTGTGAGCATTGCCCGCTGATGTAGGCCGATGTTCCGCGGCTTCCGCTCCGCGGAGCGCCCCGGCCATCCGAACGCCGATTGCTTTGGCTGCGGATTTTGCGACTTTTCGCAGACAGAAACGGCCCCGCCTGCCGTCACTGAAGCACGGCTCAATCTCCCTGACGATCCGGAACGAAGCCATGTCTCGCCGGTCCGCTCGCCGCGCCTTCACCCTGATCGAGCTCCTCGTCGTGATCGCCATCATCGGGATCCTGGTGGCGTTGCTTTTGCCCGCGGTGCAGGCGGCTCGCGAGGCTGGGCGGCGGGCTCAGTGTCGCAGCAACCTTCATCAGATTGGGCTGGCGCTGCACAATTACGAGGGAACCTACCGCGTGCTGCCGCCGTCGATTCAGGTCATCGGCACTGGGAACACGCTCGAATCCAACGGCTGTTGGGGCATCCTGGCCCGGCTGTTGCCTTACTTCGAGCAGTCGAACTTGTTTCAGCAGTGCAATTTTCAGCTGAACAAGGAAGAGCCGGCCAACGCGGCCGCCATTCAGCAACAGCTGCCGATGTACCTCTGTCCGAGCGAGATCCACACCGACGTCTCGACGCATCCGTACGGGCTGTCGGCCATTGCGAGCTACGGCTTTTGCACGGGCGACTGGTTCGTGTGGGGCGGCGCCAAAGGGCCCTGGAATCGGACGGCGTTCGGGCCCGATCGATCGTTGCGGTTGGCATCGATCACCGACGGGCTAACGCAGACGATTTTCGCGTCGGAGGTGAAGACGTATCAGCCGGTCTATGTTTGCGACAACGTCGGCCTCAGCCTGATCCAGAATCCGAACAACGTTCCGCCGCCGACGGCCGATCCCCTTACGGTCGCCCCCGAGTACAACGGCGGCTGCCGGCTGTATCTGCTGGGCCACACGGAGTGGTCCGACGGCAACAGCCACGCGACGGGCTTCACGACGGCCTGGCCGCCCAACAAGTTCACCCCCGGGCCGACGGGCGTCGACATGGACCTCAACGGGATCAACGAAGAGGACGGCGGTCCGACGTTTGCCGCCATCACGTCGCGAAGCTGGCACGCGCTGGGCGTGCAGTCGCTGATGGGCGACGGCAGCGTGCATTACTTCAGCAGCTCGATCAACCCCGACACCTGGCGGGCCCTCGGCTCGATCAGCGACGGCGAATGGTCCGGCTCGGCCGTCAGCGACGGCTCGTGAGCGGCGCGCCGCCGGGTTCATCGGCCTCTTACGGCCAGTGACTGGTTACGCTGCCGCGAACCTGCAGCGGTCGTCGCTTGTCACATCGAACATGACGAGGCAAATATCTACGGATCGAATCCGGATGGGGAGATGAGAGAATTGTTGACTAGCTGGGGCGCGGCGCTGATGGCTCTGACCACGGGCACTTTGCCCGGGGCCGTCGTGGTTTCCCGCAACGGCTGGCGTGTGGGCGTGCGCCGCGAGGAGAAGGCTCCGCCGAGAACGTTGATCGCGAACCTGATTCGCGACCATTTTCGGCCCGTCCCGACCGACAACATCACCATTTCCGAGCGCAACTTCCCGTATCGGGTCCGCGCCGATTTGCAGCGGGCCATCGACCGGCTGTTTGGGACCACGACCAAGATCCGCCACTTCTGCGGCGTCCGGCAAGATTACTCGCACCACGCGCTGAACCTGGCAACTTGCGTCGTTCCCAGTGATCACAACGCGCCGGTGGCCGCGCCGCCTCAATATGAGGAAATCAACGTCGGCGACGAGGAACCGCTCCGCTGTCTGAAGAACGGCATCTGGTTCCTGGAAGAAGGGTTGAATCGCTTCGTGGTGCTGTTCGCCGCCGTCGAGCGATACGGCGAGACCACGGGCGTCCAGTTCCAAATCGGCACCGTCAACAATGCCGACGGCACCCGCATCACGCAGGAGTTCTTCCGCCACCTGGAGGATTCGGTCCTCAAGGCTGAATCGTACCGCGGCAAAATCCTCTCGCTCGAGCAGGAGCACTCATATTCGGGCCAGTCGGCCGGCATTCGCGTGCACAAGCTTCGGACGGTCGAGCGCGAGCAGGTGATCCTGCCTCGCAAAACGCTCGACCTGCTCGATCGCAATGTGATCGAGTTCGTCCGGCAGCGGCCGCGGCTGGCCCAGCTTCGGCAAGCGACGAAAAAAGGCCTGCTCTTTTACGGTCCGCCGGGAACGGGCAAGACGCACACGATTCACTACCTCGCCAAGGCGCTGCCCGGCCACACGACCCTGCTGATCACGGCGGAACAGGTAGGCCTGTTAGCCGAATACATGACGCTGGCCCGCCTGCTGCAGCCGAGCCTGGTGGTGATCGAAGACGTCGATCTCATCGGCGGTGACCGCTCAGAAGCCGGACCGTGCGAACAGGTGCTGCTCAATAAGCTCCTCAACGAGATGGACGGCCTGCGCGAGGAGGCGGACATCCTGTTTGTGCTCACGACCAATCGGCCCGAGTCGCTGGAAGCGGCGCTCGCCTCGCGGCCGGGCCGCGTCGACCAGGCGATCGAGTTTCCGCTGCCCGACGCGGAGGGGCGGGAGAAGCTCGTGCGGCTGTACGCGCAAGGCGTCGCCGTCTCGCCTGCCGTAGTCGGTCAAATCGTCAAGCGAACCGACCGGGTGAGCGCGGCCTTCATCAAGGAGCTGATGCGCCGCTCGGTGCAGTTCCACCTCGAACGCGACAGCTCGGCCTCGATCGAGTTGACCGACGTCGAACGAGCGCTGGAAGAAATGCTCTTCAGCGGCGGCTCGCTCAATCTCAAGTTGCTGGGAGCCGAAAACGCGGACCGCAGCCGCTCCGGGATCGGCTTCGACTGCCGAGCTTAGCAACGGGGTAACGTTCGGCATCGTCCACGGTCAGGGCAAGTGCGTTCACCCTCGCGCGGCAACGCCGCCAAGTCGAGCGAGCCGAGGATTTCTGCGGTCACCGGACGCTTGGCATCGGTAAAGCAAAACGCGGCGAAGAACTCGCGGGCGAGCGGGCCGTTCAAGTGACGGGCGAGTGCCCGGGCGGCGGCGGCCGACTTGCAGGGCAGGAAATAGCACGTGTCGTCGCAGACGACCGGGCGGCCACCGCGCGGTCCAATTGGGGCGAATTGCGGCGTTTTGTAGAACCCCGAGACAATCACCTTCCAGGGTGTGAAGGTGTAGGGGCCGACGCCGAAGATCGAGAACCGCGGTTGCTTTTGGTAAACACGGCTGGCGCGTCGGTCGAGTCGGGCGGCGTGTCGCTCGAGATACTGCCACGTTTTGGGAGCGCGAGCGGCGATCGCGTCGGTCGCCTCACCGACGCGGCGTTGCGGGACCAGCACTTGCCGCCCATTGAATGACTGACGGCCGACAGGCCGTTCGAGGCGACGTGATCCGGCCCGCGCGACGATGCCGACCTCCGAGCTTTTGAGCAGCGGATAGAGGTAGTCGGGCTCGAGATCGACGACTTCGTCCAGGCCGTTGACGAGTTGGCCGTGCTCCTCGCGAAACTCGAAGACGGCCGAGCAGTCGTGCTTGACGCCGGACCGCCAGCGAGCCTGGCCGCCGAGCAGAGGCTTCACCCGTTCGTAGGCGGCCACATCCGCGACCAGGCGGCCGTCCCGCCAGCCGAAGGCCCGGGGTCCGGGGGGCGTTTCCAGGTCGTCGGTCACGCGGCACTCGGCGACGCCCGTCGCTCCTGCCGCACTGCGGCAAATGAGCAGACAGGCATCGACCCGGACGCCGAAGTGCCGGGCCGCGTCGATCGGTCGAATCTCGCACGAAGCGAGCGGCAACGCGGTCTCCCAAGCGCGGGCCAGCACGCGGCGGGCGACGGCTGTCTTGCAGAGCATGGCGAGCGTCGCGCGGCGACCGGCGGCGGCCTCGAGCAGCCGCCCGATCATCCACTCGGAAACGTCGAAGTTGCTTTTGCCCGTAAGGCCTTCCAACCCGGAGCGGCCGGGCAGATTTTGCTTGGGCGGCAGGTTGCCGCTGCCCAACACGCCAAGGGCCGAATTCGTGACCCACGGCGGATTGCCCAGGATCAAGAGCGGCTCAGCACACGCGGCCAACAGGTTCGACCAGTCGGTGCGAAAAAAGTCGCCGACGCGAATCTGACATTGGGCGGCCGACGAAACACAAGCCACGCTGCGACGAGCGGCCGCGACCGAGCGGGCGTTGATGTCCCGGCCAATCGCGCGGCGCACGTCGGGAAAGGCGGCGAGTGCCGCGGCCAGGAACGTGCCGGTTCCGCACGTCGGTTCGATCAGCGTGGCGGGGCGTTCGTTCGCGAGCACGCGACAGACGGCGGCTGCGAGGTCGGCGGGCGTTTGAAAGTCGCCGAATTCGACGCGCCGTCGTGCGAGCATTCCGACCGACATCGGCTCCCTCCTGTCGCCAGTCACAGACCATTCCGTGGCCGCGCGCCGTGTATGACCCATCCTGCCTTTACGACCCGACCATCCGCGCGGGCGTGGGACGCCGTCCCGGTCGGGCAGGATGATCGCGTCCGGTATTTTCCAGCGGTTGTACCGCTTCTGGGGAAAAAAGCGACCGAGGAGACGCCATTTTTGCCGGAACTGCTCGTTTGTGGGCTATGTTTTCCAGGGCACAGGGGTGCGCCCGGCGCCGCCTCCGTAGGTTGCCCGTTCTGCAAATTCAACATTTCAGCCAGCAGTCGCCGAACTTCCGGCAGCCCGAGATTACCAGGAGCCAGCTCATGCGGGGAATTCGCACGATCGAGTGCCGAACGGCCAAGAGCCGCCCGGACCGCCGCGCGACGGCCTGCGTCGAATTCGCGCTCGTTCTGCCGGTGCTGCTGATTTTCGTTTTGGGCATGCTCGAAATGGGTCGCTTCATCGAGGTACGGCAGATTCTCACCTCGGCGGCCGAAGAGGGGGCTCGACAGGCGTCGGCCGGCCAGATCACCAATACGCAGGTGGTCAGCGTGGTGACGGGCTGCGTTGCGGCGTCCGGATTGCCAACAACGGGACTGACCGTCACGGTTTCCGACTTGACGAATCCGGGGACGGACGTGAGCGAAGCCACGTGTCTGGACAACCTGCAGGTGACGGTGACGATTCCGTTCGTAAATGTGCGGTGGTGCTCGTCGCTGCTGGTCACAAACGCGGCCACCCAGGTCGACGCAACCGTGTATTGGGTGTCGTCGCTGCCGGTGAGCTATCCGCAAGACGTCAGTGCTCCCACGGGAAGCTGAGCAAGAGGCCGACATGAAGCGATCGCGATTTCACTCTGCACCAATCCGTCAGGCTGAGGCGACCCGGCAGGTTGCCCAGCGAGGGGCGGCCCCATCCCGTTCGACACAGCTGTGTTCGACACGGATGCGTTCGACACGGATGCGTTCGATGCGGCGCGGGGTTTCGTCAGTCGAGGCGGCGATCGTGATGAACGTCTTTCTGCTGTTCATCTTCGCGATCATGGAATTCGGCCATTTCGTGATGGTGAAGCAATTGATGGACAACGCGGCCCGCGACGGCGCGCGGCTGGCGGCGACCGGGCAGGGGACCGTCACCACGGCGCAGATCCAGGCTTTGGTCACCACTGAACTGGTGAATCAGGGCCCGTCGGGAATGAACATCCAGATTTTCCAGGCCAATCCGACGACCGGCGCCAATGTCGGCCCGTGGACGAGCGCGTCCCTCGGGCAGCCGATCGCGGTTCAGATCACCGGTCAATACGTGCCGATGGTGGCGCTCGCCAACCTGCTTCCGCTTCCGGTCAATGTTTCCTCGGAAGCCATCATTTACAGCGAATTTCCCAATTGATGCCGGCTTCCGCGTCGGTGTTTTTCGTAAGGGACAAGCCCATGAAAATCCATCGTCTGGTTCGTCAGCAGCGTTCCCGAGGCGCGATTGTGCCGTTGACCGCGATTTCGATCATCGGGCTGTGCGGCTTTCTGGCGCTGTCGATCGATCTGGGCATGCTTGCGGTGGCTCGTGCCCAGGTGAAAGATGCGGCCGACGCGGCCGCGGTCTGCGGCGCCCGGAGCCTGATCGGCTCCGTAACGAACTACGTGTCAAATTCGACTGCAAGCGCGATCGCCCAGGCCACGCGAAACACGATCCTCGGAACGAACATTAATCCCGCCGAGGTCACGGTTGAACAGGGCTGCTATCACTACAACTACGCGACTCAGACATTCAGCCCGGAGTTCCCGCCCGGAACGGGCGAGAACTACAACCTGACCCAGGTGACGATCAGCCACACCTACAACACGACATTCGCGGCGGTGATCGGCGTCCCCACCATGACGGTCACCGCCACGTCGACCGCCGCCCACCGTCCCCGCGACGTGGCGATGGTGCTCGACTACTCGGGATCGATGAACAACGAGAGCGACCTGTGGAACTGCGAATCGTATCTCGGTTCGTACCTGGGCACGCCCAACAATCCCGACCCGATCTTCCCGCAATGGGGCCCGTACGCCCCCTCGTTTTCGCCGCTGGCGACGCTGCAATGCACCGCGAACAGCAACCTTGTCGGCCTGTGCAACGTCACTGCCGCGGTTGACGGCATTCCGGCCCTGGTGACCAACCTGTTCCAGAACAACCGCGGCCAGCCGGCGGTGGCCGCCTTTTCGGCCGCCCCGTCGACCGTCACCGTCACGGCTCCGGCCGGTGACCAGTACCTCAACAAGAAAAGCTCGTCCACCACGGCCCTCACCTGGTCGCAGATTACCGGCAGCCAGACCACGGCCTTTACCGGCTATGCCGCCAAGCAGGGCGGCACGTTCTACGGCTACCAGCAAGGTCCGGGATACTGGGGCAAGACGTTCTTCCTCTGGCCTCCCGATCCCAACGCCGCCAACGACTGGCGGAAGAAGTTCTTCTTCCTCAGCAACGGCACGACGCCCTGCAACAACGACCTGATGCTGTGGAGCTCGGGCGGCGCTTGGAACAACCCGACCGGCAACTACGTCATCAACTACAAGGCGATTCTGAACTGGATCGTCAACACCGGCCCGAATCCGTTCCCGTCGCAACTGCGGGCCGGCAACGTGCTCTTTTATTCGGCGATTCCCACCGACGTTCCGGCCTCGGCTTACACCTGGTCCAACCTCAACACGGCGATCACCAACCAGGATCAGCGGTTCTGGAAGGAATACATCGACTTCACGCTCGGCGTGTGGAATGACCCGACCGGCACCGTTCAAACGCCGGGCAACCCGTCCTGCAGCTACGGTCCGGACTTCACGGCCGGCAGCGCGACCAGCGGGCAATTCGTGACGATCACCGGGCCGGACTCGCTTTACGCGGGACAGACGTGGATCGGACCCAACGATAATCCCAAGCGGCCGCGGCATCGCTTCTGGTTCGGCCCGGCAACCATGATTCAGTACATGCTGGACACGGGACTCTTGCCGGGCACCGCTCAGGACATTTCGATGATCGCCGCCAAGCTGGGCATCCAGGGCGCCCTGCAAGACATTCAAAACAACCACCCCAACGACCTGGTGTCGTTGATCATGTTCAGCCGGCCGCAGTACTCGGGCGATCCGGCCAACATGGGCCAGTTCAGCCAGCCGCAGGTTTCGCTCACCGCGAACTACAACAACCTGATCAACGCGCTCTGGTATCCGCCCAACAGCGGCACCAACGACGTCCGCCCCTGGGATGCGAACGGCATGCAAACGCCCCGCGCCCACGGCGACTACGACTCAAACACTGCCTCGAGCTACGGCTTGATGCTGGCCTACAATCAGTTCAGCAGCAGCACCGTGCTGCAGGCGGCGGGCATCGGCGGTTGGGGTCGCAAGGGGGCCGAAAAGTTGGTCGTCTTCGAGACCGACGGCATGGCCAACGTCTCGTCGACGGTCGGCACGACGAACCTGGGGTCGTACAACTCGTACTACAACACGCCCCCATTGGCGACGATTTCCGTGAGCGGCGCCAACTCCGATACCGATGCCATCAACGTCGCCACGGTGCTCACTTCGCTGAACACGTCGTCGAACCCGATTCCCGGTTTCTCGACGACCACGGATAAAGTCACCATCCAGTGCATCGTGTTCGGAGCCATCTTCGAGCCGGATGCCAGTGGATCGGACCAGTCCGACGCCGTCAGCCTGATGCAGTCCATCTCGACCCTGGGGGGAACCGTCTTTCCCAGCTCGTCGAGCGACCCGGTGAACGGCTACAAGTGGTGCATCGGCACCTTGGCCCAGCGGCAAGCCAAGCTGCAGCAGGCCTTCACCACGGTCATGGACGACGAAGTCTCGATCATCCTGGTGCCCAACCAACCGGGCGTGCCGAACTAGCGGAATCCGTCCCGACGCCAAGTGGAACGCCCCTCGCGGGAAACTGCGAGGGGCGTTTTTTTGCGCGCGGTTCCTCGCCTGCACTCCGAGAGATTGTCGGGTGGCACTGGCGGCTCGTCCGCCAGTGTTTCTTTTTCGATCGAGCTAGAAGGCCAAGACACTGGCGGGCGAGCCGCCAGTGCCACCCCGAACCCACTGTTCTTCGCTGGACGGACCGCTAGTCGGCGGCCGCGTGTGCGTGGCCGTGCATGTGTTCCTCGGCGTTCGCCTTGAAGAGCGGATGCTGCGGATTGGCACCCGACGCCACGTAGGCCACCAGATCCAGAATCTCGTCGCGCGTCAGCTTATCCAACAGTCCCTTGGGCATCAGCGAGGTCTTCGAGCGGGTCCGCTCCAACACGTCGCTGCGGGGAATTGTCGTCGGCTGCGGGTTAGCCAGCGGATTCTCGATGACCTTGATCGTGTCGGCGTTCTCCTGGAGCACGAGGCCGGTGATCGTCTTGCCGGACGACAGTTCGAAGATGTTGGTCTGAAACTTCTCGTTGATGCGGGCGGAGGGGACGAGGATTTCGTTGAGGACGTCGGCCAGCTTCCATTTCGGATCGAGCTTGGTGAGATCGGGGCCGAACACGTTCCCCTTATTTTCGAGGCGATGACAGGCGACGCAGTTGGCCAGCGTGAAGAGCTGCCGGCCGGTGGCGAATTTGCGGCCGCCGCTACGGGTCATTTCGGCGATCGGAGCAGCCAGGTCGGCGAGCGTCCATTCGGTCCGCGGACGGCGGTCCCGCAAAAGCGGATCGCGCGGTTCGAGTTTCGCCTTGGCGACGTAGGCTTCCGGGCTGGCCAGGTAAGCGTCCAGGTCGTCAACCACGTAGAGCGCGCCGTACATCCGCCGCCAGTGCCCCGGGTAAGTGCAGACGAACGGGTAAACGCCGGGCGTGGTCGGAGCATTAAAGCTCAGGCGTTGCGATTCACGCGGCAGCATCAGTCCGGCGGCCGCCAGAATCTTGGACGATTGCGGGACGTAATGCCGGGCGGCGAAGCTCGCCTCCTGGGCGTGAGCCTCCGACAACAGGCCAATTTCCTCGAGCGAGCCGGGCTCGGCGATCACGAAGTTGTGCGGCATCATGTCGCTGTTTTGCAGCACGAACTCGACCGGCTTGCCCGCTTGCACGGCAACGACGTCTTGATCGTAAGACATCCGCTCCAAGAGTGTGCCGATCTTCACCACCCGCACGCCCAGCTCGCGCAACTGAGTTCGCAACGACTTGGCTTCGGCCGGCGGCAAGAGCGTCGACAGGGCCTCGCACAACTCGAATTCGTCAAGCGCGTCGGGCCGCGTCCGCTGCCGGGCGGACGCTTTTCGCAGCCGCTGCAGCAGCACGGTGGCGACGGGCTCGGCCTCGGCCGCCGGCCAGAGGTTGCGGGGAATGGTCTGCATCGCGCGGACGGCCGTCATGCGGTCGATGTCGTCGCGGATGAAATGCGCCAAGAGCGCGAACGTTTGCGCTTCCTGCCCACGAATGTGCGTCAGCGCCTTGAGGGCCGCTCGCCGCACCTGAAAGGCCGCGTCGGCCCGCGGATCGCCCGTCTCCGACGGAGGAGCCGCGGTGCCTCCCAGCGATTTCGGCAACCCGGACAATAGCGGCTTGATGCGATCGTAAAGATGCGAACGCACGGCCGGATCGGAGATCAGCGGCACCGCGTTGAGAAAATCTTCCAGGTTCCGCGAACTGGTGACGGCCCGCGACCAGGCCGCCTCGGCCGAGCCGTCCCGATTAACGAGCGTTGCAAAGGCAATTTGCCGCAGCAGCGGCCAGTTCGATTTTTCCACAAGGCGATCGAGCGGGTCGGCCATAGCCGCAGCCATCTTGGAGTGGGCGCCCAACTCGCGGACGAGGTCGAGCGCAACGCTGACGTCGGCGCGATCCGGGTGCGCGGCCATTCGGTCGATCGCCTCGGCCAGCACGTGCGTTTCGTCCGAGTTGTCGAGCTGAGCCAGGCCGGCGACCGCCTCGTGCCGCTGGGCGTCGGTCATGCCGGGCCGCGTGAGAATTTCCAACAGCACGAGCCGTTCGTGCGGACTCTTGAGCAGTTGCTCGTTCGACAGCTCCCGAAGTAAATAGCGAGCTCCAGCCTGCGTCTTAAAGTCGATCGCCTGATGGGACGCCTCTGCCGAGCTGACGAGCGGCGCCAGCGTGCGCATCGTTTCTTTCGTCAGGTAATCGAGATCGCGATCGGTCGGTTGCTCTTCCGCCAGCAGCACGACTTCGGCTGCTTCGGGGCGCGGCACAAAGCTGGCCGCCCACACGGCCATCAGCCGCACCAGCGGCGACTTGTCTTCGGCCGCCTGTCGCAGCAGCTCGACGACGTTCGGCAAACGGTCCTGCCAGGCGGCCGCGACGCGGACGGCGGCCGCGCGGGCTTTGTCGGCCGGCGAGCGCAACACGCGGGCCAAGAGCGCCGGCTCGACGACGTTTTCGCTCTGGAAGAGCCACAGCGCCTCGAGTTCGTGATGCGGGTGTTCCGGATCGTTCGGCGTCTGAGACAGCCCGGCCAGCCACTGTCGTGCGGCGGCGATCACTTCGTCCGTCGGCCGGGCCGACAGCTCGATTCGCGCCCGATAGCGAACGCGGTTGTCGGGATCCTTGAGCAGCTCGAGCAGCGCGGGGATCGGCTGGCCGGCTATGACGGCCGGCTTCTCCAACGGACGTCCCGGCCAGGTGACCCGATAGACGCGGCCATGGGTGCGATCGCGACTGGGGTCCCGCAAGTTGTGCTGCATATGGCCGATGATCGGGTTGTGCCAGTCGGTGAAGTAGATGGCCCCGTCGGGACCGATCTCGACGTCGGCCGGGCGAAAGTTTTCGTCGCTCGATTTGAGGATCGGCTCCACTTCGCGAGCGCCCAGGCTCGAGTCCTTATCCAAGAGCTGATACTGCAAAATGCCCTGAAAGCCGATCACGTTGGGGACCAGCAAATTTCCGTTGAGTTCGGGCGGAAAGTGCCGGCTGGTGAGGATCTCGATCCCCGGGCAGGGACGCGTCCGCTGCTGGTAGACCTGCGGGGCCGACGGATGCTTTTGCGGGAAATCGAGCCGGCTGGAGATCAGCGGTCCGTGATAGGGAACGGCTCCCGTCCCGTCGACGACGATGTCCTGCCCCCAGGCGTCGAAGACGTGCCCGTGCGGATTGGCGAACGGATACGTGACGTAAACGTCGAACTTGCGAGTCCGCGGCTCATAGCGATAAACGCCCGCGTTGGCGCAGCGGCGCGGCGCCCCCCACGGCGTTTCCACCTGCGTGTGATGAAACGTCCCCTCTTGAAAATAGAGCGCGCCGCCCGGATCGAGCGTGAAGCTGTTGGCCGTGTGGTGCGTGTCGGCCGTGTCGAGGCCGTGCAGCACGCGCTCCTTGATGTCGTAGTGATCGTCGCCGTTGGTGTCTTTGAGGAACAGGATATCGGGCCCCTGCGCGACGAACACGCCGCCTCCCCAGAACTCGAAGCCGGTCGGATTTCGCAGATCGCCGGCAAACACGGTGCACTTGTCGGCCCGGCCGTCGCCGTCGGTGTCTTCGAGAATCAAGAGCTTGTCGTCGATCGCGTCTTTCGGCTTCCAGTGCGGATAACTGTGCCAGCCCGAGACCCACAAGCGGCCCCGCGTGTCGAAGGCCATCTGCACGGGGTTGGTCAGCTCGGGGAATTGCTCCTCGGACGCGAACAGGTTGACCTGCATCCCCTTGTGCACGGTCATCTTCTTGATTTCTTCTTCGCCGCTGAGAAAGACGTGCTTGCCCCCCGGCAGCGGACCGGGCTTGTTGGTGACGACGGGGATAAAGTCGGGCAGATTGGAATCGTCGGCTTTGACGGCCCGGCCTTGCGCGGCCTCCCAAACCACCTTGTCGCGGTTGGAGGTCAACAAGTCGATCATCTCCAGCTCGCGCGCCAAGACTTCGTAATTGGTCTGCCCGTCGACAAACCGCAGAAACGCGCGGTCGCCGTAGGTCGAATAGCCGTCAGGGGTGCGATAGCGAAGGAACCAGTACTCGTTCTTCTGATTGATCGCCGTCCGCAGGCTCGACAGCCGCACGGGATCGAACGTCGGCGCTTCGCCGAACAATCCTTGATAGGCCGCGCCCGCCACAAAGTGGTCCCCCTCGTCATTGAGATGGATGCCGTTCATCGTCAGCTTGGGGCCGTTTGAAGAGGTGAAGCGCGGCAGCGTCGGCGTGAAGAGATCGACGAAGGACACGCCCTCCGCGTTCGCCACGTCCGCCATCGCAACCGTGTACAGCTTGAGGCGGACATTGTCCTGTGCGCCGTCGGGCAGATTCGGATCCCCCAGGTTTTCATGCGCGATGGACGAGAAGAGAACGATCCGCGGCGGCGTCTTGCCGTTGTAGCGCTGCGCGCGGGTGTGCTTGATGAACCAGGCCAGATCGTGCTTGAACTTCTCGACTCCCGCCGGCCCGGCGAACGATTCGTTGTAGCCGTAGAAGACGAAGATCACGTCGGCGTGCGTGTTGGTGAATTCGAAACGATTCTGGCGGACGGGCGCGCCGGGGTTAAGTTTTTTCGGCTGCGGAATCGGCGCCTCGCCGGCCAGCCACTGGTCCTGCGAGCCGAAATCCATCGACCGCATCCGGCTATGGAGATCGCGGTAGCCGTTCACTTCGTCGCCGCCGTAACCCAGGTTGCGAAACACCAGGTTGTGCTGCGGATAGCGGGCGTAAATCAGCGTCTCGAGCCAGCTGGAATGCTGCATCCGCTCGGCCAGCGCATTGCCGATAATGCAGATGTGATCGCCCTTGTGCAGCTCAAACGGCGGAGCAGCGGCGACGAAGGGCGGAAGGCTCAGTGCGGCAACAAGGGCAGCGGTCGACAGCGCGGTGAATCGCATGAAAAACCTGCAAGGGAGTGAACCGGCGGGCAAACGGGGCGCGGCAAGGACTGCCGTCCCTCAACCTTAGCGAAATGCACCGGTGTTCGCATCCGTGCGAGCGGGCCGTTCTGGCAACTTCCTCACCGCTCGGAATCGCCCGCGCCGCCGGCGTCTGACTCGCGGCGGAGTTTCTTCGACGCGCGCGAGAGCCACGATTTGAGAGAGCCGCGTTCCGCGCGATCTTTCATCATCAGTCGAGTGACCGGCGAGATCGGCACATGGAACTCTTCCGCTGTGAGGAAGTGGTCCGCCGTGCCTTGCTCCATCACTGGGACGAGGTCAGTCGGCACGGCGACGGGCGGGGCGGGGGCCGTCGGCGGAGCAGCGGCAACGGGGGCTGCTGGCGCTTGGCGAGCCGGTGACGGTTGAACCGGCACGGGGCGCGCGGCCGCGGGCCGGGCGGTCGGCGGGGCCGGGGGACTCCCTGTCGAAGGAAGCACCGGCGGCGATCCCGGCAGTGTCGATCCCGGCAGTGTCGGACCCGGAGCGGTCGCAAGAGTCGACAACACCGGCGCGGACTTCGTCCGAGCCGCGTCGCGAGCTTCGCTCGACGTGCTGCCGCGTCCGCCGAGTAGCGCGGGATTGGCGCGGAGCCAGGCTCGGTCGGCATTTTCCAGCAGCCATTGGCGCAATTGGCTACAAACATCCGCGCACGTCTGAATGCGTTCGTCGGGATTTTTGGCCAGCATCCGGTGCACGCGCGAAGTCAGGCTTTCGGGCAAATCAGGCCGCCGGACAGCCAGAGCGACGGGCTCCTCGAACAAATGGCGGACCAGCCGTTCGGAGAGTGTGCCCCCTTGAAAGGGCGCCTCGCCGCAGAGGATGTAATAAAAGGTGCAGCCCAGGCTGTAGACATCGGAGCGAGCATCGGCATGTTTGGCGTCGAGCGCCTGCTCCGGGGCTAGAAAGTCGGCCGTCCCCATCACGGGCGATTCGTCCGCCGCGAGAATGTCCGACATCTTCGCCAGGCCCAGGTCGAGAATTTTCACGACCCCCTGCCCGTCAATGAGCAAGTTGGCCGGCTTGACGTCGCGATGAATGATGCTCGCGGCGTGTGCGTGGGCCAGCCCGTCGGCCGCCTGCTGAATGAGATGGGCCGCAGCGACGGCCGTCAACGGCCCCTTACGAGCCACGCGCTCCTCGAAGCTCTCGCCGTCGACCAGCTCCATCGCGAAATAATGAATGACAGTCTTGCCGTCCTTGTCCTGCCCCAGGTCGTAGGCCCGTACGATGTTCGAGTGATCGAGCGTGGCGACCGCCTTGGCCTCCTGCTGGAAGCGGGCGAGCGCGGCCGCCGAACTGCTCGAATTCTTGGCGGGCAGAATCTTAATCGCGCAGCGTCGCCGCATCAGCGAGTGCTCGGCCTCGTAGACGGAACTGTTGCCCCGCCCCAAGAGCCCCAGCAGGCGATACTTCCCCAGCACAAAGCCCCGCCGCTTGCCTCGCAGCAGGTTCTCCGCCTGCCACTTCGTCAGCGTTTCGTTCTGAACGAGGGCGGCGGCGACTTTTTTCGGATCGCTGAAATCGGCGCCGGCCTTGGCCAAACCGTCGACGACCGCGGCGACCTGCTTCTCGTCGAGAAGGCCGCTGCGTCGCAGACGATTGAGAAATTCTTCGACCGCCGGGTCAAAGGCCATGAACGCGATCCCACCTGGCGAGGCCCGCACCTGTGCGCCTGAAAACGCGTCCACTAGCCTAGCACTCGCGGCGCGGGCGAACTAGCACCATTTCGGCAGCGGCCGACGCGAAGGCTGCAATGCGATTCGCCGATCGATGCACCCTTACAAAGGTCGAGCCCCGTGAGCGTCCCTCACGGCGCCCGATCTCGTAATAGTTCATCAGTAGGCGCACTCCTACGGCCGCGCAGCGCCCGGCTCTGGTTTGTCGGTTACGGGAGCGATCTTGAGCGCGTCGCGTTCGATCTTGAATCCGAGCGGCTGCCCCGGGCATTGTTCCAACAGAATTGAGAGCAGGCTTCTGAGCTTGATCCCGGGGAAATTACCTTTGACCTCAATGAGCGAGTCCATCAGCGGGTCGCTCTCAATCCTGATGTGATACCGCGCCCCAAGGAAATCGAGCGCGTCCTTGAGCGACTGCGGCTCGATGTTGAAGTCGACCGGCATCTCCAAAGCTGCTTGAATTTTGCGCTCTTTGGCGGACGCGTTCGCGGGAAGAACGGGAGCCGGCCGGATTTGGAGCGCTCCCTGCTCGGTGAACTTTGGCGACATCTTGAGGACTTCGTCTTCAATCCGGAACCCGACCGGTTTGGGGCACTTGGCTAAGAGGGTCTTGAGAAGTTCGGCGATTTTCATCCCCGGAGGAATTGGGCCGACCGCCACTGTTAGGAAGCCGACAGCCTCGAAGTCCGCTTTGTAAACGACGATCGGGATCTGATACCGCGCCGCGATGAAGTCGATTGCGTCCTTCATGGGCTGCCGCGCGATCGAGAAGTCGGAAGTGGATTGCAAGACCCTCTGAATTTGCAGACTCTTCAGCGAATCGATTTGAACGACCTCGGACTTCCCGCCGTCGGCTGCGACGCGATATCGCTCGGCAGTCCGCTGATCGAAAACGCGGGTGGCGGGCGAAACTTTCAGGCTGAACGTATCTTCCGGGAATCGCTCGTTAATCGCGTATTTGGTCACCGTGTTTTCGCCGAAAGTTCCGTTCCCAACGGTCCAACGAGCCGGAACCCATCCGTGAACGGGATGGTGCTGATACTCAATTGAAGCCACAGAATTTACTTCGTGACGCTCGTTCAGCTGCCTCCAGGACTCATAAGCCACGACGACGTCGTCGCGCGCGGGATCGACCCAACAGTTCTCAGAAAATGCCCCGTTGTCGCTGACAATCTGCATCTGGACGCAGTGCCGACCGTCTTTGAGCGCATTCTCGTTGACGACGCGAAACTTCCGCGATGGCGAAAGCAAGATGATGGCGTCCTGCGGGCGAAATGCCAGGGTCAACGCCGCGTCGTAAGTTTCCAGTGGATTCCCGCCCCGGCGTTTCGAGAACGTCGCGGTCGGCAAACCGGGGGGCCTGCCTGAGCTTTCGACGAGCTCGCTCAATCCATTCCTCACGGAGTGGATTCTCGCGACGAGCGCCGTAGCTTTTGGCACCGGACCCGTGAAGTGGGCGACATCCAGTCGGAACCGATAAGGCCGTTCGGCCCACAATGCGACTTGGCTCGAGCGTTCGGCTTGCTCCGAAGAGGGTTTCCCGTGGCGGCGGTCCCGCGCCGCCTTTCCCGCGAACAGCCGCCCCTCCCAGCAGAAATAAAGCGTGCGCGTGCGCTCCGCGCGGGCTTTCCAATTCGCCAGAATGCGCTCGAGCGTTTGGGGAGCGGTCGCCCCTTTCGTCGTCGCGGGTGCCTTCTCGGGCGCTTCGGCCGGCGTGGCCGACGGAAGTGATTTGGGCGCTTGATCGAGCGCCGTCCGTTGGGCAGGAGCGTCTTGCGAGCTAGTCCCGATCGAGACGGCAATCACGGCGAGGCCGACGAATTGAGACCGCGCTAAAGGAGCGGACCAGCGGGCCACGGTTTTCTCCTTGAGAAGCTCGTGGATTCGATTTTGCCAAGCGCGGCAATCAACCGCAAAGGAATGGCTCCGCACGGTCGAATCGAAGGGCGTGACCAGCTCGCGCAGCGAGCGCCGGCACACCGTCAGGCGGAACACCGCGGTGTGATGCCCGCGGCCGTCGCCTAGGGCCGCGCAGCACCCGACGCTGGTTTGTCGGCGACGGAATAGATCTTGAGCACGTCGTCTTCGATCTTGAATCCGACCGGTTTTGGCAATTCCTCCAACAGAATTGAGAGCAGGCTTCTCAGCTTGATCCCGGGAAAGGCTCCTTTGACCTCCGTCTTCGCTACGACCGCCCGATCGATCACGACTTTGATCTGATACCGCGCGGCGACAAAGTCGAGTGCATCTTTCAGGTCCTGAGATTCGATGTTGAAGTCGACCGCCTGTTCCAGCGCTTCACGGATTCTGCGCGCCGCGGGGGACTCGGTCTTTGGTGCCACGGGGGCGGGCTTGATGTGAATCGGTGCCTGGCTGACGATTTTGGGTGAGATTTTGAGCACTTCGTCCTCGATCCGAAACCCGGCCGGCCTCCGGCATTGGCCCAACAGGTTCTTGAGCAGATCGGCGACTGCGATCCCCTCGCGCGGGAATTGCACTTCGCTCGTCACGTCGATTCCCGCCTTCGCAAACTCCCTGAGATTCAGGACGATCGGGATCTGATACCGCGCTGAAATAAAGTCGATCGCATCTTTGAGGGACTGCGGTTGGATCCGAAAATCCGATTTGGATGCGAGAGCTTCCAGGATCCTAAGGCTCGGGGGTGAGCCGACTTTCACGACGTCCGATTTCGAGCCGTCTTTGGCAATGCGATATTGTTCACGGGTCCGCTCATCGAAAACGAGGGTGCCGGGAGCAAGCTTCAGGCTAAATATCTCGGCCGCGATCGGCTCGTTGATCGCGTATTTCGTAATTCTGTCTTCGCTCAGTTCGCCTGGCTGCTGAGACGTCCAACCCGCGGGAACCCAGCCGTGAACCAGATCGCGCCGGTACTGAATTGAGATCGTGCGCACATCTTTTGGGCGATCCTCGTCTTTCGGGTGAAGTTGTAGCTCATAAGCCACGACGACGTCGTCGCGAGCGGAGTCGACCCAGCACCGCTCAATCCAGCGGTCGTTGTCATCGGCGTTCCGAAGTTCGACGCAGCGTAAACCGGCGATCAGGGTGTTCTCGGTGACGACGCGAAACTGGGACCGCCGGCCCAGGAGTAAGGCGTCGGGGGGGCGAATTGTCAGCACTATTGGCGTCGACGCAAGTCGTCGCCAATGGCCGCCGCCCGCGACGCGACAGACCGGCGAATCAGTCGCATTGCCTGGTTCGTCGACACTTAACGCGGTCGCTCCATTTATCACCGAATGCGACTTGACGGCGAACGTTGCGCCCGCTGGTTGCGGATTTGCGACTGGCGTGCTGTCGAGCCGGCACCGATCAGGCTCTTCCGCCCAGAAGCTGAATTGAGAAACGCGGGAGCGCTCTTCTTCTGCACGCTTTGAAAATGCTTTTCCCTGGCTGCGGAGCTCCGCCGCTTCGCCAACGAACGTCCGCCTCTCCCATGCGAGATAGAGCGTGCGTGTGCGCTGCTCGCGGGCTTTCCAGTTGGCAAGAATCCTTTCGAGCGTGGGAACGGTTGCCCCAGTCGTCGTCGCGGGTGCCTTCTCTTGATCGAGCGCCGCCAGTTGGGCAGGTGCGTCTTGCGAGCCGGTCGCACGGGGGCCGAAGCCGCCAAAAGCGATCCCGGTCGACACGGCAATCACAGCGAGGCCGACGAATTGAGACCGGACTAAAGGAGCGGACCAACGGGCCACGGTGTTCTCCTCGAGAAGTTCGTGGATTCGATCTTTCACGGTTCGACGGCGAAAGAACGGCAGCGCCGGACGCATCGCCCGATCGCGATGAGCCGGTGCGGGGCTGCGGCGACTGAATTCGACGAGGATCTGCGCCAGCCTTCGGCCGGCGACTCCGCGTCGAACGGCGGCCACGTCGCAGGATTGTTCGCGATAGGCATCGACGCGATTGAGCAGCCAGCGCACGCATGGGTGGAAGAAGAAGACCGCGCGGACGGTCTCTTCCACGAGTTTCGCCAAATCGTCGCGCCGCGCGACGTGCGCTAGTTCGTGCCACAAGACGGCTCGCTGGTCTTCGGCGGCCAGCTGTTCCCAATCCGTCGGCACGAGGACCCAAGAGCGCCAGCCGCCGACAAAAACCGGCGCGGCAAGCGCTGGGTGCATGCCCAGTCGCACCGATCGCCGCAAACCGATTTCCTCCCGGCAGCGATCGAACAGCTCTTGCGCTCGGAGACCTGGCTGTGCCGCGCTGCGTGGCAGGCGCGAGAGCCAGTTCGCCCCCGCGATCAACCGAATCAATTGGACGCATGTGCCGATGGACCACAGTGCCATCGCGATCAGGACGACGATGCGGCGAACGCCCAAGGGCTCGACGGTATGGGCAATGACGCTCGACGGCGTTGCCGTTGCCGGATAGTCCGCACGCCCCTGGTTCGCGCGCGCGTCCAGCCGTGGCGGAGGCGCAATCGCTGCCGTCGTCGGATCGACCGTCGACGGATCAAGCGATTCGGGGATCTGGCCTTCGGATGCGAAATCATCGGTGGGCGTGACCCATCGGGCGGGAATTAGTTCATGACCCCACCAATGGGGAACCAAGGGCAGCGCGAGACCGGCAACCAACACGAGCTGGCAGACCGCCAGTCGCAACGCCGCCTGTCGCGGCGGACGGGCAGCGAACCAGACTCCAAGCGCGACAATGAGCACGCCCCAGCGCAGCGACCAGTCGGCCAAGAGCCACAAGACCGGTTCGAGCCGCAAGTCGACGAAGTCGCTCATGGCTTCCTCCGCTTCGACTTCGGCTGGGATTTCTTTCTGGTCCGGGTAGGCTTCTGGCCGCGAGAGGGCTTCGACGTTTCTTGTGGGGATTGGGCCAGTTGGGCTTCGATTTGCCGCAGGTCATCGGCCGAGAGTTGGTCGGCGTCGACGAGGCCCAGCACGAGTCGCTCCGCGGAGCCGCGGAAGAAGCGGGCGACGAAGTCGGTGAGCAGGGTGCCGGTCGCCTCTTCGCGCGACAGCACGGCACGGTAGCGGTGCGTCTGGTTCTCGGCCTCGTGAGTCACCAGCTTGGCCCGCTCCATATTCTGCAGCAGCCCAAGAACCGTCGTGTAAGGCAGGGGACGATCGCGATCCAAGAGGTCGAGCAGCTCGCGGACGGTGAGCGGGCCGTGTTCCCAGAGGAGCGTGAGCACTTCGAACTGTCGCTCGGTGATGGCAAGCTGCTTCCGACGTGGCATGAAAGGGGGCTCCTATCAGTCTGATACTTGATGTAACGTACGCATTATTACGTAGAAACAACGGTCGCGTCAACCGTTTGTAGGCCAACGAGGGACGATCCTGCAGCGCCCCGATCTACGCGGCGTCCCGGCCTGGCGGCGAGAGAATGGCAGGTTGGACGCAGCCCTCGATCCCAATAGGGCGGGCAGTCCCCGGAGGCGGCTCAAATCGACCAGGATTTACGCCAGCCGCAGACCGCCATTCAAATCGTTACGCTGTTCGACCTCATGCGAACACGGCGGATCGGGTCGGCGCGGCCCCCGGGCCGGCGGCGCCGAGATCGACCCAGTCGGCCGCACTCGCTCCGGTCTTCTTACTTGGTGGCGACTTTCGAGCAGATCTTGAGCGCGTCGTCTTCGATCTTGAATTCGAGTTCTCCTGGGCATCGTTCCAGGAGAATTGTCAGCAGGCTGCGGAGCTTGATCCCGGGGCATCCAGCTTTGACCTCGCTCGTGGAGTCGATCCGTCCGTCGATCCCGATCCGGATCTGATAGCGCGCCGCAATAAATTCGAGCGCGTCCTTCAGCGATTGCGGCTCGACGGTGAAGTCGACCGGCATCTCCAGAGTTTCTTGAATTTTTCGCTCCTTGGCGGATGCGGTTTTTGGCAGAGTCGGAGCGGGCCGGATGTGGACCGCTCCTAGCTCAGTGAAGTTGGGCGAGATCTTGAGTACCTCGTCCTCGATGCGGGATCCCGTCGGCTTGGGGGATTTGGCCAGGGTCCTCTGGAGGATTTCGGTCACCGTGATGCCGCTGGGAATCGGTCCAACCTGCACCGGAGGCATGATGCCGACCGCAGCGTAATCCGCTTCGCCAACGATGATCGGGATCTGATAGCGTGCTGCGATGAAATCGATGGCATCCTTGAGAGATTGCGGCTCGATGTGAAAATCGGAGCGGCGCTCCAAAACCTCGCCAATCCTGAGGCTCGCCGGTGAATCGAATTTGACGACGTCGATCTTGCCGCGGTCAGCCACGGCACGGTATCGCTCAAAACTTCGCTCATCGAAGACGATCGTGCCGGTAGAGACCTTCAGCGAAAACGTGTCGTCTGGGAATCGCTCGTTGATTGTGTATTTGGTAACCGTGTTCTCGCTCAACAAGGTCCCCGGCTGCCGCACTGTAAAACGAGCGGGAACCCAACCGTAAACGCGATCATGCTGGTACTCAATTGCGATCGTTCGATAGAGTTTACGAAGCCTTTTCGGCATGACCCAGAACTCGTAGGCCACCACGACGTCGTCGCGCGCCGGATCAACCCAGCACTTCTCGAGCAGGGCTGGTTTGTCATTGGCATTCTGCAGTTCGACGCAGTGCAATCCGTCAACGACGGCGTCATCGCTGACCACGCGAAACTGGGGCGAGCGCGAATTAACCTCGAAGGCATGAAGCGCGTGAAAAGTCAGCGGCACGCCATCTGGCCTGAAAAGAAGATTCGGGTTTTGGCGTGGCGAGAACGTAGCCACGGGCCAGCCGGCCTTTTTGTCCGGATCGTCGACGGACAACGTAGTCGACCGATTATCGACGGTGTGAGTTTTTACGCCGGCGACCGAGACGTTCGGCGCAGAACCACCGAGAGGCACGGTGTCTGTTCGGCGTAGATCAAACCCCTCGATCCACTCGCTGACTTGGCAGGAACGCGGGTCTTGTTGCGAGGCTTTTTCCTTGCTGCGGGCCTCAGCCGCCGGCCCAAAGAACAGCCGATTCTCCCACGCGAAGTAGAGCGTGCGCGTGCGCTCCTCGCGAGCTTTCCAATGCGCGAGAATGCGTCCGAGGGTTTTCCCAGCGGGTGTGCTCGGCGCCGCCGCCGAGGTCGGTTTGGGACCTACATGATTCGCCATCGGCGGATCCGAGCCGAGGGCACAGTGGCCGAAACTGCCCCAAGCAATGCCCATCGAGAGCGCGATCAGGCTGAGATCGAAGACTTGACTACGCACCAGAAGAACAGACCTCTGTCCCACGGATTTTCTCCTCACAAGGTTCAGATGCGGTCGTTGCCTTCGCGGCGAGAAAATGGAACGTTGGACGCAGCCCTCGAACCCACTCAACCGGCGCACTCTCCGTCGACGACAAGGATTTGCGCCAGCCGTGGACCGCCATCCTATTAGTTACGCTGCTCGACCTCATGCGAACACGGCGCATCTGGTCGGCGCGCCGCAAAAGCGAGCAGGCCTTGGCTGCAGAGCGTGGGCGACTGCGCTGGGAACTCTCCAGACGGCCATACGCCGTTGGGGATCGGCGGCGGGTGCAATCCGGGACGAGGGGTCGCCCTCGACGGCGAAATCGCGCAAGGTGGGGCGTGTTGACTCGCGCCGTCCTCAACTGCGAACACGAGCATCGGAGATTCTCGCGATGGCGAAGACTTCCGCGACAAAACGTCAAATCACGTACAGCGTTCATCCGGCGGTCGGCTTTCTGGAGGCCATCGTAACCAACCTTCCTGACAAAACAGGCCGTTCGCTCGATCAATGGCTGGCCCTCATCAAGAAAGAGGGGCCGACGGCCGAGGCCGAGCAGGTGAAGTGGCTCAAAACCAGGCACAGTCTGGGGGGAACGACGGCCGGCTTGATCGCCGAACGAGCGCAAGGCAAAGGTGAAGAAAACTCGGACGGCGCGCTCTACGTGCGGGCCGCGGCCGGATATGTCGAGGCGATGTACGCCGGGCCGAAGGCGGACCTGCGGCCGCTGCACGACGCGCTGATTGAACTGGTCCGCTCGCTGGGCGACGACGTGAAAATCTGCCCGTGCACGACCATCGTCCCCTTCTATCGCGAGCACGTCTTCGCGCAGATCAAGCCGACGACCCGCACGCGAATTGATTTCGGGCTGGCGCTCAAAGGGGTCATGAAGAAAGTCCCCAAGCGGCTGATCGACACCGGCGGTCTCCAGAAGGGCGACCGCATCACGCATCGAATCCCGATCACCGCTCCCGCCGAGATCGACGCGGAAGTGCGGGAGTGGGCCGAGATTGCCTACGAGCTCGACGGCGCGGCACCCTCGACACGAGCGCCCTCAAGCCGGGCGTCCGCGAAGTTAAAGAAGAAATGAACTCTGCTGCGCCGCCGCCTCCGGGTCGCGCGGGTCACCAGGGGATGGACTTCTCTTGGAAGAAGTAGCCGCCGGTGGGGCCGTCGTCGGGGAGCGTGGCGAGGCGGATGCTGGTCTTGCCGCCGGTGACGACGTCGATCGGGGCGCCCGGGCCGCCCATGTCGGTTTGCACCCAGCCGGGATGAGCCGAATTCACCTTGATCTTGGTCCCCTTGAGTTCTTGGGCCAGGTGCACGGTGAACGCGTTGAGGGCCGTCTTCGAGGCGTCGTAGGCGAAGGCCTTCTTGCCGTAGATCTCCGCCTTCGGATCGGAGTGCAGCGTGAGCGAGCCGAGAATGCTCGAGACGTTGACGATCCGGCCGGCCGGCGACTTGCGGATCAGCGGGAGCAGCGCCTGCGTGACGGCGACGGCCGCGAAGAAGTTCGTGTCGAAAGTGCGCCGCAGGGCGTCGATCGAAACTTTGCTCGTGGTGTTGAAGTCGCTGTCGAAGTCGGCCTCCTCGAACTGGGCGCCGGCATTGTTGACCAGCACGTCAAGCCAGCCGTAACGCTCTTCGAGGTGCTGAGCGATCCGCTGGTGGTCGTTGGGATTGGTCGCGTCGAACCGGAAGGCCTCGACATTGGCGATCCCCTCGGACCCCAGCTTGTCGGCGGCCGCCCGCCCGCGGCCCTCGTCCCGGCTGCCGATCACGACGGCGTAACCGAGCTTGCCCAAGCCGCGTGCGGTTTCCAGCCCGATGCCCTTGTTGGCTCCGGAGATGAACGCGACTTTTTGCTGCGGTGCTTTCGACATGGCGTTCTCCGTTTTGCTCGTCTTGAAGAGGGCGGGGCATCTGCGTCCGCGTCAATCAGCCGTCTATTGTGAAGAGGCCGCCGATGTGAAGATGGGGCCGACTGCGGAGAGGCGACAGACTGTGCAGAGGGACAGGTCCGTGTCACGCTGCATCCCTCGTGCCAGTAGTGACGCGCGTGCACCGCGGCGATCGGGGCCACTCCACTGGCAGCGTCACGCGACTTGGACGTCACGGACTGACATTACGCGGTCGCACAGCGGGTAGCAATCTTGCCCGGTTGGCCAAAATGCTGCCCGACTGCCGCGGGGCCGCAATCGGCGACGCGCCAGTCTTCAGAGCGTCGCTCGATGTTACCGGGACGATTCACTCGGCATCGAGCCGCTGAATCCGCCGCCGGGAACGATGCCCGACGCCCGGGGGTCGCCGCTTGGAACGGACGTGCCGTCGAAGAGTTCGGTACCCGCCCAGTAGTTGGGGCGGATCGCCTGGTCAATCCAGGTGAGCGGCGCGAACAGCTGTTTTGCAGTCTCCCCGCCAAAGCGGAACTCGGCCACGCGGGAATAGGGTGTGCCGGCGTATCCCAAGGAACAAAACCGGAATGTGTCTGGCGTCGACAACAGCAGGTACGCGGAGACATACAAGGCGGCGCCGACAGTTGCTCCCGCGATGAGTTTCATTGCTCAGTCGATCTTCGCCGCGCGGCCGATGGTGGCCGCTTCGGTCGACAGGCTGCGGAGGTAGGCGTAGAGGTCGGCGAAGTCCGTCGGCTTCAAGTCCTTGAGCAGGCCGTTGGGCATCAATGACGTTTTCAGCACGCGGCGGTCTTCGATTTGGCCGGGGGTGAAGCGGAAGGTTTGGTTCGTGGCGTTACGAAGCAGCAGTTCGTCGACTGCTTCGTAGACGATCATGCCGGTGTAGACCTTGCCCTCCTTCGTTTCGACCATCGTGGTCTGGTAGCGGGGCGAAACGTCGCGGCTCGGCTGGATGATGGCGGTGAAGAGGTCGTCCCGCGAGAAGCGGCGGGCCGAGCCGGAAAGGTCGGGGCCGAGGGCCGTGCGGCCGTTGTGACATTGTGCACACGTTCGCGACTCGAACAGTTTTCGGCCGCGGGCCGGATCGCCCGTGTTCCAATCGACTTCGGCCAGCACCTGCCGGGCCTGCTGCACGGAATCGTCGCTGCCGAGGGCGTTCATGCGGGCGAATTGTGACGGATACGTCTGCTCGAGCCAGTGAGTCCACTTTTCCAGGACTTCCGGCTGCGGCCTGCGTCCGGCCTCGCCCGTGACGAAGCCAAAGTCTTCGCTGGTGCTTCGTTTGAGGAGCCCGGCCGCCCGTTCGCGGAGAATCAGCTCGGGCTTGTCGTTCCCCAGGCGGCGGAGGGCGTTGACCAGCCCGAAGTGCTCGGCCGCGGACTGGCTGGGCGGCAGCTTGTCCAACGCGGAAAGGCACGCGTCGACGACTTCGAGCTGGGCCGATTCGAGCCCTTCGATAAATCGCGGACGGTCGACCTCTTCCGGCTTTTGGGCGAGCGCCATTACAATCGCACCCCGCAACGGGTAATCGTTGAGCTTGTTGCGAATGAGGGCCCGATGCTCGGGAACCGTCGACTCGCCCAGCACGAAGACGACGCCGTTGCTCCACTTGAAGTGCGGATCGCTTTTGATGCTCTTCACAAAGGCTTCGGTTGCCGGCTTGAGCAGCTCGGGGCCGATCTCGCTCAGGAAAAGGACGTGCCCCGGCCGGCCGAATTGCTTGTCGTTGACAATGTCGCGCGGCAAGTCTTCGTCGAGCGCGACCAGCCGCTTGTACATCTCGCCGACGCGATCGTCCCAGTTGCGGTCCTGGTTGAGCTTGTGGGCGGCGATCTTCGGTTCGAGCGCAACCAACGCCTGGGCGATCTGCTTCGATTGCGACGACGTGCGGTCGACCAGAATGCTGGCGGCCACGCAGAGGTAATGGATATCGCCGACCGGGTTCGACTTCTCGGAGATTTGCGCCAGCACGCGATCGAGCAGACCGGAGTTAAGCGGCTGCAACATGGCAATCACGCGGGCCAGCTCGTAGTCGACTTCCGCATTCTTCGTCGGGAAGAGTTGTGCCACGCGAATCCGCAGCGGGTCCAGTTCTCGCTCGTGCGGCTTGAGGTCGACACGGCTGGTGTAGCCGTCGAACATCGGGGCGACGGAGCGTCCGGGGCCGCAGTCTCCCAGTGCGATCTGCATCACGCGGACGGCCTCGAGTCGCAGCGACGGCGACTCGGTGCGGGCGAAGACTTTGATCGCCCGGTCGAGCGCCGACAGGTTGAGCTGCGTGCCCCGCTGGCAGCGGCTGAAGGCGAACCAAATCTCGCTCGACGGATTCGACGGGTCCAGCGTGAGCGAGATGCCGGTCGCCTCGGCATCGTCGAGACGGCTGAGCAAGCGCGCGGCGGCAAAGCGGACCGTCCGATCGTCATCGCCCAGGCGACCGACGACGGCCGGCAGCAACAAGTCGAACGAGCCGGCCACTTGAGCCGTCCACAGCGCTTCGAGAGCCGCGCGAGACACCGATGCGTCGCGGTCTTCCACGTAGGGCTTGAACGAGAGAGCCGCGTACGGCTTCGCAGACCGGCCCGCGGACCAGATGGCCCGCGCCCGTACGGGCGACGAAGGATCGTTCGCCAGCGCGTCGAGCGAAGCCGTGTCCAGGCCGCCGAAAAATTCGGTGACGATTTCGATGGCCCGCACCCGCTGCGCGACTGGTCGCACTGTATCGACGCAGGCCGCCAGCAGGGCGTCGCGGCCGAGGTTCTTGGCGATGGGCGCCCAACGATTGCGCGACCAGGCACTCTGCGGCTGCAGAGCGGTTAGACAGATGGTGAGGGAATCCTGCGCGTGGGCCGGCGTGACATTCAATTGACGTCGATGCGAGGGTGCCGGAACGTTTTTGAGGTCGGTCGACGCCTTTTGGTCGCCCGACGGCTTTTGATTCGGCGCGGCTGGTTTCGTCGGGGCGGTTGGCTTGGCGTTCGAAGTGCGATTGTCCGCGGTTTCGCTGTCTGGAGTCTGATGCTCGCCGGACGTCAGCACGACCGAGGTCGTCTGCGGGTGATCGCCGACGTAGGTCACCTTATAAACGCCGCCGCGCGTGCCGCGCCCGCCGACGGAGATGTAAAGGCTGCCATCGGGTCCGACTTCGGCATCGGTGGGGGCGAAGCCGAAGTCGCCCTTCGGCGCGATAAAGGCGTAAGGCGTGCTGGTCCAGCTGCCGCCGAATTTCCGCAGCGGCACGGCCAGCACTCGGCCGAAGGTCCAATCCAGGACGAACAAGGCACCGCGGTAGTGGTGGGGGAACTGCGTGTGCTGGTAGCAAACGACGCCCGTCGGCGAGCCGCGACCAAACGAGGCGACGACGCCCGGCATATCGAGATAATGATCGGGCTGGATCCAATTCTGGCTGACCCAGCCGGCGCCGCTGCCGGGGAGCGCGTGCATCACGCGGATCGGCCGATACCAGGGAAGCGAGACTTCCCGCTCGCTGTCGCTGTCGAAGACGAAGAAGTCGCCCGCCCCGTTGATGGCAAAGTCGTACGAATTGCGGAGGCCGTCGGCGATGATTTCGCCGCCCGACAGATCGGGCCGCAGTCGCAGAATGCAGCCGGCCCGCGGCTCCTTGATCGGCGAACTCTTGAGCTTCACGTAGTCCGACGTGATGCCCGCGTCGTTGCCGATCATGACGTACCACCAGCCGTCGGGGCCGCGCTGCACGGAGTGCGCGTGGTGTTCGCCGCCGGTCTTCAACTTCAGAAAGACGTCGGGAGGCCCGTCGGCCCGGTCGTCGGAATTGGCGTCCCGATAGCGGATCAGACCGGCATCGCCCGTGCAGATCAGGTCGCGGCCGCGAAAACACATGCCCTGCGCGCCGGTGGCCGGGCCGTCGACGAATTGTTTGTAAGTGTCGGCGACGCCGTCGTGGTTCGAGTCGACCAGGATCCGCACGTAGCCCGGGCCGGAGACGACGACACGACCGAAGGCGTCGAACGTCAGCGAGAAGACGTCGTGCGCCAACTGGTCGTCGGCGTATTGAGTGACCGCAAATCCGGGAGGCGCCTGCAGGTTGACCGCGTCATCGCAGATCGCCCGGTCGCTGTATCCGGCTGCCAGGAGCACTGTTCCCAAGAGCAGTCGCGTGACCGATCGCCTGTTACACATCGTGTGTTTCTCCGAGGGCCGGCGCCGAAACCAAAGTGCAGCCGGGAAATGAGCGAACCAGAGGAGCGAGGTTGTGCGCGAAGTTCCCTCTGCGGACGCACAACTGGGCCGGCATTTAAATAGTTGACAAACCGGTCACAGGGTAAAGACTTCAGGGAGGACAGACTTCGGGCAGGGCCGGTAACTCGCGGAGGCGCGGAATCTTAGCCATTTTTCCGGATTTGGGGCAATGCGGAATCCCAAAGCCTGTCCGCATTTACCGTTTTATCGCAAATCGAATATCATCGGAAACCGAGGCGGGATTCAGGCCCGTTGGCCCGCATTCGGACGCGCAAGCTAAAGCGGGTCTCCGGGTGGCGGTCGAGGCAATTTGAACCCCCCATTTTTCGCTCCAGCGACGTAATGTCTGCCTGGGTGCTGAGAAAATCCCAATAGGGCGTCACTCATGCGCAGAGTCGTCTCGTTCGCCCCGTCGGCGGTTTTGATCATCGCCATCACTTTTGCCTGCCGCGTGGCCCGGTCCGCGCCGCCGCCGGGTGAAAAGCTGCGGCTGGAAAATGTGCTGGGACCGGCCAAGCCGACCGCCCTGCTGGGCGAGACGCCTGATGGGCACGCGGCGGAGGACCAGTTGCCCACGGTCCGTGCGGGACTGGTGCCGACGACGGCCAAGATGGGCGACGTTGTCACGCTGGCCGTGACGGTCGGCGTGCCGGGCGATTCGTACACCTATTCCACGAATCCCGGCGGACTTGGCGCGACGAAGATCGACGTCAACGACGCGAGCGGCTTGACACCGCTGGGCGAGTTCGAGGCGGACCACGCGCCGAAGATCGTCACCGACGACAGCACCGGCAAACCCGTCGAGGAATTCGAGCACGGCGTCACCTGGTTGCGGCAATATAAGGTGACGGCCGAGAAGCCCGCCGACGTGCACGTGTCGGGCCTGCTCGATCTCAAGTACTGCAATGCGAAGGGCTGCCGCGTCTTCAGCAAGCCGTTCAAGACGCGGCTGGTGGCCTTGGCTGTCGATGCGGACGAGCCCGCGGCCACGCCGACCTTGAATCTCAGTCAGACTGTCGAGCCGAAAGGGTTCGGAGGGCAGTCGGGACATGTGAAGCTGCATTTCACGCTGAGCCCCGAGGATCCCAAGCCGGGCGACGACGTGACGCTGGCCGTGACGATGGCCCTCGATCCGGATTGGCACACCTATTCGACGACGCAGAAGGAAGCCGTCGGTTCGACGACGACTCAGATCGACGTGAAGTCGACCAAGAACCTCGTGCCGATCGGCGAGCGGTTTCGGCCTTCGCGCGAGCCCGAAGTCAGCGCCAAAGGGGCGGCCGCCGGCCTCGACCCGAAAGAGGTTTACCACGGCGAAGTCACCTGGACGCGGCGATTCAAGTACCAGCCCACGGGGAAGGAGACGCATTTCGGCGTTTCGGGCAGCATTCATTACGGCGTCTGTAACGAAGCGACGTGTCTGCCGCCCAAGACCGTGAACTTCAGCCTGGGCGATCTCAAAGGGGCCGGCAAACCGGCCGCGCCGCTCGCCGATGACAGCGAGTTGATCCCGGACGGCACCTACGTCGGTGAGGCGGGATCGCTGTGGTTCTACCTGCTGGGTGCGTTCTTCGGCGGAATGCTGCTCAACGTCATGCCCTGCGTGTTGCCGGTGCTCGCCATCAAAGTCTTGAGCTTCGTGCAGCAGGCGGGGGAGAGCCGCTCGCGGATCTTCCTTTTGAATCTGGCCTATTCGGCCGGCGTGCTGGCAGTCTTCTTCGTGCTCGCCACGCTCTCGGTCGGCACCCGACTGGGATTTTCGTCCGCCGACCTTTCGTGGGGCGGACTGTTTGCCGACACCCGCTTTAACCTGGTGATGGCGTGCCTCGTCTTTGCGATGGGGCTGAGCCTCTTGGGAGTGTTTGAGATTCCAGTGCCGGGAATGGTGGGATCGGCGGCCGGCGGCAGCCATCGCGAGGGCTTGCCCGGGGCCGTGATGACCGGCATCTTCGCCACGCTTCTGGCCACTCCCTGCACGGGCCCGTTCATGGCGACCGCGGTCGGCTGGTCGATTCGACAACCGACGCACGTCGTCTACCTGGTTTGGGGCGTGATGGGGTTGGGCATGGCCTTCCCGTACCTGGTGCTGGGACTCTTCCCCAAACTGATCGGCTGGCTTCCCAAACCGGGCACGTGGATGATCCGCATGAAAGAATTCGCCGGATTCGTCCTGCTGGGCTCGGTGATTTTCATCATCTACTACACCGACAAACGCTACACGATTCCGGCGCTGGTGATGTTGCTGGGCGTGGCGCTGGGCCTGTGGATGATCGGGAATCTGTACGACATCAATTCCCGCGTGCGGCACAAGATGACCGTCCGCGCGACGGCGCTCTTCCTCGCTTTGCTCATCTGCTGGTTCGGTTATGGGCTGGCGGCCGAGAACAAGCACCGCCTCCACTGGGAGCCGTTTTCGGAATCGCGCTTGACCGCGCTCTTGAAGAACAAGAAGACGGTGCTGATCGACTTCACCGCCGACTGGTGCCTCACGTGCCACACCAACGAAGGCGTCGCGCTCAATACGAAAGCCACTCAGGCCTTCGTCGAAAAGCACGATATTGTGCCTCTGCTGGCCGACTTCACCGAGCAGCCGCCCGAACTCAAGCGCTGGCTGCACAAGTTCCTGGTGGACGGCGTGCCGCTGACCGTGATCTTCCCCGCCGAGCGACAGAACAAGCCGATCGTACTGACCGGCGTTTATACGCAGGGAGAGTTGATCGAGGCGCTCAACCAGGCGTTGGGAGAGGACGCGAACGCGCGGGCCGAAGACGTGGCGACGAGCGTGCGGTAGCGATCAAAGGAGCGCGTCGAGTCGTTGCGACGCTAGCTGACCTTAGAGCTGATGTTTGACAGATTCACAGACCCTTCTCGAACCATCATGGACCTCGCGTCGGCGGAAGCGGCGCGCCGCGGCGACGATTCGGTCGATACCGTCGACGTGCTCGTGGGCATGCTCCGCGAAGGGAAGAAAAGCATTGCTGGGAATGTGCTGAGCTTCCATTGCTCAGTCCCCGTCGATGTTGATCTCGTGCTGGCCGGCCGCCAGGCGGTCTGCGATGTACCTGACGTCACCTTAGCGGATTTGGTTTCGCAGAGTCTGCTCGAAGTCAGGTGGCTCAATCACAACTATGTGGGAACCGAGCATCTGTTATTGGCCGTTTGTGCTCTCGTCCGATCCAGAGGTGCCCGCTTGCTGACGGCTTTAGGGAACCGACCTGTGCAAGTCTGCTCGCATGTCCTCGATATCCTGGGACATTTCGAGTTGGATCGCTGGGTGGCCGATCACCCAGACGCCGCCCAAAGCCGGTGACGCTCACAGATCGATGCCCAGCTCTTCGATCTTGCGGTAAAGGCTCGACAGCCCCAGCTTGAGCCGCTTGGCGGCCTCGCGCTTGTCGGGCCATTGCCGCAGCACGCGGGAGATGTGCAAGCGCTCGTAGTGCCGCAGGGCCGTGCGGAGGTCGTCCGTGTCGGGCAGGGGCTGGCCGATGCCCAGGAGGTCCGGCGGCAGATCTTTGGGCTCGATGAGTGTGTCGTCGCACATCATCACGGCCCGCTCGACCGCGTTGTCGAGCTGGCGGACGTTCCCCTTCCATTGGGCGGCCATCAGCAGCCGAATCGTTTCGCTCGTGACGCCGGTGACCCGTTTGCCCATCGCCCGCGAGTGCTTGCCGATGAAGAAGTCGACCAGCTCGGGGACGTCGTCGAGCCGCTCGCGGAGGGCCGGGATGTGAATCTTCACGCCGTCGAGCCGGTAGAAGAGGTCTTCCTGGAAGCGGGTCTCGGCGACTTCGCGCATCAGGTCGCGGGTGGTGGAGGCGATGATGCGGGCCTGGACGCGGACCGTTTCGGAGCCGCCGACCGGCATGATTTCGCCGTATTCGATGGCCCGCAGCAGCTCGGATTGCGTGCCGAGGGGCAACTGCGAGACTTCGTCGAGAAAGACGGTGCCTTCGCCGGCGTGGCGGAAGATGCCCTGCCGATCGGTGCCGGGGCCGGTGCTCGAACCGAAGAGTTGGGTCTCGAGCAGCTCGACGGGCCGGGTGCCGCAGTTGACCGCGAGGAATTTTTCGTCCCCTTTGGGGCCGGCGGCGTGAATTGCGCGTGCGAAGAGTTCTTTCCCGGTCCCCGTTTCGCCGACCAAGAGCACGTTCGAGTTGGTGACGGCGACCTTGCGAATTGTTTCCTGCAGGTCGGCCAACACCTTGCTCGAGCCGACGATCTGATCGAAGTCGCCCCGACGGGCCAGCTCGCGCCGCAGCACCTGGTTTTCGATATAAAGCTGCCGATAGCGATAGAGGCGGTCGAGCTTGTTGGCCAGATCCTCGAAGATCACTGGCTTGACGAGATAGTCAAACGCCCCCGCCTTGAACGCCTCGACCGCGTTTTCGACCGTCGCATACGCGGTGATCACCAGCACCGATGTTTCGAGATTCACCTGCTGCAGGCGCCGCAACAGCGCGAGGCCGTCGCCGTCGGGCAGCTGCACGTCGCAGATGGCGACGTCGAAGTCTCGCTGCCGGGCGAGCTTCAGTGCGTCGGCGACGGTGCCGGCGTCGGCGACCGTATAGCCCTCGCCTGTGAGGAACTCCCGCAGCGTGGTGCGGATGATCTCCTCGTCTTCGACAATCAAGATCGAGCGGCTGGTTTTCACAGGCCTTTGCGGCTGCCGAAGGTGATCTGAGACGGGGGGCGAAGTGGACACGGCTATCCAAACGAAACAGTCAGGTTGCGGAAACTTCCTCAGTCGAGGCGGCGAGCGCCGGCGGCACGTCGGGCCAGCTGCGGACGTTCTCGCAGGTGACGAACACGGTAAACGTCGTTCCTTCACTTGAAGTCTGGGTCAGCTCGATCCGTCCCTCGCCCGATTCTTCGAGGATGTTGCGGCAGACGAACAGCCCCAGCCCGGTGCCGGTTTCTTTGGTCGTGAAATAAGGTTGAAAGATGGCCGCCTGATGTTCCGCGGGGATGCCGCCGCCGTCGTCGCGGACGACCACGCGAATCCAGCCATCCTTCAGTTCGGTGGTCAGCTCGATCGTGCCCCCTTCCTCCGTCGCGTCGAGCGAGTTGAGCACGAGGTTCAGGAAGACCTGCACGAGCTGGTCGCGAACTACCCGGAGCTTGGGGAGCCCGTCGGCGTACCGCGTGACGATGCGTTTGCCTTTTTTGCGCTTGTAGTACTTGGCGATGTTGAGGGCCGCGTCGAGCACTTCGTGGATGTCGCACAGCCGCCGATCCTTGGTGGCGGGCCGGCTGAAGTCGACCAACTCGCGGAGCGTCCGTTGGATGCGGCGGAGCTGGTCGTCGACCATCGAGAGCCGCTCGCCCGTGTACGAATCGTTCTGCCGCCGTTTGAGCATCTGCACGAGCGAGCTGATTGCCGCCAGCGGGTTGCCGACTTCGTGCGCGATGCCGGCGGCCAACAGGCCGAAAGCCGCCTGCTTTTCCTGCTGGACGAGCTGCGCTTGCGACTCTTGCAGTTCCTGCGTTCGCTCGCGGATTCGTTCTTCCAGGAGCCGCTGATTGTCTTGCAGCTCGGTGTTGAGCTCGCCCAGGCGGCGGCTGGTCGACTTCAACAGGTTCGAGAGTGCCATGCTTCCCCAAGTGCCCCAGCCCAGCAAGATCAACGTGAGCGCGAAAGTGGTCACGTCCTGACGGCTGCCGAATTCCGGGCTCAGCGTCAGAAAGCTGAAGCTGATCGCGTGCAACGCAAATGTGGCGTACGTGATGGCCGACGAGTGGCGGATTGCGCAGACCAAGAGCGACAGGAAGTAGTAGAAGCGAAACGGGCTCTCGACCCCGTGACGATCGAAGTAGCACAAGAGGCCGATGAACACGGCCTCCATCAGCGAAATCGCCAGCGGAAACTGGGCCAGGAAGACCTTGCCCCGCAGGCTCCAGACGGTGTCGATGATCGCGTAGAGCGCGCCTAGCGTGAGGATGGCGTTCAGGATCGTGCGGTTGCCCGCGTCCCGATCGATGAAGTTCACCAGCACGTAGCCGACGCACAGGCCGAACCAGCGAATGCGGACCGTCACCGTCTCGGCGGCGAGATCCCACTGGCTTTTGTCGCGTTCGGCTTCGGGACGGTTCACGGGAGGCTTCGGAGAGGGGGGGAGAAAGGAGCGATCTGCCTCAATTGTAGACGGCCTCGATTATAGAGCCGGCTGTAGAGCCGGCATCGATTATAGGGCCGCCGCACCGGAGTTGGGGAGTCGGTCGCGGCGTGCCTTTGACATAACAATTTGCCTCTCCCTACGATACGTACGCGGTCGGCAGCCCGCTTCGACGGAACAGAGTAAAGAGACCTTTGCGCGCTTGCCGATAAAAGGGATTACGCAGCCGCGGCAGACTTTGTCGCCTGGGCACGAGAATCGCTCGTCGGTTTCTGCCCGAGCACGGTTCGGCACATGGGGGGCGCGAGGGCCGGCGTTCGCCGTTGGGCGGAGGTCGCCTCGCAGAAAACTGAGCCTGTCTCTCGGGAAGACAGAGTCCAATGCGAATCGTCATCGCCAGTTCGGAGGCGGTCCCGTTCGCCAAGACGGGCGGGCTAGCCGACGTTGCCACCGCCCTGGCGACCGCGCTCACCGAGCTGGGGCACAGCGTTTGGCTGGTGCTGCCCCACTATCCGCAGGCGATGAGCCACGGGGCCAAGTCCAACGGCATCGGCGTCGAGCCAACAGGCGTTCACATTGAAGTGCCGATCGGCGCGCGGCACGTGTCGGCCGGCGTGCTGCGGGCGCGCTTGCCCGGTTCCGCCGTAACCGTGCTCCTGATCGATCAGCCGACCTACTACGATCGGCCCTCTCTGTACACGACGGGCGGCTCCGACTATCGCGACAACTGCGAACGGTTCGTGTTCCTCAGCCGAGCCGTAACAATCCTCGCGCAGCAGCTGCGGCTGCGTCCGGACATCATTCATGCCAACGACTGGCAGACCGCGCTGATCCCCGCCCTGTTGGCGATCGAAGGCCGGGGGCCGAACGTCACGGACACGACCGCGTCGGTCTTCACGATCCACAACATGGCCTTTCAGGGACTGTTCTGGCACTGGGACATGCTGCTGACGGGGCTCGACTGGAAATACTTCAATTTGCATCAGATGGAGTTTTACAACCAGCTCAATCTGCTGAAGACGGGGCTTGTCTTCGCCGACATGGTGACCACCGTCAGCCCAACTTATGCGCGCGAGATTCAAACTCCCGAATTCGGGTACGGACTGGACAGCGTCCTCCGCTCGCGGCGCAACGACCTGGTGGGCATCCTCAACGGCGTCGACACCAAGATTTGGAACTCGCAAACCGATCCGGCGCTGCCGGCCAACTTCTCGATTGCCGACGTCGACGAAGGCAAGCGGGTCTGCAAGCGGGCCCTGCAGAGCGAATTCGGCCTGCCGACGGCGGCCGAAGTGCCGCTGTTTGCGATGGTGACCCGTCTCACGGATCAAAAAGGACTCGACCTGGTCGCGCAGGCTGCCGATCGACTGTTCTCCAAGGACGTGCAACTGTGCGTGCTGGGCAGCGGCGAGGCCAAGTACGAAAGCTGGCTGACGGAGCTCGCGAAAAACCTGCCCCAGAAGGTCGCCGTCCGCATCGGCTTCGACGACGCGATGGCCCACCGCATCGAGGCGGGGGCTGATCTGTTTCTCATGCCCAGCCGATTCGAGCCCTGCGGCCTCAACCAGATGTACAGCCTGATCTACGGCACCGTTCCCATCGTCCGCGCGACGGGTGGACTGGCCGACTCGGTGGTCGACGCCAATCCGCAGAACCTGGCGCACGGCACGGCGACTGGCTTCGCCTTCACCGACTACTCGGCCGAGGCCATGATGCAGGCCATCGAACGGGCCCTGGGCCTGTTCACCGACAAATTGGAATGGATGCGACTCGTCCGCGCCGGCATGAATCAGGATTGGAGCTGGCGCAACAGTGCCTTGCAGTATGTCCGCATTTACGAACGAGCTTTGGCTAAGCGGCGGGCCGCGGCGGCCGCGCCCGATCTTTCCCCGGTCGCCACCTGACCCCACGACACACGAATGCAACCAGTCACCGTAGCCTTCTTCTGGCATCAACACCAACCGTACTATCCCGACGACGTCAGCAACGAAACGCTGATGCCGTGGGTGCGGCTGCACGCCACCAAGGACTACTACGGGATGGCGCTGCATCTGAAGGAGGTGCCCGAGTTCCGCTGCACGATCAATCTCGTGCCCAGCCTGCTGATTCAGCTACAGGCTTACACCGA
>Ga0210390_10000504_pt1 | contig 42629 bp, 37 predicted proteins | sample IncBWH11OmetaG_FD_161050 | JGI IMG/M metagenome (GOLD analysis project Ga0210390, IMG submission 161050) | Forest soil microbial communities from Barre Woods Harvard Forest LTER site, Petersham, Massachusetts, United States - Inc-BW-H-11-O ... | reverse complement strand
TGCGGCGAGGCACTCGGCGAGATCGTCGGCGAGTTCCCGCGGGTCCGTGGGTCCGGCAGCTACCCGGTCGAGAGCCTCAGATGCGGGCCGGTTTTTGCAGGGCTGGTCGCCGCGCTGACCGGGCCCGAGCTCGGCGACGCGATCGGCGACAAGTTTGCCGTCGACCTCGAAGGGCGGCCGACGTTGCTGACCGTGCGCGGCATGGGCGACGCCAAGGACGGGCAAATCCACACCGACTCCGAAACCAAGATCATCACGCTGCTGCTCTACATGAACCCGGTGTGGGAGCATGCCGACGGCCGGCTGCGGCTGTTGCGCGGCCCCGACGACCTCGAGGATTACGCGCGCGAGGTCGTCCCGCTCGCCGGCACGATGCTGGCGTTTCGCCGCAGCGAGCGCTCGTTCCACGGCCACCGGCCATTTCTCGGGCCGCGGCGCGCGTTGCAGCTGAACTGGGTGCGCGACCATGCCGTCGTCCGCCGCGAGCTCGGCCGGCACCGTTGGTCGGCGCGGTTGAAGAGCCTCGTCCCGTTTCTCCCGGCCCCTTGACGCGATCGCGGCGGACGCCGGCAGCACTGGCGGGCTGCCTCAAAGCGCCGATGTAACGACGACCGCCGGTCCCGCGGTGGCGGGCGACCGCGGCGGTGCCGCGGCGTCTTGCGGTCAACGCGCTCCCCGGGTTGGGCTTTTCCTGTTCGGGCGCGCCTTCGAGGGCCTGTTCGAGGCCCGTTCCGCGCCGGCGTTCTCTTCACCGGGGCCGTCGTCGGGCCAGCCCGGGATGACGTTAGCGCGTCTTAAATCAGTCGGATGGCCCTTCGCGTGCTGCCCAACCGAGCAGCGAGCGGGCCCGCGATTCTGGTCTTTTTTCGCCCACCTGGTTAGCGGTTTCGTCCGCATTTCTGGCAATCACACGATCGGTAACGCGCAAGATCGTTGATCATGATATCGATATATTTCAGGTTTATGAACAGCAATGTGGGAATTTAGACACGCTGCGGTGAAAATCACACGATTGGCCTAAAGCACGCTTGCTCGGAGGTTGGTCACCCCTATCATTGCGCGAGTGACAAGCAGGTGCACCCACACCGCTTGCCTCAACCCTAGATTTTGGGGGAGCAATGATCAGAAAACGACGTCTCGGCCATTCGGCCGCCTTTGGCGGGTTTGCCGCCGCGGTGGGGTTGCTGGCGGGCCTCTGCGGCGCGCGCGCTGACGAGCTCGCCGATCTGCGCGCCAACCAGCAGCTGCTCCAGCAGCGGATCGACCAGCTGGCGCAAGCCCAGCAGCAGGCGCAGCTGCCCGCGACCTTTGCCGAGCCGAGCACAACCGGGCCCACCGCCTACGGCACCGCAGCGGTGCCGGGTCAGGGAATGGTCGGCGGCAGCTTTCCGCGGTCGTTTTTGATCCCCGGCACCGACACTTCGATCCGCGTCGGCGGCTTTGTCGACGAGACGCTCGACTACTGGATCCAGGGCGGCCCGGCCAACGGCACTGCGACCACGACGGTCGGCGTCACCGGCAATCTAGGGGGAAATCCGCTCGACGTGCACGGCCAAACGGTCCCCGGTTTCCCGACCAAGGGAAGCCTGGTGCCGGTGCAGACCGCGTATTCGCGCGGCAACAGCATCTTTTCCGAGAGCCCGCGTGAGTCGCGGCTCAACGTCGAAACCCGCACCCCGACCCCGTGGGGCGAAAGCCGCACGTTTATCGAATTCGACTTTGCCGGCTCGAACAATTTCAGCACCAACAATGCGAGCCACGTCTCGGACAGCCTGGTGCCGCGCCTGCGCTATGCTTACGGCACCCTAGGCGGCCTCCTCGCCGGGCAGGCGAATTCGAACTTCGCCGACCCCGACGCGAACCCCGAGACGCTCGACTTTGGCGGCCCGGCCGGCGAAGCCGGCGTGGTGCGCATCCCGCAGGTCCGCTACACCTACGCCGGCCCGTGGGGCAGTGCCTTCTCGGCGGCGGCCGAAGCCCCCGAGACGGATGTGCTGACGCCGGGCGGGCTGCTCCAGACCGATACCAACCTGTCGCAGAACCCGGTCTCGAACAGCGTATCGGGCGCATCGACGAATGGCTGTGTCGCCAACGGCGTCGTCAACGGCGCCAGTGCCGCAACGTTGACGCCGGGCTTTACCAACACCTCGACCTGCGCTGTCAGCAGCAATATCACCAAGAGCCCGGCGCCCGACCTTACCTTCGCCTCTTACTGGTCGCAGCCCTGGGGGCATGTCGACTTCCGCGGTGTCGTTCGCGACCTCGAAATCAACGACGGCAAGTTCGTCAGCCAGCAGTTTCTCGGGTATGGCGGCGGCGTCTCCGGCGACGTGAGGCCCGGCTGGTTCGGCTGGGGCAAGGACGACATTCAGTGGCAGGTCACGGCCGGCACCGGCATCGGCCGTTACATCAGCGACAGCTTTAACGCGGGCCTCGCAACCAACATGATCGGGCCTACGTCCTGCGCGACGCCGACCGCGACCTGCACCGGGCTCTCCGCGGCATCAAACATCCTGATCCATCCGGTCTTCGAAATCGGCGGAACCGTCGGCTACCAGCATTGGTGGCTGCCGAACCTGCGGTCGACCCTGGCCTACGGGTACGCCCAGTACGACAACAACTCGCAACTGCTCGGCCCGCTCGAGTCGACAGTCGCGAACCGGCAGTTGGAGACGGTTCACGTCAACCTGATCTGGAGCCCGGTCGCGTTCATCGACACCGGCGTCGAATATGTCTGGGGCCAGCGGGAAGCCGTCGCCAACATCTACGGGACCCAGCAAACCGTGATCGGCAAAGTCCGCATCAAGTTCTAATGCGGTTTGCCCCACCACATAGTGCGGATGTGTCCCTGCCGGGAAGACGTGGATGCCCGGATCAAGTCCGGGTACCGCGTTCTTGGGTTGTCTCGAGAAAGTCTCTATCAGCAGATGCTGCGTTCAACTGCACATCAAAAGATAATTCCCATAGTTGTCATGGCCGGACTTGTCTCGCGGCTGTCCGGTTGAGTGAAGCGGATTGCGCGACAGCCTAATGCCTCCACGCGCAGTCGTCATCACCGGGCTCGTCCCGGTGATCCACGCCTTTTTCGGCTCTGACGCGGGTACGTGGATGACCGGAACAAGTCCGGTCATGACGGCTGTGGAATAGGACAGCCGTAAACTTGTTCCGGGATCTACGTCTTGGACGCCGCGACGACCCCGCCAGCAATTACGCCCCGTCAGTAGTTCGAGATCTCGACCAGATTTTGGTCGGGATCGCGAATATAGACCGACTGGATCGTGCCGACGGCACCGGCGCGCGGCCCCGGCCCGGCAACGACCGGCGCGCCGCATTGCGCGAGATGGGCGATGACCTCGGCGAGCGGCGTCGCGGTGATAAAGCACAGGTCGCCCGAGCCCGGGGTCGGCCTGTCGGCGACGAGGCCGGGGACCCGGTCGGCCGGGTGCAGGTTGATCTTTTGCCGGCCGAATTTGAGCGCGGTGCGCCCCTCGCCGAACTGGACGACCTCCATCCCTAAAACACGGGTGTAGAACGCGCAGGTGCGGTCGATGTCGGCGACGGTCAGCACCAGGTGGTCGAGGCGGTCGATTTCCATATGCGGTCTCCGGACGGCGGTCTTCGCGATCTTCTCACCCCGGGGAAGCCGGGGCCAGCCGTCGCCGTCACGGCCCGTTCAAATCGGCGACGGCGGCGCCGAGAACCCGGCCGTCGGGCGCGTGCAGGATGGCGGCGAGGCGGTCGGCATGCCACGGCGCCGGCGCGTCAAGCGCCCCGGTCTTGCGGTCGACGCCGCCGATCTCGGCAAAGCCGCGGACCGCGTCGACATGGGTCAGGGTGCGGCCCTCGTTTTCACCCCGCGCGACCGAGTCGACATGCCGGCGATCGAACGCGACCAGCAGCACCGCGGCGGCCCCGGCATCGGCGGCATCGGCGCCCGGTCCGAGCGTGACATGCGCGCGGCCGTCGGTGACGGCAAGCCGCAGCGGCGCGGCCGGCGCGCTGGCGGCCGCCGCCAACGCGCGCTCGACCTCGCCGCGGTCCGACCCGACCGCCTGCCAACGGCCGTCGACGACGACCTGCGGCGTGTAGACGTTGCCGATTCCCAGAAGTTCGGCGTAACGCTGCTGGCGCGCGGTCGCGGCGGCGCTCGAAAATGGGTCCTTCCAGCCGAGCCGGTCCCAGTAGTCGACGTGAAACGACAGCGCCAATATGTCGGGCCGCGACGCCAGTTCGGCGAGCAGCGCGTCGGCCGGCGGGCAGGACGAGCAGCCTTCCGACGTGAACAGTTCGACGACGATCGGCCGCCCCCCGGCCATGGTGGCGCTGGCGCCCGCGAGAGCGAGGCACAGCACAACCAAAGCGGCGAGGGCCTTTGTCATAGCGCAAGACTACCGCCCCGACGCGGCATCCGGGGTCAACAGCGCGTGAACGGGTCAAGTTGGGCTGTCGAAAACTTGGCGTGCTCGAGGCGCTGCCAGGCTTCGAGGATCGTGGCGACCGACCAGGCTTGCGCCGGGCAGCCGCGCGGGGTGTGCGGCGGGTCGCCGTCGAAGATCTCGCTGACCTGGCCGAGCCCGGCATCGCGGAGATGGTCGCCGATCGGCTCCAGAAACCGCTGCGCCGCGGCGGCGTCGCGATAAATCCGGTAATGCGCCACCGCCCACGGGCCCAGCAGCCATGCCCACACCGTGCCTTGGTGATAGGCGCCGTCGCGCTCCTCGACCGTGCCGCTGCAGCCGCCGCGGTAACCCGGCGCGCCTGGCGCCAGCGAGCGCAAGCCGTAGGAGGTCACGAGCGCCGCGCCGCAGCGCTCGACCACCGTGCGCTGGATTTCCGGCTCGAGCGGGCTCGCGGGCAGGCTGACGGCGAAGATCTGGTTCGGCCGCAGGCTGGCGTCGGCTCCGTCCGGGCCGTCGAGAACATCGTAGAGCCCGCGCCCGTCGGGCCGGGCAAAGCGGGCGAACCCGGCCCGCGCCAGTACCGCCGCCGCACGGTAAGGGTCCGCCGACGCCCCGGCGCGCTCGGCCATCCCGGTCATCGCGGCGAGCGCGTTGTACCACAGCGCATTGATCTCGACGGGCTTCCCGATCCGCGGTGTCACCACCCGGCCGCCCACCCGCGCGTCCATCCAGGTCAGCTGCATGCCGGGCTCGCCGGCATAAAGAAGCCCGTCCGCGGGGTCGACGGCGATGCCGTAGCGCGTGCCCTTGAGATGCCAGGCGACGATATCGGCCAGCACCGGAAAATTGCGCCGCAGCGCCGCCTCGTCGCCGCTCGCCGCGACATAGGCGCGCCATGCCTCGATAAACCACAGGCTGGCGTCGGCGGTGTTGTACTCGGGCGTCGCCCCGGCGCCGGGGAAGACGTTTGGCAGCATGCCCTGGTCGACAAAACGGGCGAAGGTCTCGAGGATCAGCCGGGCCGTCTCGAACTGCCCGGTCGCCAGGCACAGCCCCGGCAGCGCCGTCATCGTGTCGCGACCCCAGTCGCCGAACCACGGGTAGCCGGCGATGACCGACCGCCCCTGCGGCAGGTCGGGCAGCGGGCGGGCGATCGCAAAGGCGTCCGCCGCCAGCACCAGCCGCATGACCCAGCCGGGCGCCTGCTCGAAGACCGGGTCGGCGGCGAGTGCTTGCGCCAGCACCGCGCGATCATGGGCGCGCCGCCGCGCCAACGCGGTTTCGAGATCGGGCGCGCTCTGCGGGGTGAGGCCGGCAGCGAACCCGGCCCATTGCTGCGCCGGCAGCGGCAGGTCGAGATCGCCGGCATGGAAATGCGAGTCGCGGTCGCCGAGGCCGCGCTCGCGCTCGACCGGAAGATCGAAATCGCGATACCAGCCGCCGCGTGGCACGACCGTACCGCCGGTCGCCGCGACATGGAGCTCGAACCGGCCCGGCACGGTCATCGCCAGCGTTCCGCCGTCGACCGCGATCCGCGGCGCAAACCCCCCGGGCCAGCTGTCGCCGTGATGGTCGCGGCCGTTGGCGAGCAATGTGACGCTGATCCGCGGCGCCGCCCCGTGCGCTTCGCCGACGAGCCGCCACGCGACGTAGACGATGTCGGCGCCGGGCTCCATCCAGACCCGCTCCTCGACGATTCGGTCGCCGAACGCAAAACGCCACACCGGGACGGTGCCGTCGAGATGAAAACTTTCGAGCGCCAGATACCCTCGCGGCTCGACCGCGCCGCTCGCCCAGCGGTTGGTGAACAGCGGCGCTTCGACATCGCCCGTGACGAGCCGCGCATCCGCCTTGGCGAGCACCAGCACGCGGCCAAGCGGCGGGTCGACCGGCGCCACCAGCAGCCCGTGATAGCGCCGCGTCAGCGTTTGCGCCACGGTGCCGCCGGCATACCCGCCACGGCCGTCGGCGAGCCACCACTCACGGCGCTCGGCGGCAGCGAGCTCGCCGCAAATCGCGCGGCCAAAGCGGATCGGCGACAGCCGGTCGAGCGGGTCGGTCATGACCCGTGACCCGGGGTCAGCGTGCGCCCGCCGGCTCCGGCAGGGCGGCCTCGACCGGCGGCGGCGGGCTCGCCTCATCGGCGGTGCGGGCGCTGGGGTAGGTGCGCAGCAGCAGCGACACGAGCGCGGTCCAACCGGTCTGGTGCGAGGCGCCGAGGCCCTTGCCGGTGTCGCCGTCGAAAAACTCGTAGAACAGCAGGTGGTCGCGAAAGTGCGGGTTCTGCTGCTCGATCGGCGAGTCGCCAAAAACCGGGCGCCGGCCGGTCTCGTCGCGCAGAAACAGCCGGCACAGCCGCCGCGACAACTCGGCCGCCACCTCCCCGAGATGCAGCAGGTTGCCGGAGCCAACCGGGCATTCGACCTTGAAGTCGTCACCGTAATAGCTGTGAAAGCGCTGCAACGACTCGATAAGCAGATAGTTGACCGGAAACCAGATCGGGCCGCGCCAGTTGGAATTGCCGCCGAACACCTGGTTGGCGCCGACGCCGGGCACGTAGTGGACGCTGATCTGGTTGCCGGCATGCTCGAACACGTACGGATTTTTCTCGTGATGCTTGGAGAGCGAGCGCACCCCGTAGTCCGACAGGAACTCGGTCTCGTCGAGCATGCGGCTCAACAGGCGCTTCATGCGGTGGCCGCGCAGCAGCGAGAGCAGATGAAGCTCGCCGGCGTTGGGGTCGCGCCAGCGCGAGACGAGCCGCGCCAGCTTTGGGCGGTGCTCGAGGAACCAGTGCGCCCGCTCGCTGAACTCGGGCAGTTGCGCGAACACCGAGGCATCCAGCACCTCGACGGCGAACAGCGGGATCAGCCCGACCATCGACCGCAGCCGCAGCGGGATGCGCTCGCCGTCGGGCAGGTGCAGGACGTCGTAATAGAACTCGTCGGCCTCGTCCCACAACCCGATGCCGTTGCCGCCGATGTTGGTCATCGCCTCCGCGATATAGAGAAAGTGCTCGAAAAATTTGGCGGCGATGTCCTCGTAGACGCGGTCCTTCAGCGCCAGCTCGAGGGCGATGCGCATCAGGTTGAGCGTGTACATCGCCATCCAGGCGGTGCCGTCCGACTGGTTGATCGTGCCGCCGGTCGGCAACGGCGCGCTGCGGTCGAAAATCCCGATGTTGTCGAGACCGAGAAAGCCGCCCTGGAAGATGTTGTGGCCTTCGGCGTCCTTGCGGTTCACCCACCAGGTGAAATTCAGCATGAGCCGGTGGAACACTCGTTCGAGAAACGGCTGGTCGCCCTCGCCGCCATGCTGCTCGCGGTCGATCTCGTAGACGCGCCATGCCGCCCAGGCGTGCACCGGCGGGTTGACGTCGCCAAACGCCCATTCGTACGCCGGCAGCTGGCCGTTCGGGTGCATGTACCAATCGCGCGTCAGCAGCAGCAGCTGGCGCTTGGCGTAGGCCGGGTCGACGCGGGCGAGGATCACCGCATGGAACGCGAGGTCCCAGGCGGCGTACCACGGATATTCCCACTTGTCCGGCACCGAGACGACGTCGGCGTTGTTGAGGTGCCCCCAGTCGCTGTTGCGGCCGTGCTTGCGCAATTCGGGGGGCGGCGGCTGCAGCGGGTCGCCGTCCAGCCACTGGGGGACGTCGTAGTGGTAGAACTGCTTGGTCCACATCATGCCGGCGAGCGCCTGGCGGTGGACCCGGCGCGTGTCGGGGTCGTCGATGTCGCGCTGCAGGGCGGCAAAGAACTCGTCGGCCTCGGCGCGGCGGCGCTCGAAGATGGCGTCGAATTCGTCGAACCCCGCGGCCGCGCGGTCGTGCGTCAGCCGCAGCCGCAGCCGCCCTTCCCCGCCGGCCGGCAAGCTGAGGCGATAATGGATGGCGGCCTTGGTGCCGAGCCGCGCCGGGTTGACGGCGCCGCGGTCGCCGTTGACGAGGTAATCGTTGATGCCGTCCTTGAAATACTGCCCCGGCGCTTCCTGCCCCCACAGCCGCCGGACGTTGGTGTCGTTGTCGCAAAACAGAAAATCGGGGTGGCCGTCGCACACGAGCCGCATCGGCGACAGCCGGGGATGGTCGACCGAGATCCCGTCGCCGCGCGCCAGGAGCCGCGGCCGCATCGAGTCGGGTTCCCAGGACCAGATGTTGCGCGCCCACAGCTGCGGCAGCACGTGCACGAAGGCCGGCTCGGCCGCCCGGTTATGGACGGTGACCCGCATCAGGATGTCCTCGGGGTCGGCCTTGGCATATTCGATTTCGACGTCGAAATACCGGTCTTCGGCAAAAATCCCGGTGTCGACCAATTTGAATTCCGGATAATCCCGGCCGCGCCGCCGGTTCTCCTCGACCAGCTGAGAATAGGGGAAAGCCGCCTGCGGATATTTATAGAGCATGCGCATGTAGGAATGGGTCGGCGTGCCGTCGAGATGGTAATAAAGCTCCTTCACGTCTTCGCCGTGGTTGCCTTCGGCGTTGGTAAGCCCGAACAGCCGCTCCTTGAGGATCGGGTCCTTGCCGTTCCACAAGGCAAGGCCGAGGCACAGCAACAGCCGGTTGTCGCCAAACCCGCCGATCGCGTCCTCGCCCCAGCGATAGGCGCGGCTGCGCGCCTGATCGTGCGTCAGGTATTCCCAGGCGGTGCCGTACGGGCTGTAATCCTCGCGCACCGTGCCCCATTGCCGGTCGCTGAGGTAGGGACCCCAGCGGCGCCACGGCGCCTGTTTGCCGGTTGCGGCGAGCCGCGCCGCTTCGGCGGTCCCGCCCGCCGACCCACGTTTTCCGTCGTCCGCCGCCATCTTCCGCGCCCCGTTGCGTGGCCCTGGTGGTGCGATGCCAACGGATGATTCCGATCCGTTGGCTGAATCACACCACCCACCTATTGATCTGGTGGGCCGATTCACGAAACGCTTGGGGGCCAAGCGTTTCGATCGGACCACTGGGATGTTCTAGTCCAATAAAGGGATTGCATCATGCGTTTTGGGTTGTTTGGCGGCGCGCGCACCGAGCTCGGCGAGCAGGCGAGCGACAGCCGGATCTACACCGACTACGTCGACTACATCTGCGAAGCCGAAGCGCTCGGCTTTCACAGCGTGTTTCTCGTCGAGCATCATTTCACCGGGTTTGGGCAGATCTCGGCGACGCTGAACTTTCTGACGTATCTCGCGGCAAGGACGACGCGCATCCGGCTTGGCACCGCGGTGCTGGTGCTGCCGTGGCACAACCCGGCATTGCTCGCCGAGCAGGCGGCGACGCTCGATTTGTTGTCCGGCGGCCGACTCGACCTCGGGATCGGCAAGGGCTATCGCTGGGGCGAGTTTCACGGCTTTTGCATGCCGATGGAGGAAGCCGGCGAGCGCTATGACGAGGCCGTCGAATTCCTGCGCAAAGCGTGGACCGCCAACGGCCGCTTCTCGCACCACGGCAAGCGCTGGCATTACGAGGACGTGGTCATCGAGCCGGCGCCGGTGCAAAAGCCGCATCCGCCATTGTGGGTCGGGGCGCAGAGTGCCCAATCGATCCGCGCCGCGGCCGAAGGCGGCTTCAACCTGCTCCTCGGTCAGGCCGGGAGCCCGGAGCTCGTCGCCGAGAACATCGGGATCTACCGCAAGGCGGTCGAAGCGCAGGGCCGGCAATTCGACCCGATGAGCGTCGGCCTGACCCGGGCATTGCACATCGCAAGGACGCCCGCCGAGCGCGACGCGGCGCACGAGCTGCGCATGGCCTTTATGAGAAATGTCCAGCAGCTCTCATTGTCGCCGACCGGGGATTCGCCGACCCTCGGCCGACCACGCAAGGCGATGTCGCCCGAGGAGATGCGGCGCGCGACCGAAACCGACGCGCTGATCGGCCCGCCCGAGGAGATCGTCGGCCGGCTCAAGCGGCTGCAGGCGGGCGGCGTCGAATATGTGATGGTCATCGATGTCGGCGGCTCGTTGACGGCGCTGCGCACCTTCGCCCGCGAAATCATGCCCGAGTTCGCCGAGCGGTCGGACGCGCCGTCGGGGAGCCCGGCTGCTGCCGATAACTTGACGTGAACATTCTTATCGCTTGCTCGCAACACGGCCGCCGCCGCAAGATCGCTCCGCGTTAATCGAACAGGACGTGAACATGAAACGTTTCGATCCCCGCGCCGTCAGCGCCCTGGCGCTCGCGACCACGCTCGCGGCCTGTGTCGCGCCGCCGCCCGGCCCGACGATCCCGGTGGCGCCGGGGCCCGGCAAGTCGTTCGACGCCTTCAACGCCGACCAGAGCTACTGCTCGCAATACGCCGGCTCGGCCACCGCCAACGCGGCCGCCGCCGCCAACAACCAGGCGGTCGGGACCGCGATCATCGGGACGGCGCTCGGCGCCGGGCTCGGCGCGGCGATCGGCGGCGGCCGAGGGGCCGCGATCGGCGCGGCCTCGGGTGCGGCGGCCGGGACCGTTTACGGCGCCGGCGGCTCGGCCTACGCGCAGATGTCGCTGCAGCAGCAATACGACGTCATGTACGGCGAGTGCATGCAGGCCCGCGGCAACCGGGTGCCGGGCTTTGCCCCGCCGCCTGGGGCGCCGCCCTATGCCGGCCCGGGTTACGGCCCGCCGTCGGGGCCGCCCGGCTACGGCGCGCCACCAGGCCCGCCGGGCTACGGTGCGCCGCCGCCCTACCAGCCTTATTGAGGCCGCCTTGAGGCCGCGCGGCGCCGGCTTCAGCGCGCGCCGGTCTTGCGGTTGTCGGTCAGGAAAATCTGGCCGAGCCCGCGCCGGCGCGCCAACGCGCGGCCCCACAGGATCGCCTCTTCGTCCGCGTCGAAATGGCGAACCATCGGCTCCATCCGCTCGGCGCGGCCGAACTCGTCCCATTCCTCGACCAGGCTGGCGCGGACACCCGCCGAGGCCGGGTCGAGGATCAGGGTCAGCTTCATTCCCGCGCCTGTCATGCCATTCTTTCCGATCGCCCCGTGGGACCCGTTCAGGGTACACCGTCGCCCTAGCGATAATCTACCGCGGGCACCAAGACACTACCCGGAGGACGACATGCTGGATTTGCGGATAGCCGGGCGCAAGGCGCTCGTTTGCGCGGCAAGCAAGGGGCTCGGGCGAGCCTGCGCGACGGCGCTCGGCCGCGCCGGGGTCGAGCTGACGATCACCGCGCGCACGGCCGAGACCCTCGAGGAAACCGCCGCGGCGATCCGCCAGGAAACCGGCGCCAAGGTGACCCCGGTCGCCGGCGACATCTCGACCGAGGCCGGGCGCGCCGCGGCACTCGCCGCCTGCCCGAACCCCGACATCCTGGTCAACAATTGCGGCGGGCCGCCGCACGGCGACTTTCGCGAGTGGTCGGTCGACGACTGGCAAAAGGCGGTCAACGCCAACATGCTGACCCCGATCATGCTGATCAAGGCGGTGGTCGACGGCATGTGCGAACGCCGCTTTGGCCGGATCGTCAACATCACCTCGGGCTCGGTCAAGTCGCCGATCCCCAATCTCGGCATGTCGAACGGCGCGCGCGCCGGGCTGACCGCGTTTTGCGCCGGGCTCGCGCGCCAGGTGGCAAAGTACAACGTCACGGTCAACGGCCTCTTGCCCGGCCCGTTTCTGACCGACCGGCTGCGCTCCGGCATCGAATACGAGGCGCGGCGGCAAAACATCTCGTTCGAGGAGCTGTTGGCCAAGCGCGGCCAGGCGAACCCGGCGGGGCGGGTCGGCGACCCGGCCGAGTTTGGCGACGCCTGCGCCTTTTTGTGCGCCGCCTCCTCGGGCTTTATCGTCGGCCAGAACCTGTTGCTCGACGGCGGCGCCTTCAACTCGACAATGGGCTAGCTGCCGCGGACAACCCGGCGCCGGCCGGCGTCGAGGCGGTGCTCGGCCGGCCGGCGGCTTCCTCGCGCAGCCAGTCGCGGAAGGCGCGCACCTTGGGCCGTTCGAGGGCGCCGGGCGCGGTCACGATGTAATAGGAAAACTGGTCCGGCAGTGCGAGCGAGAACAGCCGCACCAGCCGGCCAGCGGCGATGTCGGCGGCGGCGATCGTGCTGTAGGCCAACACCACCCCGTGGCCGGCGATCGCCGCGTCGAGCGCCAGGCTCATGTTGTTAAAGCTGAGGCCGGCGGTCGCCGGCAAATCCTTGACCCCGGCGGCCTTCAGCCACATCGGCCAGGTCGGCACCAGCGGGTCGCGCTCGACCGCGTGGTCGTGAATCAGCGCGTGGCGGCGCAAGTCGTCCGGGATGCGCAGCGGCGGGCCGGCCGCCAGCAGTTGCGGGCTGCACGCCGGGAACACCTCGTTTGTGAACAACAGTTCGACGTCGAGCCCGGGGTAGTGCCCGGCGCCGTAGCGGATCGCGACGTCGAAATCGCCCTTGCCCAGGTCGACGACCTCGTCGGTCGCCGAGATCCGCACGTCGACCTCGGCGCAGCGCTGCTGAAACCGGTGCAGCCGCAGCACCAGCCACTTGGCGGCAAACGACGGCGAGGCGGTCACCGTCAGGCTGCCGGTGTCGTTGTGCGCGCGCAGCCGCCCCACCGAGGCGCGAATGCCGGCAAAGGCTTCCGACAGCCCGGGCAGCAGCACCCGCGCCGAGGCGGTCAATTCGACCGACCGGTTCAGCCGATGAAACAGGGTCACGCCGAGTTCCTGCTCGAGCGCGTGGATCTGGTGGCTGATCGCGGCCGGGGTGACAAACAGCTCCTCGGCCGCCTTGCTGAAGCTCATCTGGCGGGCGGCGGCCTCAAAGGCGCGCAAGGCCGACAAGGGCGGCAGGCGGTCATTCATTGATATATGAGAAATACTAAATCCGGACTGAGAAACTCTCGTTTGCGGATCGAGGCCGCAGCCAGCATCTAAGTGCCATCGGGGTTATCCGCAAGCGCCATCGCGCGTTTGCACAGTTTAGAGGTTTTGAAATGACGGCGATCCCTTTTGCGGCTGCGGGAAAGGCGGCCGCCGCGGTTCGGAGGCGCCCGCGGCGGCGCGCGACCAAGGGCATGGTTGCGCGAATGATGGCCTGGCTGCGCGCGTGGCGCCGGCGGGCGAAGGACCGGTCGGCGCTCGCGGCACTCGACGACCGCATGCTGGCCGACATCGGCATCAGCCGCGCCGAGGCCGAGTTTCTGGCTAACAAACCGTTCTGGAGGATGTAATGCCGACACAAGAGATCACGCGAATGCCGGCGACCGGCACTGCCCCGGCGGCCCGGGTCATCGACGAGCTCGACCAGATCGTCGGCAAATCGCGTCGCAACTTGTCGCCGCACCCGGCGCGGCGGCGCGTCCGGGACGTGGTTGCCGGCTGGCTGGAACACCTCGTGTCGAGCGCGCCGCCGCCCGAGGGCTCGGGTCTGCCGCCGCAAATCAGGTTCCCTTTTTACTAGGATCAGGCCATCATCAACCCCAGCGAGCAGGAGAAGAAGTCATGAGCATCGCCGAACTGCCCTATGTCGAGGCCGAGCTGAACTATTTGAAGCCGATGGCCGAGCGGCCGCGCTATTACGCCTATGAGGTCGAGCCCGGCGAGTTCCGCTCGAACATGGCGACCGACCCGCACGTCGTGCGCATCCGCGACATGCGGCCGGTCGCCTCGGAGATCGCGCTCGACCGGCAGGGCTTTGCGCTCGTCGAGCAAAAGACCGCGGTCAAGGATTTCTGGGACGACGACGAGGTGCGGCGGGTCTACTACCCGGAGGCGGAGCGCTTTATCGCCGACGTCACCGGCGCCAGCCGCGTCTTTATCTTCGACCACCTGCAGCGCCGCCGCGTGACGGGGCATGTCGACCGGTCGGCCGGCGGCCCGCGCCAGCCGGCGACCCGCGTCCACGTCGACCACACCGCGCGCTCCGCCCCGCAGCGGGTCCGCGACCTGCTGCCCGACGAGGCCGACGAATTGCTGAAGGGCCGTGTCCAGGTGATCAATCTGTGGCGGCCGACCCGCGGGCCGCTGCAGGACGCGCCGCTCGCGGTGTGCGATGCGCGCACCGTCGACCCCAAAGACCTGGTGGCGTCGGACCTCGTCTATCGCGAACGGGTCGGCGAGACCTATTCGGTGACATGGAACCCGGCGCACGAATGGTATTACGTGCCGGAAATGAAGCGGGAGCAGGCGCTGTTGCTCAAGATCGCCGACACCAAGACCGACGGGCGCGCGCGGTTTATGCCGCACACCTCGTTCACCGACCCGACGACGCCGCCCGACGCCTTCCCGCGTGAGAGCATCGAATTGCGCACCCTCGTCTTCCACCCGAACTGACGCCCTGCCTCACCTCCCGGCCCGGCATCCCCGCCGGGCCGGGAGGCGTGCGGATTTCACACCGTCGCCACCGCATTGGCGAGAGACCCTCTCCGGTCGCCGTGCTTCGAGACGGCTGCACCGCGGCCCCCCAGCATGACGTAAGCCTTTAAAGAAGCAGGATTTTTGTGATCCTGCGGAGCGGCCTGCGGGCCACGCGTCCCGCGGGACGCAAGCCTGGTGTGGGCATAGGTTGCGCCAGTGCTTCCGACGCGGCGTCCGCCGGATCGACGACACGCCCAGTGGCGCGAGTTTGGCTCCAGACCCCTGCTATGGCGGCGGCGACAAAGGAGGAAATTCCGTGTCGTTGGTCCCGGCCAGGCCATTCGCGCTTGGCAGGGCAGGGCCGGGCGGCTTGGCAAGCCGCCGCGGACCGCGATATAAGGCGCGCGGATCGGCGAGATGGACATTCTGTTTGTCACTGCGACGCGCATCGGCGATGCGGTCCTGTCGACCGGTCTCATCTGCTATCTCGTCGAGCGCTTTCCGGGCGCCCGGCTGACGATCGCGGCGGGTCCGGTCGCCGCCCCGCTGTTCGAGGCCGTCCCCAGCCTCGAACGGTTGATCGTCGTCGAAAAGCGGCGCTGGGCGTTGCACTGGCTGGCGCTCTACGCGGCCGTCGCGGCACGGCGCTGGGATCTGGTCGTCGACTTGCGCGGGTCGGGGCTCGCCTGGCTGCTGCGCTCCGGCGAGCGCAAGGTGGCAGCCAAAGGCGACGAGCGCGAGCACCGCGTGCGCCAGCTCGGCCATCTGTTCGGGCTTGACCCCCCGCCCGGCCCGCGGCTGTGGACGGCCTCCGCCCACGAGTGCCAGGCGGCGGCGGCGATCCCGTTAGGGGCGCCGGTGCTGGCGGTCGGCCCGGCGGCCAACTGGCGCGGCAAGCAGTGGCGCGGCGAGCGCTTTGCCGAGCTGGCGCGCCGGCTGACCGCGGCCGACGGCCCGCTGCCCGGTGCCCGCGTCGCGGTCATGGCGGCCGCGCACGAGCGTCCCCAGGCGCTGCCGCTGCTCGACGCGATCCCCGGCGAGCGCCTGATCGACCTCGTCGGCCGCGTCGACCTGCTGACCGCGGCGGCGGCGCTACGCCGCTGCGCGCTGTTTGTCGGCAACGACACCGGCCTGATGCACATCGCCGCCGCGACCGGCATCCCGACCTTGGGGCTGTTCGGCCCGAGCCCGATCGACAAATACGCCCCGTGGGGCTCGCGCACCGCGGTCGTGCGGACCGCCGACCCGCCCGAGTCGATGTTCGGCCCGGGCTTCAACCACCTGACGACCGACACCCTGATGGACAGCCTCTCGGTCGACGCCGCCGAGGCCGCCGCCCGTCGGCTGTGGCGCCAGGCCGCGAGCGCTGTGACATGAGTTCAAACGAAACCGGCAGCCGGCCGGCGCCACCGAACCAGCGTGGCCCGACCGTGTCGGCCCTCGTCGTCGCGCACAACGAGGAGGCGCAGCTCGCGGACTGCCTCGCCACCCTGACCTTCGCCGACGAAGTCGTCGTGCTCCTCGACCGCTGCACCGACAATTCGCGCGACATCGCAATCCGCTTCGCCGACCGCGTCGTCGAGGGTGCCTGGCCGCGGGAGGCGCCGCGCCGGCTCGCGGCGGTTGCCGCGTGCACCGGCGACTGGATTTTCGAGGCCGATGCCGACGAGCGGGTCGGCCTGGCCCTGGCGGCGGAAATCCGCGCGGTCGCCGCGCGCTCCCCGGCCGCATGGCACCTCGTCCCGGTCGACAACTACATCGGCGAGCGGCTCGTCCGCTGGGGCTGGGGTGCCTTTTTTGGCAGGTCGGCTCATGCCGGGCTCTACCGCCGCGGCGTCAAGTCGTGGGCCGACGACCGCGTGCTGCATGCGAGCGTCAGCCTCGCCGGGCCGCAAGGGCCGAACCTCGACGAGCGTCTCGCGCACTACGTCGACCGCAACATTTCCGACATGCTGATCCGGCTCGACCGCTATACGACGCTGCGCGCGCAGGATTTGCGGGACAGCGGCGACATCGGCAGCTTTGCCCACAATGTGCGGCGCATCGCCTCGCGCTTTTGGAAATGCTATGTCGGCCGCCGCGGCTATCGGGAGGGCCCGTACGGTTTCCTGATCGCGCTGTGCGCGGCACTCTACCCGATCCTGTCCTATCTGAAGGCGCGGCTCGAACCGGGAGAATTCGCCTCAAGCATTGAAAAAACAGGGGAGGAGGCCGAGCTGCCTGAGGGAGAAGTCGTCGCCGCGTCGCGATCCGGTGTCGAACGCGCCGCCGAGTGATGGCAAAGATCGTCATGGCCGACGACGCCGTTGCGTTTGACGGGCGGATGGCCGAGACCGCGCCGCTCGGCGGCGCCGAGACCGCCTTTGTGGCGCTTGCCGAGGCGCTGGCGGCGCGCGGACACTCGGTCGAGGTCCGCAACCGTTGCGAGGCGGCCCTGACGCACAACGGCGTGCGTTGGCTGCCGCTGGCGCGCGACATGCCGAGGGCCTGCGATCTTTACATCGGCAATCGCAGCCACCGCGTGATCGGGCTCGTCCGGCGGGCGCGGCGAAGGCTGTTCTGGCTGCACAACCCGGCGCGCTACCTGCGCAAGCCGCGCAACGTCTGGCGCCTCGCCTGGTACCGGCCGACTCTCGTCGTGACCGGCGCCTATCACGCGACAACGGTGCCGGCATGGCTGCCGCATGGCGGGTGCGAGGTCATTCCCTATGGTGTCGTCGACCGGTTTCGCGGCGGCGCGCCGCGCGAGCCGCCGCCGCCGCGCGCGATCTTTACGTCGAACCCGCTGCGCGGGCTCGGCTGGCTGCTCGATCTGTGGGTGTCGCGGATCGCACCCGTCATGCCGGAAGCCGAGCTGCACGTCTATTCCGGGCCCGCGGTTTACGGCGCGCTCGGCGCCCGGCGCGCGGACGAGATGGAGGCGGTGCTTGCCCGCGCCGAGGCGCTCGCGGGCTTCGGGGTGCGCCGGTTCGCCCCGGTCGGGCGCGCGGCGCTGGCGGCGGCGCTCGCGGGTGCGCGGGTCATGCTGTACCGCGGCGACCCGGGGGAAACCTTCTGCCTCTCGCTGGCCGAGGCGCAGGCGATGGGGGTGCCCGCGGTCGTGACGCCGCTCGGCGCGGTCGCGGAGCGGGTCGCGGACCGGGTCAGCGGGCGCGTCGCGACAAACGCCGCGGACTTCGCCGAGGCGGCGCTTACGGTGCTGCGCGACGACGTTCTGTGGCGGCGCTGGCACCTGGCGGCGCTCGATCATCAGCGCGGGCTGAGCTGGGACATGGCGGCCACGCGCTTCGAAGCACTGATGAGATGAGCCGGCGACTGCTGCAGGCGATGGCCGGGGCGCGGCACGGCGGCGCCGAAACCTTTTTTGTCCGGCTGGCGTCGGCGTTGCAAAGGGTCGGCGAAACCCAGCGGGTGCTGATCCGCCGCGATCCCAACCGGGCGCGCCATTTGCGCGCCGCCGGGGTAACGGTCGGCGAGCTCGGGTTTGGCGGCCCGCTCGATGTCGTCACGCGATTCGGCTTCCGGCGCGAGGTCGCGGCGTGGCGCCCGGACGTCGTGCTGACCTGGATGAGCCGGGCGACGCAGGCTTGCCCACGAGGCAATTTCGTGCATGTTGCCCGGCTCGGGGGATATTACGATTTGAAATATTACCGGCGCTGCGATCATCTGGTCGCCAACACCCGCGCCATCGTCGACTACGCCGTGGCCCAAGGGTGGGCGTGCGACCGGATCGACTACCTGCCGAATTTTGTCCCCGACGCAGGCGCGCCGTGCCGCCGTGCCGGGGCCTCGCGTCAAGCGCCGCTCGCGCTGGCGCTCGGCCGGCTTCATCCGAACAAGGGGTTTGGGTTGCTGCTGGAAGCGCTCGCAAAAACCCGCGAGGTTCGACTCGCGATCGCCGGCGACGGGCCGTTGCGCAGCCAATTGGAGCGGCTGGCTCGGCATCTCGCGGTCGCGTCGCGAGTACAGTTTCTGGGGTGGCGCGACGACGTGCCGGCGTTGCTCGCCCAGGCTGATTTTCTCGTGTGCCCGTCATTGCACGAGCCGCTCGGCAATGTCGTGATCGAGGCGTGGTCGGCGGGGCTGCCGGTCGTCGCCACCGCCAGCGACGGCCCGGCCGGGTTGATCGAGGACGAAGTCAACGGGCTTATGGTGCCGCTCCCCGGCTGCCCCGGCGGGGGTGCCGCGGCGCTCGCCGCCGCGATCGAGCGGCTTGCCGGGGACTCGCAATTGCGGGGCCGGCTGGGGCGGGCCGGGCGCCGCGCCTACGAGGCCCAGTTCACCGAAGCCGCGGTCGTCGCCGATTACCGCGCCTTCTTCGACCGGCTGACGCGTGCGCCCGCCGGGCTCCCGCACGGATGACAGCACAGCGGCCGCCGAACCCCGGCTCCGTCGCGGCCGACAGCGGTCTCGGCCGCGGGGCCGCCGGCCGATGAAAGGCCGCTCCTGGGTTCGCGGCACGCCGCTGCGGTCGGGCGACTTCCCGGCCGGTACGCCGCTCAATCGTTTTTTTGCCTGGAACGAGAGGGCATGGCATCGCGACCGGCGCTACACCGTCGCCTGCGACCTCTATCGGCTTATCACCGCCCTCGGCGACACCGGCGCCGCGCGCGCCCTGGCGGTCGCGCATCTGGTGCGGCGCCCGGTGGTGATCGCGCGCCGCCGACAGCGCGTGCTCGTGGCGCAGGCGGCGTCGCTTGACGGCCCCGATGTCGCCGCGTCGGCGATTGCGGCGGCGAGGCGGACGGTCGACCGCCTGACCGCCGCGGTCGGGTCGGCGGACATCGCTGCCCACGCCGCGGTGTTTGTCGCCTTCGAGCAGTTGGCCGCCGAAATCGACCTTGACGCGCTGGCGCGGCGCCGCCCGCGTATCAGGCCGGCCGAGCGCCGGCCGTCCCCGCGGCGAATATTGGTCATCCGGCTGAGCGCGCTCGGCGACTTCGTCCAGGCGCTCGGACCCGTCGCCGCCATTCGCCGGCATCATCGCGGCGACCGCATGACGTTGCTGACCACCTCCGCCTTTGCGGAATTCGCCGGGCGGCTCGGCTTTTTCGACGAAGTGATGATCGACCGCCGCCCCGCGCCGTTGGATATTCCGGGTTGGCTGGCGCTGCGGCGCAGGTTGCGGCGGGCCCGTTTCGACCGGGTGTACGATCTGCAGACCTCCGAGCGCTCCGCCGTCTATGCCCGGCTGTTCCGCCCGGGCCCCGTGCCCGAATGGTCCGGCGCCGCCCGGCGCTGTTCCCACCCCCATGCCAATCTCGACCGCGACCGTCAGCACACGATCGACAAGCAGGCCGAACAGCTGCTGATGGCCGGGATCTATCCGACCCCGCTACCGCTGTTGCCGGCTGTCGACCGCGACCTGCCGCGCAGTCTCGCCGGGCGCCGGTTTGTCCTGCTCGTTCCGGGCTCGTCGCCGCGTCATCCCGCGAAGCGCTGGCCCACGCGCCGATTCGCCCCGCTGGCGCGAGCCCTGAGCCATGCCGGGTACGTGCCGGTCGTTATCGGGTCGAGCGCGGAGCGACACCTTGGCGACGAAATCGCCGCCCAGTGCCCCGAGGTGGTCGACCTGATCGGCGAGACCGACATCGACACGGTGGCGGCGCTGGCGCAGCAGGCGGCGCTGACGGTCGGCAACGACACCGGCGTGACCCACCTCGCGGCGGCGGCGGGCTCGCCGATCGTCGTGCTGTTCTCCGCCGCCTCGGACCCCGCCTGGTGCGCGCCGCGCGGGCGGACCGTTCGGGTGCTGGCCGCCCCCGACCTCGGCGAGCTCACCGTGGACCGGGTGTTCGCCGAAGCGGTCGCCGCGATCGGCCGGCATGGCCCGCCGGGAGCCGCGGGCGACATCGCACCGGTTGTCGCGGGCCGGGCGGGTGCCACCGGGGTTGGCACCTGATGTGCGGCATCGCCGGGCTGATGACGCTCGCGGGCGCGCCGCCGCCCGCCGCACCGTTGCGGGCGATGGAGGCGGCGTTGCGCCATCGCGGCCCGGATGGTGTCGGCCAATATCGCTCGGGCGATGTCGGCATGGTGCAAACCCGGCTGGCGATCATCGACCTCGCGACCGGCGCGCAGCCTCTCCACGAGCCGGGCGGCGTGGCGCTGATCGCGAACGCCGAAATTTACAACTACCTCGAGTTGCGCGACGAGCTGCGCGGCGGCGCGCGGCCGGTCATGTTCTCGACGCAATCGGATTGCGAGCTGCCGCTGCACCTCTACCGCCGTCACGGGCTCGACTTCACGCGACACCTGCGCGGCATGTATGCGCTGGCATTGCATGACCCCGGTGCCCGCCGCCTCGTGTTGGCGCGCGATCCGTTTGGGATCAAGCCGCTCTATTACGCGGAGACCTCGCACGGCTTTGCCTTCGCCTCGGAGCCCAACGCCCTGATCGAGGCGGGGATCGTCGCCCCGGTGCTGCTGCGGCGGGCGCGCGACGAGCTCGTGCAGATGCAGTTCACGACCGGCCGCGAGACGATTTTCGCCGGCATTAACCGGGTGCTGCCGGGGGAGACCGTGGTCGTTCGCCAGGGGCGGATCGTCGAGCGCGAGCGGCGCGCGGCGCTGCCCGAATACGGCCCGGTCGCGATTGGCGAGGGCGAGGCGCTCGCCCGGCTCGACGCCGCGCTCGCCGACAGCGTGCGCATGCATCAGCGCTCGGATGTGCCGTTCGGGCTGTTCTTGTCGGGGGGCATCGATTCGACGGCGGTTCTGGTGATGATGGCGCGGCTCGCCGAACGCCCGGTCAAGGCCTTTACGATCGGCTTTGGCGACAGCGAGGCCGACGAGCGGCCGGCGGCGCGCGCTGCCGCCGCGGCGGTCGGCGCCGAGCACGTCGAGGTTGCTTTCGACGAAGCCGATTTTTGGCGGCTGCTGCCCGAGATCGTCGCGTGCGTCGACGACCCGGCCGCCGACTACGCGATCCTGCCGAGCTGGGTCTTGGCCCGCACCGCGCGCGCGGCCGGCATCAAGGTGATCCTGTCGGGCGAGGGCGGCGACGAGCTGCTGGGCGGCTATGGCCGCTACCGCAGCGTGCTGCGGCCGTGGTGGGCCGGCGGCCGGCGGCCGCGCGCTCGCGGCATGCTCGACGACCTCGGCGTCTTGCGCGGCGAGATCGCCGGCTGGCGCGACGGCATCGCCGCGGCCGAGGTGCACGGGAGTGCCCGCGGGCGCACCCCGCTGCAGGCGGCACAGGCGGTCGATTGCGCCGACTGGCTGCCCAACGACCTGTTGACCAAGCTCGACCGCTCGCTGATGGCGCACGGCGCCGAAGGCCGCACGCCCTATCTCGACAGCCAGCTGGCGGCCTTCGCCTTCGGCTTGCCGGACGAGTTGAAGGTGCGCCGCGGGCTCGGCAAATGGGTGCTGCGCCAGTGGCTCGCCGAGCACCTGCCGCAGGCACAGCCGCTCGCCCGCAAGCGCGGCTTCACCGTGCCGGTGGCGCGCTGGATCGCCCGCCGCGCCGAGACGATCGGCCCGCTGGTCGCGCGTTCCCCGGCGGTGCGCGAAATCTGCCGCCCCGACGCGGTCGAGAACCTGTTTGCCCTTGCCGGGCAGAAGCGCGCCGGCCGGGCCGCGTGGAACCTGTTGTTCTACGCGCTCTGGCATCGCCGCCACATCGAGCGCATCGACCTGCCGCCCGACACCGTCGCGGCCCTCGCCGAATGCGGTTGAGGCGGCTGTGTCGAACCCGGCCGCGGCGCGGTTCCCGGATGTCTCCGGGCACAAAGGGCGGCGGGATCTGCCCTGGCGCGGCGCCGCCCGCCCGCCGGTCGCTGGGCGTCCCTCGCTCAGGCGCCGAGGGCCAGCCCCTCATACTGGCGCGCCGCCACGTCCTCGCAAATCCGGCGATAGCGCGCCATGCCGCCGGCGTACGGCATGAACACGCGCGGCTTCCCAGGGATGTTGGCGCCCAGATACCACGAGTGCTTCGCCTGCGGCAGCAGGGTGACGTTGGCGGCCTCGTTGACCTGCGCCGCCCATTTCTCGGTCGCCTCCGATGTCGCCTCGACCGTCGAGAGGCGGTGCGTGCGCATATAGGCGATGCAGTCGGTGATGAACTCGACATGCTGCTCGATCGCCACCGGCATGTTGCACAGCACCGACGGGCTGCCCGGGCCGGTGATCGTGAAGAGGTTCGGGAACCCCGGAACTTGCAGCCCCAGATAGGTGCGCGGGCCGGCGCTCCAGATGTCCTTGAGCCGGCATCCGTCCCGGCCGGTGACGTTCATCCGCAGGAGCGGCCCGGTCATCGCGTCAAAGCCGGTGGCGAAGACGATCGTGTCGAGCGCGTATTCGCCGCCCGTCGTCTTGAGCCCGCGCGGCGTGATCCGCTCGATCGGGGCCGCCCGCACGTCGACGAGCGAGACGTTGTCGCGGTTGTAGGTCTCGAAATAATTCGTGTCGATCGGCGGGCGCTTGGCGGCATAGGGGTGGTCGATGTCGGACAGCTTCGCCGCGGTGACCGGGTCCTTGACGATCGAGCGGATCTTGGCGCGAATAAAGTCAGCGGCCGTGTCGTTCGCCGCCTTGTCGAGCAGGATGTCCTTGAAGGTGGCGCGAAACCGCAGGCCGCCGCGCTCCCACGCCTCCTCGAACAGCGCCTGGCGTTCCGCTTCGGAGGCTTCGAGCGCGGAGCGCTCGGAGATGAAGAAGTCGAAGCCGTTGACGCTCTCGCGCATCTTCCGGCGGATTTCGGCGTAGTTATCCTTCAGGTAGCGCTGAAATTCCGGCGTGAGCGGGCCGTTGCGGGCCGGTACGCTGTAGTTGGGGGTGCGCTGGAACACGGTCAGCTGGGCCGCCTGTTCGGCGATCACCGGGATCGCCTGGATCGCGGTCGAGCCGGTGCCGATCACACCCACCCGCTGGCCCGAGAAGTTGACGCCTTCATGCGGCCATTGGCCGGTGTGGTGCCACTTGCCCTCGAACGTCTCGAGGCCGGGTATCTTGGCGACGTTGGCCGTGGACAAGCAGCCGACGGCGGTGATCAGGAACCGCGCCGACAGCGTCTCGCCGCTCTCGACGGTCACCCGCCACAGGTTGGCGCCAGCGTCATACTCCGCCCCGGTGACCCGCGCCTTGAAGCGGATGCTGCGGCGCAGGTCGAAACGGTCCGCAACGTGGTTGAGGTAGCGCAGGATCTCCGGCTGCCGCGGGTAGCGCTCGGACCATTCCCACTCCTGCTCCAGCTCCTTCGAGAAGGAGTAGGAATAGCAATGGCTTTCGGAATCGCAGCGGGCGCCCGGATAACGGTTCCAATACCACGTGCCGCCGACCCCGTCCGCCGCCTCCAGCAGCTGCACCGACAGCCCGAGCCGGTCGCGCAGGCAGTGCAGTTGATAAAGGCCCGCAAAACCGGCGCCCACGACAACGGCGTCGAATTGCGGCATCGCGTCGCCGGTCGAGGGACTTGCCATGATGTCCGGCATTGTGGTCCGAACCTCCCGCTAATTACGGGACGAAACTAGAACTGGTGAGCGGCGAACGCCACTGCCCGATCGCGGCGAAAACGGCATGGCAGTTCCGTCAACCTCGCCGGGGCTTCGCCCGTCAGGGGCCGGCCGGAGCCCGTGCATAGAACCGAACCGCATTGTCCCACAACAGCTTGCGCTTGCGCCCGGCGTCCATTGCCCAGTCCAGCACCAGCGCCGCCGATTCGGGGAAGTGGCTTTCGCCGTGCGGATAGTCGGACGCGTACATCAGCACGTGATCGCCGACGAGGTCGATGACGGCGTTGGTCAACCTGGCGCCCTCGGGGATCTCGATGCTCTGGAAATAACGCCCGCCACTGACGTATTCGCTGGGCTTGTGTGCCAACTCGGGGAGGGCCGCCTTGATCGTCTCGGCGTGCTCGTCGAGCCGCGCCATCCAGAACGGCAGCCAGCCGTGCCCGGCCTCCAGCGTGCCGACCCGCAAGCTCGGATAGCGGTCCATGACCCCGCTGCCGATCAGGGCGGCCATGTTGCGCATGCCGCACCACGGGTGGGCCGCCGAGCGCTGGAGCCACAGATTGTCCCAGGTGTCCTGCCCGCCCGGCGCGTAGGGCGGCATCACCGTGAACGTGTGGAGCACGACGGCAAGGTCGAGCTCGGCGGCTTCGGCGTAAAGCGGCTCCAGCGCCGGGTGGTCGAGCGGCATGCCGGCGGGCGCGTAGACCATCATCCCCCAGGCCCAGCTAGAGCGGCCCCAGCGGCGGATCTCGGTGAGCGCACCCTCGATGTCGCGGGCGCCGGCCAGGATCACCCCGCCGAGCCGGTTCGGGTAGGCCCCGCAGTAATCCGCCATCCAGCGGTGATAGGCGCGGTACATCGCCATCTCGAGCGCCACGTCCTCGCCCGCTGTCCAGGTGCCGAACCACCCCGAGGGGAGCGTCAGGTTTGCGTCGACGCCCTCGAAATCCATGTCCTTGATGCGCTCGGCGGGATCGTCGTCGACCAGCGGCGACGGTTGGCGGGACCGCTTGACCCCGGTGAACCCCGCCATGTACCCGGCCGGCGCCTCGTCGGGTTCGGCCACGCCGAGCCGGCGGCGATAGCGGCGCTGGCCTTTGGTGTAGGTCTCGTGCCCGGAGCGGCCGACCGATTTGAATTCTTCCCATTCCCGCAGCCGGTCCTTTTCGCCCTCGCTCAAATAGCCGGTGAGAATGCGCGCGTCGGGTCCGACATGCGTGTCGGAGTCGAAAATCCGGAAGCCGTCGCGTGCCATGGCTCACTCCGTCGAATGGAGGTTGAGACTACCGGCGCCGATCGCCCGACGCAAAATAGCGCTGTTCGAGCGCCTGCTGTCTTGCTCCGCTTTCACCTTCGTCGGGAACCTGGGGTGTCGGATACGGCCGGTCGCGGCGGCTTTCGACAAAGGCGTCCCAGGCCTTGACCCCGCCCGACTGGAACGCGGTCATGAAATCCCACAATGCCGCCCAGGTGACATGGTGGGTAAAGCCCGGGTACCAGGCAATCGTGACGCCGAGCGCCAGATGCTCGTCGAGATCGAGATAGCGGCCGAGCTTCCCCTTCATGAACGAAAACGGCCCTTCGACGGCGGCCCGCGCCGCTCTGATTTCGTCGACCGAATGCGGCGACTCGAACTGCACCCAGTCGACGCCGGCCTCCTCGCGATACGCCCGCAGCCGAACGATCGTATCCTCCAACGTGCCGCCGGCGGCATCGCGGGCGTAGCACTGCGCCATCACGACAAAATCCGGGTCGAGCTCGTTCTTGATGTCGACCGCCGCCCGGTAGCGCGCGACCGCCTGTTCCAATGGCACGACCTCGACCCCGGCGCTCTGCGTCTTGCGCTTGCCCTCGATCGGCTGGTCGTCGATGCGGATCCCGGCAATCCCGGCGCGGATGCACTCGCGGATCATCCGGCGCACCGCCATTATGCCGCCGTGACCGGTGTCGCCGTCCATAATCACCGGGATCGACACGCTGTCGGCGATCCACCCCGCGATCGTCACGCATTCGGTCATTGTCGCGGTGCCGACATCGGCTAGACCCGTGTAGGCGCCGACTACGCCGCCGGTGCCGACAAACAACGCCTCGCAACCGGCCCGCTCCATGATCCGCGCGTGCGCCGCGGTCGGCGGGTGCAGCACCGCCAGAACCTTGTCCCGGCGCTGGATCAATTCCTGCAGGCAAGCCGATTTCGACGATGGCGTTGCGCTCATGACGTCGTCCCTCCCTCCCGGCAAACCAGAATACCGCAAATCCCGGCGCCGCGCTGAAGCGGGCATTGTCATGCCCTGAATTCAGCCCGGGACGGCCGAAAGCCGCCACTTCCGCAAAGCCGCCCTCGCCGCCCTGTAGCGAGATTTGAGTTAGAGTGAGGGAAGGACCTTTTGCAATGCTCCTGCCAGGCAGCGTTGCTGACAATCGCGCGAGGATGTCATGCCCCCTGCCATCGAGCAAAAGCCGACCGTATTGAGCCTCGCCGGGGATCTCGCGCTCGCTCGCACCACCAGCCGGGCGCTGGTCGAGGCGGCATTGGCCCGGATCGAAGATCCCGCGGGCGAGGGGGCGCGTACCTTTACCAAAGTTTACAGCGACACCGCTCGAGCCGCCGCCGATGCCCAGGACCGCCTTCGCGCCGCCGGATATGTCGCCTCGCCACTCGCCGGGTTGCCGGTGTCGGTCAAGGATCTGTTCGACGTGGCGGGCGAGGTAACCTTGGCCGGTTCGAGGGCGCTCGACGACACGCCGCCAGCGCGGCATGACGCCCCCATAGTTGCCCGTCTGCGAGCCGCCGGCGCGGTCCTGGTCGGTCGCACGAATATGACCGAGTTCGCCTTTTCCGGTGTCGGCATCAACCCGCATTACGGCACGCCGGGCAACCCCGCCGACCGTCGCTGCATCCCGGGCGGTTCGTCGTCGGGGGCCGCGGTCTCGGTCGCCGACGGCGGCGCCATCGTGGCGATCGGCACCGACACCGGCGGCTCGGTTCGAATCCCGGCGGCATTGTGCGGCATTGTCGGCTTCAAGCCGACACAGAAGCGGATTTCGCGCGCCGGGGCGACACCCTTGTCGACGACCCTCGACTCGATCGGGCCGTTGGCCAACAGCGTCGCGTGCTGCGCCATCGCCGATGCGGTGATGGCGGGCGAAGAGCCGGCCGCGCCGCCGCCGGTGGCAGTCGAGAGATTGCGCCTCGGCGTGCCCCAGAGCCTCGTCCTCGACGATCTCGCGCCCGAAGTCGCAACGGCGTTCGCGGACGCCTGCACGACGTTGTCGCGGGCCGGGTCGCGAGTCGTCGCCCTACCGCTTGCCGAGCTCGGCGAATACCGGGCCATAAACGCCCGTGGCGGCTTCGCCCCGATCGAGGCGTTCGCCTGGCACCGGCCGCTCTTGGCCCGGCGCGGCAGCGACTACGACCCGAGAGTGAGGACGCGCATCGAGCGCAGTGGCGGCATGACCGCGGTCGAATACCTCGAGCTGTGCGCCGCGCGCGCCGACCTGATCGCGCGGGTCGCGGCCCATGCCGCGCAATTCGACGCATTGCTGATGCCCACCGTGGCGATCACCGCGCCGCCGCTCGCCGGCTTTGCCCGCGACGAAGATTATTTTCGGCTCAACGCGCTGATCCTGCGAAATCCCTCGGTGGTCAACTTTCTCGACCGCTGCGCCGCGACGCTTCCGATCCAGCAGCCTGGCATGATGCCGGTCGGGCTGATGGTCGTCGGCGAGCACGGCGGCGACCGGCACCTCCTCGCTGTGGCGAGCGCCGTCGAAGCCGCTATCGCCGCTCGCCGATGACGGGCCTGTGAAATCCGGCTCCGGCCGGCGCGGCGCTGCATTTCGCGAATGCGACGCTCGCCGGGGCCGGCTTTTCACCACACGACAGGAGCGCCGGTCAGGCGAGCCCCAGCTTGGGCCGCACCCACTCCGCCAATTGGCGGATCGCGTCGTCGGCTTCGGGTGCGTGCCCCGCGGCAAACTGAAAGACGTGCTGCATCTGCGGGAACACATCCAGCCTGACGTCGACGCCGGCCTGCCGGGCGCGCTCGGCGAGCCGGCGGCTGTCGTCCAACAATGTCTCGTCGCCACCCACCTGGATGTAGGTCGGCGGCAGGCCCTTGAGGTCGGCGTAAAGCGGGTTCGCCAGCGGGTCCTTACGATTGCCGCCGTCGCCCAGAAAAGTCGCCGCCATGACCTCGACGACTTCCCTCTGGACCAGCACATCCTTCTCGCGATTGGAAGAGAGGCTGTCGCCGCTTATTTCCATGTCGACCCACGGCGACAGCGGCATCGTCGCCGCCGGCATCGGCAGGTTGCGCTCGCGCGCCCGCAGCAGGGTGGTAACGGCCAGCGCGCCGCCCGCCGAATCCCCTGATAAAGCGATGTGACCCGGTCGGATGCCTTGGTCGAGCAGCCATTTATAGGCTGTCGCGGCATCGTCGACCGGTGCGGGGTGCACGTGTTCCGGGGCGCGGCGGTAATGCGGGATCAACGCGCGGCAGCCGATCGCCTTCGCCAGATGACCGTAGACCTTGCGATGGGTGTACATCGATGCCGTGACATAGCCGCCGCCGTGCAGGCACAGCACGACCCGGTCCTCGGCACAGCCCTTCGGAACCGCCCACAACGCCGGCACCCCGCCCGCGTCGGTTTCGAGGTAGTCGACGCCGCCGGGCTCACCCGTCACGTCACCCCAATGCTCGAACAGCAGCCGGAGATCGTCGAGCGGCATGTCGGGCCGCGCCGCCAGCATCGCCGCCCAGTTGCGCAAGAATGTCTTCAGCTCCTCGGCACCCTGGCTCGCCATCGCTTCCTCCTCCGCAGCGCCTCAACCGGCCAAGTCGAGCCCGCGCGCCGGCAACTCCGCCTTGCCGCCGCACTCGCTGGCGATTACCGGCATCACCTCCTCGGCGAATATCTGCATTTGCTCCTCGATCTCCGGGGCCTCGAACCCGCCGAGCTCGAACCAGCCGAGAAAACAGAAATCCTCATAGCCGCACTCCGCTCGCATCTTCATGATCTTGTCGATCACGAACTGCTTTGAGCCGTGGATCGCGATCTCACGCTCGCGCAACATCTCCGCGGTCACTTTCTTGTTGAGGTCGAACATCGGCTCGTCGAGGCGCGCCACCACCGCGCCAAAACCAAACGGGCCGTAATAGTCGAACTGCAGTTCGATCGCCCGCGCCGCGCGCTCGAGCGCCGGCTTCTCCTTGCCCGGCCGGGTGATGTGGAGATAGCGGCTCGTCATGATCCCCCGCCGCTTTGCCGCGTCCCAGCCGAACTTGAACCGGCCGCGCCCATTCATGTCGGGGAAATCCGCGCGCTCGGCCGCGTCGTAATAGATTTCGAGATTGCGGCGCAGCCGGTCGTTGGGTTCCGCGATCATGACCCCGTTGATCCCGTGCTCGGCGGCGAATTTGAGCGAGCGGGCGCTGGTCAGCGGCTCGAAAAGCGGCGGGTGCGGCTTCTGCACCGGCTGCGGGAAGACCTGCAATTCCTTGAGTGTCGTCGTGGTCGCCTGCACCGGGTTGCCGGCCGAGTACATGTCGGGGTCGCCGAGCTTGATCACCTCCTCCAGCCGGCGCCCCGCCTTGTCCTGCTGGAAGTAGGCGATGGTCTGCTTGTGGTTCCACTTGGTGTAGCTGGGCGGCACCGAGAAGTTTTCGCCGTGATGTGAGAACGACGGCTCGGTCCAGCACTTCTTCATGATCGAGATGGCTTCCTCGAACGCTTTCCGATTGCGCTCCTGGTCCTGGATCGTCGAGCCGTAGGGGCGGCCGAGCGTCTCGTTCTCGCGCGGCTGGTAGCCGCGGCCGACGCCGCAGTCGACGCGGCCGCCGCTGATCACGTCCAACGTGGCGATCTGCTCGGCGAGCCGCACCGGATGGTGCCACACGATGATGTTGGCGGCCTGGCCGAGCCGGATGCGCCTCGTATGCGCCGCCACCGCCATCTGCACCAGCAGCGGGTTGGGGCTCATCTCCGCCCCCTCGGGCTGGAAGTGGTGCTCGGTCAGCCAGAACGACTGGTAGCCGAGCTTCTCGGCGAGGATGCCTTGGCGCACCTGGTTGACGAGCGTTTCCTGCGCCGCTTTGTGGACTTCGGCCAACGACCCGTCGTTCAAGGTGACGCCGTCTTTGGTGGTGATCACCGGCAGGCTCGACGCGCCGTTGTGAAACACACCGATTTCCAGCATGGCTGATCCCTCCTTGTCCGTCCGGGCGGGCTTGCCTCCGTTCCCGGCCTCTGTTGTGTCGTGGGGCGAGGCTCGCGCCGTCCCGGGGCTGCGAAGGTTGGGCCGGATCGGCAGCGCGGTCAATCGGGGCGAGCCGGCCGGACGAGCCGGTATCCACGCCTCGGCTTTGGCCTGGGCCTGGTCGCGCCCGGAACCAACGGGCCGGGTTTGCCGCTTGCGCAGGGTTTGCCGGCCCCGCCATGATGGCGGCGACCTTTCTCGTTGCGGAAGGCGCTGCCATGCCCCCCAAGCCCGCGCCGCCGGCGCCGATCCTCGTCGCCGACAGCATCACCCGCGTCGGCCCCGAAGCCCGCGGTGCCGTCGTCGTCAACGGCTCGCATGGCGGGGTCTATGCCGCCTATGTCGCGGCGAAGCTCGGGGTCGCCGCGGCAATCTTCAACGACGCCGGGGTCGGCCGCGATAGTGCCGGCGTCGCCGGGCTCGACTACCTGGCGGAGCTCGGCATCCCGGCCGCCGCGATCGGCCACCTGACCGCCCGCATCGGCGACGGTGCCGACATGAAGGCGCGCGGCGTCGTGACCCATGCCAACCCGCCCGCCGCCGCCCTCGGCTGCCATGCCGGCATGCCCTGCCGCGCCGCCGCCGCCGTGCTCGCGCGAGCCCCCGTCACCGGGCGAGAGCCGCCGCCGGCGCTCGAATCCGCATTTCTCCTCGTCGTCGAGCCGCCCGCGGTGTGGGCGCTCGACTCGGCCTCGGCGGTGTCGCCCGAGCATGTCGGCGCCATCGTCGTGACCGGCTCGCATGGCGGATTGCTCGGCGGCAAGCCCGAGACGGCGCTCAAATACGACGCCCGCGCCGCCCTCTTCAACGACGCCGGGATCGGGGTCGACGACGCCGGCACGACCCGCCTTCCCGCCCTCGACGCCCGCGGCATCGCCGCCGCCACGGTCGCCGCCGCGAGCGCCCGCATCGGCGACGCGCGCTCGACCTATGAGGATGGTATCCTCACCCGCGTCAACGCGTCGGCCGCGGCCCTCGGCATCGCCCCGGGCGGCACCGCCCGCGCGTTTGTCGCCAAAATCCGCGACGCCGTGCAGAACCGGGAGAAGCGCCTATGAGCGAAAGCAGGAGCACCCGCACCAGCAACCGCCCCTCCGGCCGGATGAACGGCGGCCGTGCGATGGCCGAGATGCTGCGCCTCGCCGAGGTCGGCCCGATGTTCGGCATGGGCGGGTTTCAGCTGCTGCCGTTCTACGACGCGCTCGCCCAGCTCGGCATGCGCCATTTCCTGATCAACGACGAGCGCTGCGGCGCCTTTGCCGCCGAGGCCTATGCCCGCGTCACCAACCGGCCGGGGGTGTGCGACGGCACCCTCGGGCCCGGCGCCACCAACCTCGTCACCGGCCTGATCGAGGCGTTGAACGCCGGGACCCCGGTCGTCGCCTTCGCCGGCGACACCAACCGCACCCATTCCTGGAAAAACATGACCCAGGAATGCCGGCAGGTCGAAATCCTGCGCCCGGCGGTCAAGGAATTGATCCGGGTCGAACAGACCGCCCGCGTTCCCGAACTCTTGGCTCGCGCCTTCGCGGTTGCGACCTCAGGCCGGCCGGGGCCGGTCCTGCTCGACGTCCCCGAGGATGTCTGCCACGGCGAGCATGAGTTTAGCGCGGAAGATTTCGCGATCGACCCGACGACCTTGCAGGCTCCCGCCCGCCGCATCCGGCCCGACCATGCCGACATCGCCCGCGCCGCCGCGTTGCTCGCCCGCGCCAGGCGCCCGCTGATCCTCTCCGGCGGCGGCATCCATCTCTCGCAGGGCTACGACGCATTGCTGGCGTTCGCCGAGGCCCAGTCGATCCCGGTCGCGCACACGATGAGCGGAAAGGGCGGCATCCCCTGCACGCATCCGCTGTCGACCGGCCTCTTCGGCCGCTATTCGCGGATCGCGAACGAGCTGATCGAGGCTTCGGACTGCCTCCTGGTCGTCGGCTGCAAGCTCGGCGAGATCGCCACCAAGCGCTTCGCGTTGCCGTCGCGCCATATCCCGATGATCCATCTGGAGATCGTCGCCGAGGAGATCGGCCGCTGCCTGCCGGCCGACGTAGCCTTGTGGGGCGACGCCCGCGCCGGGCTCGAGGACCTCGCCCAAGCCCTCGCCGGCGACGTGCGCCAAACCCGCGCGGCGCGCGCCGACTATGTCGCCGAAATCCCCAAGCGAATGACGGCGTGGCGCGAGGAGGCCGCCGCCCGCCTCGATTCCGACGAGCGCCCGATCCACATGGCGCGCCTCTGCCGCGAGCTGAACCGTGCGCTCTCGGCCGACAGCATCCTCGTCGCCGACGGCGGGTTCGCCGGCCATTGGACCGGCCTCCTCTACGACACCAAGACCGCCGGCCGGCATTTCATCCCCGACCGCGGCCTCGCCTCGATCGGCTACGGGTTGCCGGGCGGGATCGGCGCCGCACTCGCCGCGCCACAGACCCCGGTCGTCGCAATCGGCGGCGACGGCGGCTTCAACATGACCCTGGGCGAGCTCGAAACCGCGCGCCGCGCCGGCATCGGCCTGACCATCGTCGTCGTCAACAACGCCGCCTCGGGCTATGTCAAGGCGTTGCAGCACGCGATGTTCCGCGGCCGCTACCAATCCTCCGACCTCGTCGAGATGGACTACGCGGGAATCGCCCGCGCGATGGGCTGCAACGGCATCCGCGTCGAGGACCCGGGCCAACTCCCCGCCGCGCTTGCCACCGGCCTCGCCGAGCGCACCCGCCCCACCGTCCTCGACGTGATCGTCACCCGCGACCCCGCCCGCATGCTCCCCGCCGTCGACAACCGCACCGTCGAAATCAAGCAAGGCGACCGGGTGGCGTGACCAGCGACCGCCCGAAATACCTCAGGGGTTCGGCGTGCGAGTGAAAGACGAGCGCCGGACGGTCGCGGCCATGGGACGGACTGCCGCCGCCCGGCCCACATATCCCCGCGTGTTGCCGGACCGCTTATCCGGCCGCAATGCTTCGCGAGGTCGGGACCGGCAGATGCAGGCTCAGCGCGCTCCGTAATAATAATGCGAGTAATGCCGCCGCGCGTAATGGCGTCGTCGCCCGTAATAGCCATAGCGATAGCCGTAACCGTAATAGGGGTAGTAGTAAGGCCCCGACAGCGCCGCGAATGGTGCTGTGACGATCGTGGCGGCGGTGTTGACCGCCGCACCCGCGATGCAGAACGGCCAAGCCAGCGGAAAGGGCGAGCAGGGCGGATAGTAGTACTGCGCCTGAGCCGCGAGCGGCACCGCGGCGAGCCCGGCGGCAAAGGCGGCCGAAACCGCGATTTGGCGGATACGCATGCGTTTCTCCAGGTGGGACCGGTTGGTTACGATAACCGGCGGCAGGACAAAGACGCGCGAGGCAATCCCATCCCCGAGAACCGCCGGCTTGCCCTCCGCCATGGGCATGACGCCGCCAACCACACCCGAGCAGCGACCCTGCGTCGAGCGTCATATTTAGGACAGCCGCCGAGCCACCCTGGCGCACCCGACCCCGGTCGCAGCTAGGGGTGCGAACGAGACAGAAGGTTCCCGCTCTCGCTTTCTCGTCGCCCCGGCAAAAGCGGGGGTCCAGGCCTGCCCCTGGCCTTCTTTTCGTCATTCCCGCGAAAGCGGGAACCCAGGGCCGAGCGCTCCTTCGCTTGCCCGAGCTTTCTCGACGGGTAGGTTCTGGATCCCCGCTTTCGCGGGGGTGACGAGAACAAATGACCATATTCTGAGCGGATCATGCTCTGGGTGGCCGCTTTCGCGGGCATGACGAAAAAAGAAATCGCGACCAAGTGTTAAACTCTCACCGCTAGCTACGCTCCAGCGCCGCACCCGTCCCTCGCGTGTTCGCCAATTGGCCCGGCCGGCATGGCCGAGCGCACCTGCCCGACCGTGTTGGACGCAATCCTCACCCGCGACCCCGCGGGGGCGACCTCACCGCGGCCCGTAATAATTCGGCGGCGCCGGGTATCCCGGTGCCAAATAGGGCGGCGGCGGGTAATAGGGCCGCCCGTAATACCCGTAGTAATAGGGCGGCGGCGCCGTCAGCGCCACGAACGGTGCCGCGACGATCGTCACCGCGGTGCCGACGATGGCGCCCACCACGCAAAACGGCCAGAACAGCGGAAACGGCGAGCACGGCGGAGGGTAGGGGGGATAGTATTGCGCCTCGGCATCCGCGACCGGCAGAACGGCGAGCCCGGCGGCGACCACGCCCAAAACCGCGATTCGGCGGATACGCATGCGGGCCTCCCCGGTGGGACCGCCGCCCACGATACCCGCCGCCCAACCAAACGCAAATCACATCATCCGCCAACCGGGTCCAACGTGCAGCGCCGGCATCCGCGTCGAGGACCCCGGCCCCGTCCGGGTCAGCCCCTCGGGCTAAAGGCATTACAACACGCGAAGTTCCGTGGCCGCTGCCAATCCTCCGACCTCGTCGAGATGGATTACGCCGCGATTCGCCCACGCATATGCGGCCACCTCGTCGAGTGCATCCGCCCAATCATCCTAGATGTGATCGCCATCCGCGGCCCCGCCGCCCATATGCTCCCCGTCGCCGACAACGGTGCCCTTGAAATTTTGATTGAAGCTGTCCCAAATGGACCGCATTTTGCCCATCAGACGAAGTTGGCTAATGGGCCGGGTGGCCAGCCGAGACACAGGTCCGGAACGCGTCTTGCGCCGGGCGCTGAGTCAGCATGGTTATCGGTACCGCCTACACGTACGCGACCTTCCCGGTAAACCTGACATTGTCTTTCGTTCACGTCGCAAGGCCATTTTCGTCCACGGATGCTTTTGGCATCAGCACAATGGTTGCTCGAAAGGGCGCCCTCCAAAGTCGCGCGAGGACTATTGGGGACCGAAGCTTGCCCGCAACCGCGAGCGCGATGCGGAGGTTATGGCCGCGATGGCCGAACTCGGCTGGTCCGTGACGGTTGTATGGGAGTGCGAAATACGCGATATGACAACCTTGGCAGGGCGACTTACGCGCTTTTTAGGCCCGCCGCCGCATACCGAGCGACGCGCCGCGAATACGACTCTCCCGCCGTAGCCGCCGCTCATAGTCGGTTAGAACGATAGCTGGAGCACGCCGGGTCGGGTCGCCCTTCGTCCTCGACGGCACCAGTTCCCATCCTAATTTGGACGCGATATGACGCCCAACTGAAGCAGCAAGTGGCGGTGGCACAGCATTGCCGACCTGACGATATTGCTGGAGACGGGGTATCCAATCAGGCCACACGAACTCGTCGGCGAATCCTTGTAGGCGTGCAGACTCTCTCGCCGTAATGACGCGAGGATAGTGATAATGGATGGGCCGGAGAGGCGAGAAGTTTCCCGTACCAGCGCGAAGCGTATAGGCCGGCCGATCGGGATGAAGCCTGTCGTGAAACGAACTCCGTTCCCGTTCTCCCGGGCGAAGGGCTGATAAGCGCTTCACCATGTCCGGCGTATGGAGTGTAGGTTCATGGTTATGGATGCCGCACTCTCCATATTCGCCGGCATCAGGAAGGTCGCCGATCGCATTAGCGGCTGTGACATGGGGGGGAAGGTCCGCAATCAATAACGCTCCGCAATGTGTCGGCGACGGAAACCCGATCTCATCGCCCACGGCGCCAATCATTAAAAGTCGTCGACGAATCTGAGGAATTCCGTAATCCGCTGCCGCCACGATCTCGGCATCCAGACGATAGCCGAGGCGACGGAGCCCTCTGCATAGGTCAGCGAAAATTTCGCCGTCGGCGATCGTCGTCAGGTTGGGCACATTCTCGAAGACGAACGCTGGTGGTCTTAATTCACCTACCAGCCTAACGAATTCAGAAATCAGGCTTGCTCGATCATCCTCCCGTCCACGTCGCTTGCCGACAATACTGAACGGCTGACAGGGAGGCCCTGCGAGCAGTACGTCAACCCGGTCGACTTCGGCTAGCCTCAGTATTTCTGTTCCCGATAGGCCATCTATGTCGGCCTCGAACCCTCGGCTCCCGCGATACTCGTGATTGTACCGGTATGCCTCGACCGCACGGCGGTCGATGTCGAATCCGGCCGCTACCTCCACGCCGGCATCGAGGAAGCCGGTCGACATGCCGCCGCAGCCGCAGAATAGCTCGATAGCGATCGGCATTTTTTTATCCGGGTAGCGAGCTTGTTGCCCGCACGAATTCAAGTTGCTTCTCGGAGAGTGTCAGCCGATAGCTCGCCGATCTGATAATCCGCAGGTCCGCCGCGCGTGTGGCTACGTTGAATTCCATCATGTGGATGATGGAGTCATGATCGATCTTCATTGCTAACGGACGGACAGTCATGTCTCTCAGGAAGTGGCGGCAATACTGGATCATGTTGAAGATTTGAACGCGGTTCAGCGCGTCGGCTGCGGCTTTCGCCTCTATCGGAAAGACAATCGGTGTTTCGTCATCATTGAGAGCCACGCCGACATCGATGGCGTCTAATTCGGCTTGTCCGATGCCGGGGACGCTCTTCCGGAAGTGACTTCGGAGCCGGTATATCTTCAGGCCCGTGAAATGGTCGAACAGCCTACAATAGCTGGCAATCGTGAGTGCCGCCTGCTCGTCCATCGCGGCCATCGTTTCCGGCAATAGTCGGCGCACGGGCAGCGGAGTGAGGTCGATTGCATCCGTGACCTCATTGTCGGCGGGCTCGAAGATCGTACTTGTCGCCTTCTCGAACTGGTATTGGCCGCGCCCAATTGAACGCAAGACGAAGAACCCTTTGTCGAGAATTTCCTTCGGCAGCAGAGTCCGGGACCGCATACGGTAGACGACATCGGCCGGGTTGCGGGTCTCCAACTTTAGCCGGTCAGCGGCGTTCCGGATGTCATCGAGGGAAAAGATGACTGTCGATGCGCCCTGGCGGTAGCGCGCATTGAAGATGTCGAGCAGGATCGGGACGTAGACCTTGCTGATGAGACCAGGCGATTGAAGAGAGCGCTTACTCCTCGCCATGCCTCCTCCCGCAGAAGTGCCGATCCGCAGAGTTGCTTCGTTCCCGGTCATCGGCAACCCCAGCCTCATCAGCCTTGTAGATCAATTCGATCCGCAGCGCTCGCACCCCACGAGGATATGCGTCCGGTGGGAATCGCGATGTTTTCTTTGTCCGCTTTAGAACAAAGACAGAACTTTGTCCAGGGAAATGTTGCTACGCCTACCACCTTAAAGCCGCTTAAGAACGCACGCGGCTGACTCGTTGGCGCTGAGAATATGAGGGCGGTGCATTTTCCGTGACGCCCCACCAGCGAGCAACCTCGGCCGACTATATTGCCTCCGCAATGTCGCCAAACTTGTGTGCGACGTTCGCGTGGTTCGGGCGGGACCCCGGCAGCCCGCCCTGAGGAATCCCGTGATTTCCCGGTTAGGCAAAGACTATTCCCGGTTATCGCAAAAGAATTCTCGGTTAAGCGAGGCTAGTATCCGGCATAAGCATTTGATTATGTTGAAAATGGGGGAGCATCGGGCCAAAAATCTCCCGGTTAATCCCGGTTTGACGGGAATTTCGGGCGGCCGGGGGACGGAAAAGCTTGACGCGGGGATTGTCGTAGCTACGTAATTTATGACGGGATGAGGGTCAGCTTCGATCCGGAGAAACGAGCCGACACGCTGCGGCGGCGCGGGCTCGATTTCCGCGATGCGCCGAGGGTGTTTGCGGGAGTGCGGTTTACCTTCGCCGACGAGCGGCTGGCCTATCCCGAGCCGCGCTGGATCACGGCCGGGTTGCTCGAGGGACGGATGGTGATCGTGGTGTGGACGCCCGATGCCGAAACCGACGGTGAGGAGTGCCGCCGGATCATTTCGATGAGGAAAGCCAATGGCAGAGAACAAGCCCGTTACCTACAGCGACTTGGCCAAGGTTGACGCGCACGAGATCGAGCCAGCGGAATATGACGAGATCCCCGAACTGACCGACGAGTGGTTCGAGAAGGCCGACTTCGAGGTCGGCGACACCGTGGTCCGGCGCAGCCGCGGCCGGCCGCCGCAGGACGCCCACAAGAAGCTCGTGTCGCTGCGTCTCGACCGCGACGTGATCGAGCGGTTCCGCGCCGGCGGCCCCGGCTGGCAGTCGCGCATCAACGCGGCACTGCGGGCGCACCTCGAGGGGAAGTAGCGGGTCGAAGCCCGCCGCCGGTCGGCCGGGGTGAGGTTCGGGTTGCCGTCGTGACGGGGCGGGCGCATCATCGGCAAAACCGAATGGAACGGAGGGAGCGCGCCGCCATGAGCCTCTCGACCCAGGGCCCCTCGACCCACGGCCTTTTGACGCAAGGCGTCTCGGCGAACCTGCCGCCGGAGGCGCAGCGCGAGATGCTGCGGCGGATGCTGACGATCCGCCGGTTCGAGGAGCGCGCCTCGGCCGATTACCTCGCCGGCAAGATCTATGGCGTCGTCCATTGCTATATCGGCGAGGAGGCGGTCGCGGTCGGGGTCTGCTCGGCGCTCGGAGAGGGCGACCGGATCATCTCGACGCATCGCGGCCACGGCCACTGCATCGCCAAGGGCGCCGACTTGAACCGCATGATGGCCGAGCTCTACGGCCGGCAGACCGGCTATTGCAAGGGCAAGGGCGGCTCGATGCACATCGCCGATTTCGGGATCGGCATGCTCGGCGCCAACGGCATCGTCGCCGGCGGGATCGCGATCGTGACCGGCGCCGGGCTCGCGGCCCAGATGGAGAAGAAGGGCGGGGTCGCGGTGTCGTTTTTCGGCGACGGCGCGTCCAATGCCGGGCCGTTCCACGAGTGCCTGAACATCGCGGCGACTTGGAAGCTGCCGATGCTTTATGTGTGCGAAAACAACATGTACGCGGCCCAGACCGCGGCCGCCGCGACCCATGCGCTGGGCGACGTCGCGGCGCGCGCCGCCGGCTACGGCATCCCCGGGGTGGTCGTCGACGGCAACGACATCTTCGCGGTCTACCAGGCGGCGAACCGCGCGGTCGAGCGGGCGCGCGCCGGCGACGGCCCGAGCCTGATCGAATGCAAGACCTACCGCTGGCGCGCCCACACCGAGCGCAAGGGCCAGCCCGACCCGCGCGACCCGGCGGAGCGCGAGGGGTGGATCGGCCGCGACCCGATCGCGCGCCTCGAGCGCCAGCTGCGCGAGCAGGGCCATCTCGACGATGCCGGGCTCGGAGCGATCGAGCGCGAGGTCATGGGAGCGCTCGAAGCGGCCGTCGCCTTTGCCGAGGCAAGCCCGTTCCCGTTGCCCGAGCACGCGGCCGACGACGTGTTCGCCGCGTGACGCGGGCTTCCCAACCACCTGCCGGTGGCTTCCCGGCGAAGGCCGGGACCCACCAAGCCGCTGCTCGCGCTGCCCGTCTGGCGGACCCCGGCGTTCGCCGGGGAAGCGCCGATGCTGTTCTGAACACCTGCCGCCTTGCCTCTTAACGGGGACCGGACGATGCGAGAGCTGACGTATAGCGAGGCCGCCCTTGAAGCCGTCGCCGAGGAGATGCGGCGCGACCCCAAAATCTTCTACATGTCGACCGACGCCTTGCCGCCGCTCTTGAAGGAGTTTGGCCCCGAGCGGGTCCGGGCGACGCCGATCACCGAGGCGGCGTTGACCGGCATGTCGATCGGCGCCGCCGGCTGCGGCTTTCGCCCGATCGTCGACTGGCGGCAAGTGACGTTCTGCTTTGTCGCGATGGACCAGATCGTCAATCAGGCGGCGAAGATCCACTACATGTTCGGCGGCCAGGTGACGTTCCCGATCCTTTACCGGGCGGCGGTCGGCGGCGGCGGCCAGGTCGCGGCCCAGCACTCGCAGTCGCCCTATTCGATGTTCATGAACGTCGCCGGGCTGAAGATGTTTCTGCCGTCCACCCCCTACGACATCAAGGGCTTGTTAAAGACCGCGATCCGCGACAACAACCCGGTCGTCTCGTTCGAGTCGAGCCGGCTGATGGCGCGCAAGGGGCCGGTGCCCGAGGAGGACTACGCGATCCCCTTCGGCCAGGCCGACATCAAGCGCGAGGGCAGCGACGTGACCGTCGTGGCGCTCGCGTGGCTCGTGCACGAGGCGCTCGCCGCGGCCGAAGAACTCGCTGCCGAGGGGGTTTCGGTCGAGGTGGTCGACCCGCGCAGCCTGGTGCCGCTCGACACCGAGACGATCCGTCGCTCGGTGCAGAAAACCGGCCGGCTCGTGATCGCCGACGAGGCCGGCCCGACCGCCGGCTTCTCGGCCGAGATCGCCGCGGTCGCGACAGAAGACATGGCGACCTTCGCGCGGCTCCAGGCTCCGGTGAGGCGGGTCTGCGCGTTGCCGGTGCCGATCCCGTACAGCCCCATTCTCGAAAGCCACGTCTTCCCCGACCGCCGGCGGATCGTCGCCGGCATTCGCGAAGTGTTGCAAGGACAACGACCCGCCGCGGCGGCGTGAGGGCGCCGGCGCCGGGCTCGCTTCGCCCTGGCCGCCAGCCGCACCCTCGCTCCGGCTTAGCTACCCGGATGTGACCTCGCGCGCGGCGTCAATTCCTGCCGCCGGCGCAGCGCCGCGGATCGTCACCAAACATAGATGGTCGTCGCGCGAGGGCGGCAGGTTTGGATCGATCGCGTCGCGCGCCAATCGCTCGACCCCAGCCTGATACGCCGCCTCGGGGATGGCCTGCAACTGCGAGCAGGTGTCGCGGCGCCTGACAATCTCGAGCCACGCGGCAAGGTCCTGCTCAAATCGGATGTGCTCGTAGCTGGCGCGAACCTCGACAAAACCGGTCGCTTGCATGGTTGCGAGCACGTCGTCCACCGGCCAGAAATCCCGATCGTCGACGAGTCGCGCCTCGGGAAAATATTGGTAGTACAGCCAGTCGCTCGATTCTTGTGGGCAAAGGTTGCGCAGCACAAACCGCCCGCCGGGGCGAAGCACCCGCCGAACCGAACGCAGCATCCCGGCCTTGTCTACGATGTGGTGAAAGGCGAAGTGGCAGCACACGTAATCGAAACTGCCAGCGCGAAAGGGCAGCGCGGCGCCGTCGGCCTCGACCCAAGCGATGTCGCAGGCCTTGCCGCGCGCCTGCCGCAGCATGCCGAATGACCGGTCGAGCCCCGCGTAAAAGGCCTCCGGCAGCGCGCCGCGGTTAGCGATCAGCTGATTTCCGGTCCCGCAGCCGATGTCGAGAACCGCCGGACGACCGGCTTGATCCTGCCCGGCAAGCGCCAACAGCTCGGGGTCGACCGCACGCGCCCGGTAGGGCTGCGTGTCGTAAAGATGCGCGACCGCGTCGTAATCTACCCGCGGTCCTCGCCCACCGTGCCTTTCTCGCCGCACGGCTACGAGCTGGTCGCTTGCGGCCGATCGCGGCCCTCGCCACGCAAGGTATCGAGGCACCGATCAAGCATGGCGCAACAGCACGCGCAGTGTGGCGATCGCGGCCGCGGCGTTGATCCCGGTCGCCGATATCGCCACGTTGAGCTTGCCTTCGAGCGCACCGAGCCTGCCCTCAACCGCGAGAAACCTTCCGTTGATGACAGCAAGCTGGTTGTCGATCGAAGCGAGCCGGTTCTCATAATCCGCCAGTTCCTCGGCGGCGTCCCGCGCCTTGTCGGGCGCGCCGGCGCAGATCAGGGCGTCATAGGTCTTGGACGGCATGATCGCCATGACTTCGACGCCCCAAGAACAAAGAGGCGGCTGACGCTAGTCGGCGCCGCCGCGGCGATGGGAGAAGCCCTGCTCCTGGCTGGTCACGAACTCGAGCAAGGCGGCGCGGCCTTCGTCGTTCTGCCGGCGGGCGCGCAGGATTGCGTCGCCGATCTGGCCCGGGTCTTCGACCCGCTCGCTCCAGCCGCCGAGATCGCGCGCGATGTTCGCGTAATTGCCGCCGAGGTCGCGAGCGCGGTAGCGGTCGTGCGACAGCTGCATCGCGTGGGTCTCGATCGCCATCGACGAGTTGTTCAAGACGATCGTCGTGATCGGGATGCCGCAGCGCGCCGCGGTCTCGAAATCGAGCCCGGTCATGCCAAAGGCGGCGTCGCCCATGAAGTTGACGCAGAATTTGTCGGGGGCGGCGACCTTGGCCCCGATAACGAGCCCGAGCCCGGTGCCGAGCTGGTGCGACTTGCCCCAGCCGAGATAGCCGCGCGGCCGGGTCGCCCGGTAGAACGGGTTCAATTGCTCGCGCGGGCTGCCCGAATCATGGGTGACGATCGCGTCCGCCGGATCGACGACGCGCATGAACTCCGAGATCACCCGGTACGGGTTGATCGGATGCTCGTTCGAATGCAATTTCGCGTTCCAGCGGGCGAGCCATTCCTCGCGCTTGGCCGCGAGCTCCTGCGCGACCTCG
>Ga0210390_10000503_pt1 | contig 42631 bp, 37 predicted proteins | sample IncBWH11OmetaG_FD_161050 | JGI IMG/M metagenome (GOLD analysis project Ga0210390, IMG submission 161050) | Forest soil microbial communities from Barre Woods Harvard Forest LTER site, Petersham, Massachusetts, United States - Inc-BW-H-11-O ... | reverse complement strand
CCGGTGGCGGTGCGGCGGCCGGGGAGCTGGTCAAGGCGGTGAAGGAGCAGTTGCGGGCGGTGCCGGGCAGCGGGCTGGACTACGGGCTGTTGCGCTACCTGAACCCGGTCACCGGCCCGCGGCTGGCCGCGCTGCCCGCCCCGCAGATCGGTTTTAACTACCTGGGCCGGTTCCCCGCGGGCACCGCCGGGGCTGCCCGGCCCGGGGACTGGCAGCCCGCGGGGGGTACCGGGCTCGGCGGCGGGGACCGGGACCTGCCCGCCGCGCACGTGCTGGAAGCGACGGTGACGGTCCGGGAGACCGCAGACGGCCCGGAACTGGCGCTGTCGCTGTCCGCGCCGGAAGAGCTCATCAGCACACAAGCACTCCAAGAGCTGGCCGGGTACTGGGCGGCCGCGCTGGACGGGATCGCCGCGCACGCGGCCAGGCCCGGCACCGGCGGGCACACCCCCTCCGACTTCCCCCTGGTGACCCTGCGCCAGGAACAGGTCGATGAACTGGACAGGCAATTCAGCGATGGCGATTGACTCGGCCGCTGAGCGCGGAATAGCGGTTCGTTCAGGATAAGAAAGCTGGTCCTCGGCGGCGGACAGGGTCAGCTTCGTGCTGTGATGGCAGGCGCGCCCGGCTAGTTCCTGGCGATATTTTTCACCGAACGGCGGGTGCGCATGTGCCCTAAGCGGCCCGCCAGGAGCCCGGGCGGGCCGCAGCCAGCACGGCGCCGGCGGCGGCGACGGCGAGGAGGGCCGTCGCCAGGGTGAGCGCGGATAGCGGGCTCACGCGGAGGACTAGCCAGGCGCTGAACACCGCGCCGGCGAGCATGGTGGCGATCGACAGCAGGCGGCGGGTCAGGGCCGCCCGTGCCGATGTGCTGCCTTCTCGCAAGGCCCGCACGTCAGCGCCGATGCCGGTCAGCGTCATAGTGAGCACCGTCGTGGTCATGTCGGGGACGGCGAGCTTGCGCGCGACCGCGTTCTGGATGCCCGTCGCGACCGCGAGCATGCCGGCGAGGGCGTCGGTGACGGCGGGACCGAACGCTCCGCCAGTCAGCGCGGACGTGCCGTGGCTGACCCCTGGCGCGCCGGACGACGCGGCGAGGGTCAGCGCTGCGACGGCGAACAGCAGTTCCCCGGTAACGCCGGCCCGCAGCAGCGAGCCGCGGTCGAGACCGGAGCGGGTTATCAGCCTGCCGCCGACAGCGGCGCCGACGAGGAAGCCGAGCAGGGCGAACAGCGAGGCGCTGAGCGAGAAGCCCGGCGCGCCGACGAGGGCGAATCCGACGAACACGACGTTGCCCGTCATGTTGGCGACGAAGACCCGGCCGAGGGACAGGATCGAGACGGCGTCCACGGCGCCGGTGACGACCGTGAGTATGAGCAGCAGCGCCGGCAGTGGGCCGTAGGTGGGGTGAGCGATCAGTGTCCGCGACAGCCCAGTCGACCGAGACGAAGGGGTCGGATGGGGTGGCTGAGCGGGCTGGCCGTCCTCGATGCTGCTGGTCACGATGTCTCTCCCGCGGTCTTATTGTCTATACCCGGGTAACCCGCGGCGGCGTCGCCACCATGGCAGCAGGCTGATAGATATGTGTGATCTTTCAAATCTCTGCTGCTGCTCACCACGTTACGACGGCCTAACAGCCCCGCTGGGATGTCCCGTTTTGTGGTAAGACACAAGGGCGGCGCGTGACCGGGCGAGCGAGGGTACAAGCAGGTACGCGAACCTGGAGCGCCGGAATGTCTGCCCTTGCAGCACCCCCGAGCGAGTGAGAGTATCCAAGACAAATCTTTAGACGCTCGACTGATCTTTTGTCACATGCCAGCGTACGAATAATAACGAGTAGGTGAATGCCGTGAGTTTTCGGCTTAAGTCAATGCGGACCGCCTGTCTCGCTGGAGCGAGCGCGCTAGTCCTGTCCGCTGCTGCGGCGTGCAGCAGTTCCCCCTCAACCACCGCTCCGAGCTCAGGTCCCACCAACAGCGCCATCTCCACCGGTGCGCCGAAGACCGGAGGATCCATCACGGTCCTCGAGAGCTCCGGATACTCGGGCGCGTGGTCGACGCTCGACCCGGCGCAGAACAAGGAAGGCGCCGCCACCCAGGACTTCATGACCGCGATCTACGGGCAGCTCTTCGAACTCGGCTCGAACGGGACAATCGAACCCGACCTGGCCACCGGTTACCAGTTCAGCGGCGCTAACAACGCCACGACCGTCACGATCACGCTCCGGCAGGGCGTGAAGTTCACCGACGGCACACCGTTCAACGCGCAGGCGGTCTACGACAACTGGGAACGTGACCTCGGCCCGATAGGCATCAAGAACGGCCTCAACCCGCCGTGGATGATCAAAGAGGACATCCCGAAGGGCGCCCCGCCCGGGACGGCAGGGCCGCCCGCCGCTGGAGCCATCCAGGTTACCGGGCCGTACACGATCGTCGTGCACCAGAGCCTGCCGAACGGTGCCTTCGTCGACCAGCTCTTCGACTCGATCGCCAACTGGATCGACTCGCCTACCGCGCTGCAGAAGGAAGGCGCGTCGTTTGGCCAGAACCCGGTCGGCGCCGGGCCGTTCACGGTGGTGAGCAACACCCCCAACGACGAGCTCGTCGTCAAGAAGAACCCGAACTACTGGCAGGCGGGCCACCCGTTCCTGGACGAGATCACGTTCAAGACCGTCGGCAGCGACGAGGCGGCGTACGAGGCGCTGCTGGCCAACCAGGGCCAGGTCTACGAGGACATGTCGACGACGCAGCTGATCAACGAGTCCGCGTCGCACTTTGAGGTGGAGAACAACCTCGGCACCTCGCCATACGACCTGCAGCTGAACACCGCGGTGCCGCCGTTCAACAACCCCAAGGCACGCCAGGCGATCTACGCGGCCACCAACTTCCAGCCGATCCTGCAGCGCCTGTTCGGTAACCGGTACCCGATCACCGAGGGCTTCACGGGGCCCGGCGGTATCTGCTACCAGCAGTACGTGCCTGGATATCAGGGATATGACCCGACGCTGGCCAAGACGCTGATCCAGGAGTCTGGCCTGAACAAGGTGACGATCCAGCTCGGCACGATCGCCTTGTCGACCGCGCAGGATTCGATGGACGCGCTGGCCAACGAGTGGGAGGCGGTCGGGCTCAAGGTCCACCAGCAGTCCTGGCCGCTGGCGGGGCTGATCGGGGCCTTCGAGGCGAACAAGGGAAAGTCCTGGGAGTCGATGGTGCAGACCGCTGGCGCCTACGACCCGGCGGGCGGCGTCGGCGTCGGCTTCCGGTTCTACTCCACCTCGCCGTTCAGCGGCGTGCACGACCCGCACCTGGACACGCTGCTGAACGAAGCGTCGGGCACCACGAACATGGCGACCCGGTGCACCTACTACAACCAGGCGGCCGAGTACATCGCCAAGAACTACTACGGGCCGTTCTACTTCACGTTCTCTCCGGCGAACGTCTCGGTGCACGGCGTCGCCGGGCCAGGCCTTTCCACGCCGCTGGCCTCCGTCGCAGTCGTGCCGACGATCCCGTGGGAGGACGTGTACTACAACCCGACCTCCTGACGACTCATCAGCCCTGCCATTACTGGAGGACAGAAAAATCATGGCGCTGGTCCAGCAAATCCAGCCCCTGACTGGCGGATCCGGCGCGCGCGACCGCGCGCGCCGGATCACCGGCTCGCCGGCGCTGCGGATGGTGGGGAGGCGGCTGCTCGCGGCCATCCCTGTGCTCATCGGCGTGACCTTCATGACCTTCGCGATCCTGAGCCTGCTGCCCAACGACACCGCCCAGGCGATACTCGGGCTTAACGCGAGCGCGTCAGCGGTGGCGGCGCTCAACCGCTCACTTGGCCTGGACCAGCCGTTCTTGGAGCGGTACTGGCACTGGCTTGACAACGTGCTGCACGGAAACTTCGGCACGTCTGTCCAAGGCCAGAGCGTCAATCACGAACTGGCGATCCACGTGCCGACCACCCTGTACCTAGTGCTGTACGCGCTGGTGGTCTCGGTGGTGCTCGCGATAATCGTGGCGACGCTCGCCGCGCGCAAACCGAATGGCATCGCGGACCGGATCAGCCTGGCGGTCTGCATGCTCGGGCTGTCCACCGCTCCGTACGTGTTCGCGTTCATACTCATTATCGTCTTCGCGGTCAAGCTGCAATGGTTCCCCGTCTTGTCCGGCCCCATTGGCGGCAGCCCCGTCTCGTTCTTCAAGAACCTGACGCTGCCCGCCGCCGCGCTCGGGTTCGGGCTGTTCGCGACCTACACCCGGCTGCTGCGGGCCGACCTCGTCGAGCAGATGCAGCGCGAGGACTACATCGTCACCGCCAAGGCCAAGGGCGTTCCACCGTGGCGGGTCCTGATCAAGCACGCGCTGCGGAATTCCATGTTCAACCTGATCACCGTCGTCGGGGTGAACCTGGGCGGGCTCGTCGGCGCGGCGGCGATCATCGAGACGATCTTCCAGGTGCAGGGCATCGGCAACGACCTGCTGACCGGCATCAGTAACCATGACGCGCCCCTCATTGAGGGAATCACGCTGGTCTTCGCGCTCGTCACCGTGCTGGGCAATCTCCTCGCCGACCTGGCGTACGCGGTACTCGACCCAAGGATCCGGTATGGCAGCTCCATTTCCTAACGCCACGCTCGCGACCCCGGTCCCGCCGCCGCTGCCTTCGCTGATCAATGCCCGCCGTCTGCGGGCGCAGCGGCTTGGCCGCGCGCTCCGGCTCTGGGTGCCCGTCGGGATCCTCGCCCTGATCCTGGGCATGTGCTTCCTGTTGCCGCTGGTCGTCACTTTGCCCTCCTCGACCGCAGGCAACATCCTTTACAACAACGAGCCGCCGTTCTCGCCAGGGCACTTGCTCGGCACAGACGTACAGGGCGTCGACTTCTTCTCCATGCTCGTGTATGGCGGCCAGGTAGCGTTCGAGATCGGCGTGGCCGTCACTGTCATTGGCATCGTGATCGGCGGCACAATAGGCGTCATCGGCGGCTTCGCCACCGGCTGGCTGGACGCGGTGCTCGGCCGGGTGCTCGACATCCTGCTCGCGTTCCCCGCCCTGGTGCTCGCGCTTGTCATCGCCGAAGGGCTCGGACCGAGCGAAATCCACGTGATCTATGCGCTGTCGTTCTTCGGCATCCCGTTTGTCGGGCGGTTCGCGCGCGGCGCCACAGTGACGATACGCGGGCTGCCGTACATAACAGCCGCCAGGCTATCCGGCACCCGCCGCTGGCGGATCATCGTACGGCACGTCCTGCCCAACATCATGCCGAGCATCGTGACGATCAGCCTGCTGGGCATCGGCATCACGATCATCCTGGAGGGCGCCCTTGACTTCCTCGGCTACGGTATCCAGCAACCGGAGGCGAGCTGGGGCAACATGATCGCCCTCGGCCAGCAGGTGCTCACCGCCCAGCCGGAGTACGTGCTGATCCCGTCCATCGCCTTGCTGGTTACGGTGGCGTCGCTGAACATGCTCGGCGACGCGCTGCGTGAACGATGGGGTACCCAATGACCGACGCTCTGCTGCAGGTCGACGACTTGCGGGTCACCTTCGCGGTCGGCGGCCGCGAAGTCCGGGCGGTGGACGGAGTCAGCTTCACGGTCGATCCCGGCCGCACCCTCGCCATCATCGGCGAGTCGGGGTCGGGCAAGACCGTCTGCTGCCGGGCGATCCTCGGACTGCTGCCGACGGGCACCGCGATCGGCGGGTCCGCCCGGCTGCGCGGCGCCGAGCTGCTCGGCTTGTCCGACGCTGAGCTGCGCAGGTACCGCGGCTCCGACATCGCGATGGTGTTCCAGGACCCGGCCCGGTCGCTCAACCCGACGATGCGAGTCGGCCTCCAGATCACCGAGGCCATCAGGACGCACCGCAAGGTGGACAGGCGCGAGGCGCACACGCAGGCGATCGAGTTGCTGCGGCTGGTGCGCATGCCGGCGGCCGAGCGGCGCTTCGACGAATACCCCCACCAGCTATCTGGCGGGATGCGGCAGCGCGTGATGATCGCGATCGCGCTGGCGTGCCGTCCGAAGCTGCTGGTCGCCGACGAGGCCACCACCGCGCTCGACGTGACCACCCAAGCACAGATCATGGAACTGCTCCTCGACTTGCAGACCGAGCTGGACATGGCGCTGATCCTGATCAGCCACGACATGGGGCTCGCCGCGTCCTACTCCGACGAAGTGCTCGTGATGTACGCGGGCAAGATCGTGGAGCAGGCGCCCGCCACCCGGCTGTTCGGCGCGGAGGGGGCCGTCCGGATGCGCTATACCCGGGCGTTGCTCGACGCGATCCCGCACTTGGAGCGGCCAGCGCACGCAGAGCTGCCTGTGGTGGGCGGGCGCCCGCCGGACCCGACTACCCGGCTGCCCGGCTGCTCGTTCGCGCCACGCTGCGCCAGCGCGGCCGACGATTGCCTGGCCAAAGCGCCGGCGCTGCTCGAGCACGCGCCCGGCCACCGGTGGGCATGCTGGCATCCCTGCGAGAACGGAGTCGCGTCATGAGCGGGAAGCACAGCATGAACGACAGGAGCGGGCAGGCTGGCGACCAGCTGGTCGCCGGTGAGCCGCTGCTGTCCGCGCGCGACGTGGTCCAGGAGTTCGTGGTACGGGCGCGCGGCGGCGTCAGGGAGGGCGTCGTGCAGGCGGTGTCCGGTGTCTCATTCGACGTCATGCCTGGTGAGACGCTCGGCATCGTGGGCGAAACCGGGTCGGGCAAGTCGACGCTGGCCCGGGCGCTCCTGCAGGCGCCGCGGCCGAAGTCAGGCTCCGTCGTGTTCCGCGGCGCCGACCTGACCAAGCTGCGCGGCGGGAAGCTGCTCCGGGCGCGTCGGCACATGCAGTTTGTCTTCCAGGACCCGTTCAGTTCGCTTGACCCGAAATGGAAGGTGCGCAGCATCGTCGAGGAACCCCTGATCGCCTACCGTACCGGCGGTATGAAGACGCGGCGCGAGCGCGTCAGCGAACTGCTCGATCTCGTGGGCCTCGACCCTGTGCGCTACGCCAAGCGACACCCCAGGGAGCTGTCCGGCGGGCAGGCGCAACGCGTCGCGATCGCGCGTGCGCTGGCGCTGTCCCCGTCGCTGATCATCTGCGACGAGGCCGTGTCGTCGCTTGACGTGCTGATCCAGGCGCAGGTGCTGAACCTGTTCGAGAAGCTGCGCGGCGAGCTCGGGCTGTCGTACCTGTTTATCGCGCACGACCTGGCGCTGGTCAAGCAGGTCAGCGACCGGGTGGCGGTGATGTACCTGGGCAAGCTGTGCGAGGTCGGTCCGGGCGACGCGGTGTACCGCGAGCCGCTGCATCCGTACACCAGGGCGCTGCTTGACTCGATCCCCTCCACCGAGCCAGGCGACAGGCGCCGGTCCTCCACGATCAAGGGTGAGCCCCCGTCGCCGATCAACCCACCCAGCGGGTGCCGATTCCGGACCAGGTGCCCCCGGGCCACCGAGCAGTGCGCGCTCGAGGAGCCTATGCCGAGGGAGCTGGCGCCGGGCCACCTGGTGGCCTGCCACTTCCCGCTGAGCCAGCCGGCGCCGGCCATCACGGGTGCGGTGCCTGCGAAGGAGACGGTCCTATGAGGCTGCGGGTGCTGCTTGAACCGCACCACGGCGCGACGTACAAGCAAATCCTCGCCCTGGCCCAGGCGGCGGAAGAAGGCGGGTTCGACGCCTTCTTCCGTTCCGACCACTACCTGGGCATCGACGCCGACGACACCACCTACCAGCCGACTGACTCGTGGACAACGCTGGCGGGACTGGCGGTGCAGACCAGTAGCGTCCGTATCGGCACGCTGGTGAACGCCTCCACCTTCCGGCTGCCCGGACAGCTGGCGGTCGAGGTCGCCACCGTGGACCAGATGAGCGGCGGCCGCGCCGAGCTCGGCATCGGCGCCGCCTGGTACGAGCGCGAGCACCAGTACTTCGGCATCCCGTTCCCGCCGCTCGGCGAGCGGTTTGACCGGCTCGAGGAGCAGCTCGCGATCCTCACCGGGCTCTGGCGGACCAAGCCGGGGGAACGGTTCAGCTTCGACGGCAAGTTCTACCAGCTACAGGACTGCGCGTCGATCCCGCGGCCCGCCGCGCCGCCCAAGGTCATCATCGGCGGAGCTGGCCCCAAGCGCACCCCGACGCTCGCGGCGAAGTACGCCGATGAGTTCAACGGCGCGCTCGGGATGGATGTCCGCGAGCGGTTCGAAAACTTCAGGCGGATCTGCGAGGACGTTGTCGGTCGCGACCCCGCCGAGGTCCGGCTGTCCGGCACGCTGCCGGTGTGCATCGGCTCGTCACCTGACGACCTCGAGCGGCGCAAGGAGTCGCTGGGCGCGCCCGGTGCCCGGCTGCTCGCGGCCGGGGTGACCGGTACGGCAGGCGACGTGATCCGGGCGATCGAGGACCTGGCCGCGCAGGGCGCCGATACGGTGTACTTCCACCTGTACGGGCCGGGCGACGTCGAGCACATCAGGCTGCTCGGCAGCGAGGTTGTCAGCAGGTTTTAGTTTGTGCGGGTCCACAGCGGCCCGCGTGCAAAGTCTGTGAGGTGCGTCGATGTCTGGGCTCATCGGCTCAGGCAGCATGAGGGCGTGAGACAGGCTCAGGGACGTCCGCGGCGTTTGTGGCAGACCACAAATTTGACTCCGCTGGCTCTGGGGGCGCCCGGGGCGACGTGGTGATGACCCGCGTCATGGTCGAAATCCAGCCAAGGCCGCCGGCCGGCGGCGTGCCGGGTACGGCCGGACCCAGGTCGGTGCCGCACCGGCCGCGACTGTCCGCGCGGCTGGCCTACCTGATGCAGAAGGTGCTCAAGCCGAACGCGGTGAACCGGCGTTTCGGCGCGGTCGTCGAGCGCTCGCCGACGGCGCGCAAGATGTTCACGGCGGCGGAGCGCGCGTCCAAGGAGCGCCTGTTCGGCTGCCGGATGTGCGGCCAGTGCGCGCTGCCCGTCACGGGTTACTCGTGCCCGATGGGCTGCCCCAAGGAACTGCGGAACGGGCCGTGCGGCGGTGTCGGCCCAGGCGGCGCGTGCGAGGTGTATCCCACCATGAAGTGCGTCTGGGTGGTCGGCTTCGAGCGCGCGGCCAGCCAGGGCGCTGCCGCTGACCTGCGCCTGATGCAGCGCCCGATCGACCACCGCCGCTGGGGGGAGAGCTCCTGGCTGAACTACTGGGCCGGGCGCGACGACAACCTGTGGACCGACGACGACGGGGAAGCAATTTGAGTACCCTTCGCGACCGGCTCGCGGCCGGAGAGTTCACGATCACCGCGGAGCTGAGCCCGCCGCGCGGCGCCTCCGCCGCGGCGATGCTCACCCGCGCCGAACTGCTGCGCGGCTGGGTAGACGCGGTGAACATCACCGACAACCAGGGCTCGCACGTGCGGTTGTCGAGCTGGGCCGGCGCGGTGGCGGTCAAGCAGTCCGGCACCATCGAGCCGATCATGCAGATGACCTGCAGGGACAGGAACCGGATCGCGCTGCAGTCGGACCTGCTCGGCGCTGGCGCGCACGGCATAGAGAACGTGTTGTTCATGTCCGGCGACCACCCGAAGTTCGGCGATCACCCGGGCGCCAAGCCCGTGTTCGACATGGACAGCACGCAGCTGATCTGGACCGCGCGGACGATGCGGGATGAGGCGAAGCTGATCTCGGGCAAGGAGCTCAACCCGGCACCGCGGTTCTTTATCGGCGCCGTGGAAAACCCGTTCGCGCCGCCGTTGGAGTACCGGGCGCAGCGGGCGGCGAAGAAGATCGCCGCGGGTGCCCAGTTCATCCAGACCCAGTACGTGTTCGACATCGACGTCTTCCGCCGCTGGGTGACCGGCCTCGGCGAGCTCGGGGTGCTCGACCGGTGCTTCATCCTGGCCGGAGTCGGCGTGATCCGTTCGGTGCGGATGCTCGATTTCCTGTCTTCGGGCAAGGTGCCGGGCGTGCAGATCCCAGAGCCGGTCGTCCGCAGGCTGCGCGGGGTCGCCCCGGACGATGTGGGCGCGGAGGGCGCGCTGCTCGCCGCCGAGGTGATCGCCGCGGTGCGCGACCTGCCCGGCGTCTCCGGCGTCCACCTGCTGACCGCGGGCTATGAGAAGCAGACCCCTGAGCTGCTGCGGATGGCCGGGATCGACCGGTCGGCGCTGGTAGGGAGGGCTCTGGCGGGGAAGTCCAGCGATGCACATTGACGTTCGCGCGTTCCGCCAGCTGCGCGAGTCGGCGGAGGCGCAGGCCGCGTTCGGGCCGCTGGTCAGCGCGGTATGCGAGTCGGACATGGACCTCGCGGACCTGCGCGTGGTCTGCGACTGGATCCAGTACAAGAACAACTTCCGTGACACGGCCACGGTCCGGCCGCTCATCGCGGCGTCCGGCGGCAGCGCGGCCGAGTCCGCTGTCGACGGTTATGAGCTCGCCGTGGACCTGCGCCGCTGCGCGCAGCCGGGCACCGACGTGGCGGCGGAGGTTCGCGCGGCGCTGAATGACCCCGACAATGACCGCCTGTGGCTCGAGCCGTGGGTGCCGGGCTCGGCGAGCTGCGTCTGGCGGTTCAACGCGCTGTACTGGCAGGCGCTCGCGGACTGGGAGAAGGCCACGGGCAGGGAGTACGAGCGGTCGCTGCCCGGCGGGCAAAGCGCCGCGCGGGACACCGCCGCGGCGGGCGACGTGATCCTTGGCCTGTTCAAGATCTGGGACGAGCTCGCCGCGCGGCGCGCGCTGCCGGAGGAGCTGTACGTCATCGAGCTGGGCGTCGGCAACGGCGCCCAGGCGCGCACCTGGCTCGACGAGTTCACCGAGCTGGACAGGCGGCACGGCCGCGACTACTACCGTCGGCTGCACTACCTGATAGGCGACTACTCGGCGCACGTGCTAGACCGGGCCCGCCAGGAGGTGGCGCACTACGGCGAGCATGTCAGCGGGCTGGTGCTCGAGGCGACCCGGCTGTCCGGCAGCGTCGGGTTCCTGGGCGGGAAGGTCTTCCTCGTCTACATCTCCAACGTGTACGACAACCTGCCCACCGATGAGGTGGCGACCATCCGGGGCCGCGTCTACCTGGTCCAGACCCGCGCCTATCTCGGCGCGGCCGCCGCCGAGCGGATCGCCGCGCAGTTCGGGCTGCGGGTGGCTGAGATCGCCGCGCTCACGGACCGGCTGCTGCGAATCGGCCCAGAGCTGCTGTCGGAGTCGCTGCCAGAGAAGTTCGCGGACCCCGGGCAGGCGGTGCTGTTCTGGCAGGCGGTGTGGGCGGCGCTACGCCAGGCCGAGCGCTACGTCCCGCTCGAGGGCCTGGACACCTACCAGGTGACGCCGACGCTGACCGGAGAGATCCTGCGCCCGCTGCTCGCCGCCGAGGGGGACGTCCGGATGCACGTCAGCAACGGTGCGCTGAGCAGCTTCGCGGACACGCTGCCGCTGCTGCACCCGTTCGGCCAGGTCGTCTGCCACGACCTGTTCCTGACCAGCCAGCACCAGTACCGGGGCGGCTTCTACGGGCCGGGCAAGTACGACGGCTCGACCGTCAACTGGGTCAACGGCCCGCTGCTCGCGCTGCTGGCCAACCGCCGCGGCTTCCAGGTCCGGTTCAGCGAATTCAAGCAGCGCCGAGCTATCAGCACGCTCACCGCGCAGGTCAGGGACTAGGCATGACACCCGGGATGCTGCCGACCACCGTGGTGGGGTCGTACTCGGTCCCTGAGTGGCTCGAGCGCCTGAAAACCGAGTACTACCAGCGCCGGATCAGCGCGCAGCACCTGGCGGAAATTCACGAGGTCGCCATCAAGGCCGCGGTCAAAGACCAGGAGCTGGCGGGCATCGACATCGTGTCCGACGGCGAACTGCGCAGGGACAACGATATCGACTACTTCCTCGCCCGGATCCCCGGCGTCCGGATCGGGCAGCGGGGCAAGGCGGACTACTACGACTACTACGAGGCCGAGGTCTGCGCCCCGCTGCCGGAGGACGACAAGTCCAGCCTCGGACTCGCGGCCGACTTCGAGTTCACCAGGCAGCTGACCGACCGGCCGGTGAAGTTCTCCTTCACCGGCCCGTTCTCGCTATCGCGCCGGATCACCGACACCGCCTACTCCGAGCCCGCCGAGCTGGTCCGCGCGTTGGCCAGGAGACTCAACCTGGAGGCCCGCTCGCTCGCCGACGCGGGGGCCACCCTGCTGCAGATCGACGAGCCGTTCCTGGCCGGCTACCCGGAGCAGGCCGCGCTCGCGGTCGAGGCGGTCAACATCGTGACCGACGGGATCCCGGTCACCTGGGCGCTGCACGTCTGCTACGGCAATAGGTACGCGCGCCCCTCCTGGGAGGGGCACTACGACTTCCTGTTCCCGGCCGTGCTCGACGCGCGCGTGGACCAGCTGGTGCTGGAATTCGCCCGCAAGGGCCTTGAGGACCTGCAGCTGCTGCGGCAGTATTCCTGGCAGTCCTCGCTAGGGCTCGGCGTGATCGACGTGAAGTCCGCGGCGGTTGAAAGCGCCGAGCTGGTGGCCGCGCGGATCACGCGGGCACTCGAGTACGTGGAGCCCGGCCGCCTCATGATCAATCCCGACTGCGGGCTGCGTCACCTTGCGCCGGACGTCGCACGACGTAAGCTGCGCGCTATGGTATCTGGCGCGGCTATTGTCCGGTCCGAGCTCGGACGGGACACCGCGGCGGCTAATGTTGTTACCCCACCATTCCTCAGGAGATAAGCATGGATAGCGGATTCCTCTTCACGTCCGAGTCGGTGACGGAGGGGCACCCGGACAAGATCGCGGACCAGATCTCCGACGCCGTCGTCGACGCGGCGCTCGCCGGAGACCCGCTGTCCCGGGTCGCGTGTGAGACCTTGCTGACCACCGGGCTGATCGTGGTGGCCGGTGAGATCACCACCGCGGCGACGATCGACTACGCGTCGCTCGCCCGCGAGGTGGTCTGCGACATTGGATACGACAACGGTGAGTACTACTTTGACGGCAACGCCGTTGGTGTGATCGTCGCCATGGACCGGCAGTCGCCGGACATCGCGCAGGGTGTGGACACCGCGCACGAGGGGCGGATTGGCGGCTCCGAGGACCCGCTGGACAGGATCGGTGCCGGGGACCAGGGCATGATGTTCGGCTACGCGACGAACGAGACCCCCGAGTACATGCCGATGCCGATCACGCTGGCCCACCAGATGTCCAGGAAGCTGTCGGAGGTCCGCCACTCTGGCCTGCTGCCTTATCTGCGGCCCGATGGCAAGACCCAGGTCACCGTTCGGTACGACGACAAGGGCAAGCCCGTCAGCATCGAGAAGGTGCTCATTTCCACCCAGCACCAGGACGGCGTGGAGTCCAAGCTGCCCGAGGCGCTGTGGGAGGAAGTCGTCACGCAGACGCTGCCCGCCGACCTGTACGAGCCGAAGCGGCTGCGCGAGGAGTTCTACGTCAACCCGACCGGTCGGTTCGTGATCGGCGGCCCGGTCGGCGACACCGGCCTGACCGGCCGGAAGATCATCGTCGACACCTACGGCGGGTTCGCCAGGCACGGCGGTGGCGCGTTCTCGGGCAAGGATCCGTCGAAGGTGGACAGGTCCGCCGCGTACGCCGCCAGGTACGTGGCGAAGAACGTGGTCGCGGCCGGCCTCGCCGACCGCGCCGAGGTCCAGGTGGCCTACGCGATCGGCGTCGCCAGGCCGCTGTCGCTGCTGATCGAGACGTTTGGCACGGAAAAGATCGCCAAGCCGGCGATCGTCGAGCTGGTCAACCAGAACTTCGACCTGCGACCCGGCGCCATCCTGCGCGACCTGGACCTGCGCCGGCCCATCTACAAGGAGACCGCGGCCTACGGCCACTTCGGGCGCTCCGGTGACACCTTCACCTGGGAGCGGACCGACAAGGCCGACCAGCTGCGCACCCAGGCGGGCCTGGCCTGACGGCCACGGCCTAGGGCTCGCGTCCCGCAGACGCTCGCCCGTAAGTCGTGCCCGGCCGGCGCCCAGCGCGGGCCGGGCACGCGCCATCCATCGCTTAGGGCAAAATAGCTACCCATCCGCGCCCGATATGTCCGGTATGGGGGGCGCGGATATGCCCTATGAGTATCAGCCATCTCGGATCGTGAGATGCCACCTGTCAGGGCACACTTCCGCGAGTCGGCAGCGACGCGGGGCCGGCAGCGAGCGGGGCCAGCAGCGAGCGGGGCCAGCAGCGAGCGGGGCCAGCAGAGCGAGCGTCGGCAGAGCGAGCGGGGCCGGCGGGCAAGCCGGGCCGGCACAGCGAACGATTGCAGCCGGTCCGCTACAGGGTGTAGTCGTACGGTCGTTGTCTTTTCTAACGAGGGCGGAAAATTTGTGGCGCGGCGCAACTATCGCCGCGCCAGTTTGGCGGTAGGCGCATTGTTAGCGCTCAGTGGCCGTGTAATTCTCACCGGAAGAGTGACTACCCCGCACGCTTGACCGCGCCGAAGCGGTCAGAAAGGGGCCGACCGGTGTTCGCGGCAGTGACCAGATCGCCGGGCGATATCGTCATGGACGATATACCCGAGCCTGGTCCGCCACGCGCCGGGCGCGTCGTCGTGCGACCCGAGACTGTTGGAATCCGCGGGTCGGACCTTCATCTCTTTTCCGGTCATACCGGCGCGTTGTCGGACGTGCGGGATTTCCTTCCCAGAATTCAGGGGCACGAGATCTCCGCCGTCATCGACGAACTCGGTCTAGCGGCGCCGCCGCACCTCGAACCCGGCCCGCGGGTGGCGGTCATGCCAGCGACCAGGTGCGGGCACTGCTACCCGGGCCGGAGCGGCCGGTCGAACGTCCGCGTCCAGGACGTGAAGGCGAACGCCGCGTTGGGGTGGGCCGCCGTGCTCGCCGCGACGGCCGCTGGCCTGGAGGTTATGGTCGCCGACCCGGAAGCGCACCGCCGCCAGATCGCGCGAGGCATCGGCGCGGACGAGGCCCTCACGGCGGTCGCCGAGGTGGTCAGCCGCGCGCTGCAGATTCAGATTACGGTCAGCGGAGGAGGGGCTGAAACGTGATGAAAACGTATTCCGGCGCCGGGCTTACCTTACCGCAGCTTGGCGATAATCTCAGCAAAACACTCGATGGCTTCTAGAACATAGACTACATCGCACGCAATCCAAAGGCAGTGCAAAGACGCACCGTTTACTTGTGAACGACATGCTCTTCGTCTGGCCTCCGGGCAGCGAGCCTACCCCGCTGGCAACGTGACGTCCCGGACCGTTCGGAATCAAATTCGCTGTTAGCCACGAGAAGGCAGAACTCATGAATAGATACTCCCGTCGGCGACCGCGGCTCGCGGCCGCGGCTGTCGCGGTCATCGCGATCGGCGGTGTGATCGCCGGGTGCAGCAGCAATAACAGCAACAGCAGCTCCACTACGGCGCCAACCAGCTCCGCCACCAGCAGCGCCCCGGCGACCTCCAGCGCGAGCCCCTCCACCAGCGCGGCCGCGGTCAGCACCTCGTCGTGCGGCACCAAGCCTGGCGTGGCGGCCACCGGCACGCCGATCCCGCTCGGCGGCATCGTGACCGACCAGTCGGGCACCAGCTTCACCGACATCTCGAACATGGCCGCCGCCTACTTCGCCTGCGTGAACGCGAACGGTGGCATCAACGGCCACCCGATCAAGTACTACATCGAGACCGAGCAGACGAACGCGACGCAGATCGCGTCCGAGGCCAAGCAGCTCGTGCAGAGTGACCACGTGGTCGGCATCGTTGGCAACACGTCGATCATCGAGTGCTCCGTCGACAGCAGCTACTGGCAGGCCCAGGGCTTCAACATCATCGACTCGGGCATCGCGCCCGAGTGCTACTCCACGCCGAACAGCGCGGCGGTCAACATGGGGCCGCGGTACAGCTCGGACGGCGCGGTGCAGTACGCGCTGACGCAGCACCCCAGCAAGATCGTCTTCGACCAGTCGAACGTCCCCGGCACGACGTACATCGCGGCCGGCCCGAACGCGCTGGCCAAGGCGGCGGGCGTGCCGATCACCGATGACGCCACGAACGTGCCGGTTTCCGACGCGAACTCGGTGGCGATCCAGCTAGTGGACCAGGCCGGCAAGGACGGCGCAGTGGTGCTGAACTTCACCCCGCCCGACGCGCTCGTCATCCTGGAGGCCGCGCAGAAGCTCAACATCGAGGGCAACGTCAAGGAGTGGGGCTGCTCCACGCCGTGCAACACCGACTTCCTCGCGAAGTCGCTCGGGTCGAAGTGGAACGGCAAGTTCTTCGTCAACGCCGAGCTGACCCCGCCTGACCCGACCACCTCGCCGGCGATGAGCCTGTACCGGGGGATCCTCAGCCAGTACGGCAAGGCCGTCTCCGGCGGCATCGGCTCGTTCAGCCAGATGGGCTTCACCGAGGCCGAACTCATGGTCAAGGCCCTGGAGTCGGTCACGGGCACCTACACGGTGGCCAGCGTCAACGCGGCGGTCAAGGCCCTGAAGAACGTCGACACCGGCATGCTCTGCCAGCAGTGGACGTACGGCAGCTACAGCATGCACATTCCCAACAACGAGGACTACACCGTCACGCCGGACAATGGAGAGATGGTGATAGCACCGAACGGAGGGTGCACGCAGATCTCCGCGGTCGACCCGCAGATCGCGCAGTACCGATCCGAGGCCGGAACCGCGCCGTCGGACCCGACGTCGTCATCGTGACGGAACAGGTAAATGCCAAGCTGGTCTGAATTCGAGCCCTTCATCGTGAGCGGTCTCGCCCTGGGCGGGGTGTATGCCCTGTCCGGGGTGGGGCTGGTCGTCCTGTACCGCGCCACCGGCGTGCTTTACCTCGCCTTTGGCGCGGTCGGGGCGATGGGGGCCTTCCTCACGTATGCCATGATCCAGGCGTCGTTGCCTGACTGGCTGGCGTGGATCGTCTGCATCCTGTTCGGCGGCGTGATCACGCTGATTTACGGGATGATCTTCGGCCCGCCGCTCGCCCGGCGCGATCCGCTGGTCCGCGCGGTGGCGACGCTCGGTTTGACCCTGATCCTGTTCGGAGCGATGGACCTGCTGTGGCCGCCGACAGGCGGCGAGGTGCGCTCGATCTCGCTGCCGACCGACAACGGCGGGTTCACGGTCGCCGGGCTGCAGGTCGACTGGACCCAGCTCATCGGGCTGTGCGCCGGCGTCGTGCTGACCGTGGGCACCGCGGCATTCCTGCGGTACACAAAGCTCGGCACGGCGATGCGGGCCATGGCCAACGACCGGGAGATCACCGCGACGCTCGGAGTACCCGTGCGCCGGGTCGAGGCGGCGGCCTGGTTCGGCTGCGGCATCCTGGCCGGCATCGCCGGCCTGCTGCTCGCCGACCTGGTGCAGCTCGACCCCACCACGCTGACGTTCCTGGTGATCTCGTCGCTGGCCGCCGCGCTGATCGCGCGGCTGCGGTCGATCGCTGTGACGTTCGTGGCGGCGATCGTGATCGGCGTGGTGCACGACCTGCTGACCCCGATCACCTCGCTCACCAACTACCGCGACATGACGCCGTTCGTGCTCGCGGCCATCGCGCTGCTGTGGGTGTCGCGGCACCGCACGGTCATGACGCGGTCCCGCGAGGAGGCATAGTGGCCGGGGTAAGGACGAAGGACGCCGCCGCCGCGACGGTAGCGGGGCAGCGGGTGCGCCTGCTGCGCCGCCCGGAACGGCCCGTGCACCTGTCGGTCACCGTGGTCCTCGTGCTGTTCGTGCTGTTCGCGCTTCCGCAGCTGATGAGCGGCTATTACACGGGGTACGCGACGCTGGTCGCGATCTACTCGATCGTGACGCTGGGGCTCGGCCTGCTGGTCGGCCGGGTCGGCCTGTACTCCCTCGGCCAGGGCGCCATCTTGCAGATCGGCGCCTGGACGGGTGCCCGGCTGCTGTTCGCGACCAGCCAGCCGTTCCCGATCGTGGTCATCGAGGCCGGGCTGGTCACGATGGCCATCGGCACCGTGATCGGGCTGCCGGCGCTGCGATTGCGCGGGCTGTACCTGGCGCTGATCACGCTGATGCTCGCGGGCGCCATCACGGTGGTGCTGGCCACGGTGAACTTCCCCAACGGCGGCGGCGGTTTCACCGGGTACAACGGCACCTCGGTGCACATCCCGCCGATCCGGCGTCCGTCGATCGCTGGCAGCGAGACCGCGTACTTCAGGTACGCCGTGGTGGTCGCGCTGCTCATGTTCATCCTGGTATACGTGCACCTGCGGACCAGGCCCGGCCGGGCCTGGGCGGCGATCAGGCAGAGTGAGCCCGCCGCACTCGCCGCCGGCATTAACACGACGTTCTACAAGCTCTGGGCCTGGGCGCTGGCGGCGTTCATCACCGGCATCGCCGGCGCCGTCCTCGCCAGTCAGTCGCAGTACCTGTACTCGATCAACTTCACCACCCAGGACTCCATCATCCTGCTCGCGGTGGCGCTGATGGGCGGCGTGTACAACCTGTGGGGCGCGGTGATCGCCGCGCTGCTGATGCAGTTGCTGCCGGCCTGGCTGCAGAATCTTGGCGTGTCGTACGCCTGGCTCACGATCTTGTTCGGGGTTGGCGTGCTGCAGGTGCTCACCACCGCCCCGGCGGGCATCGCTGACCAGTTCCCGAAGGATATGAAGAGGCTCGGCCGCCTGATCTGGCGTCTGGTTCGAAAACCGCGCGCCGCGCGTGCGGCGAGTGGAGGAACGACGTGATCGAGGTCGAGAACCTGACCGTCAAGTACGGCGGCGTCACCTCTCTGGACGGCATGAACCTCGTCTTCGAGAAGGGCACCTGCGGCCTCATCGGCCCGAACGGCGCGGGCAAGACCACGTTCTTCAACGTGCTGTCCGGCTTCGTCCGGCCCGCTTCTGGCGCGGTGCGGGCGTTCGGCACGAACTTGCTCACGATGGCGCACTACCGCCGGGCACGGTGGGGGGTGCGCCGTACCTTCCAGACCGAGCAGGCCATCGAGGAACTGTCGGTGTACGACAACGTGGCGATGGTGACCTCCCCGCTGCGCGGTGCCGCGCGCCGGGCCGACGTGCTCGCCGCGATCGAGTACGTCGGCATGGATGCCTCGCCCGGCGCGCGGGTGGGCACGCTCGGCGCCGGCCAGCGCCGTCTCGTGGAGGTCGCGCGCGCGGTGGCGGGCAAGCCGCGGCTGATCCTGCTCGACGAGCCGGCCGCCGGGCTGCCCGAGGAGGAGACCGAGCACCTGAGCCGGGTGATCCGCGGCATCCCCGAGCACACCGGGGCGCTGACGATCCTGGTCGACCACGACATGTCGCTGGTCTCCGCGGTATGCGAGACGACGGCCGTGCTCGACTTCGGCAAGCTGATCGCGTCCGGCCCGACCGCGGACGTGCTGCGGGACGAACACGTCATGCGGGCCTACCTGGGAACGGCGGAGGTGTGATGTCCGTTTTGACCCTGGACGGCCTCACGGTCGAGCGCGGCGGCCGGGCGGTCGTCAAGAACGTGACGATCACCGTCCCCGCCGGGCAGGTGACCGCGCTCCTCGGCCCGAACGGCGCGGGCAAGTCCTCGATGGTCCTCGCCGTCGGCGGGGTGCTGCGCCCGCGGCCTGGTTCGGTCTCGATGGACGGCACCGAACTCGCCGGCCGGCGGCCCGAGAAGATACGCGCCGCCGGCGTGGCGATCGTGCCGGAAGGACGTCGGCTGCTGTCCGACCTGACCGTCGACGACAACCTCCGGGTGGCCACCTACGCGCTGTCCAAGCAGGCGGCGACCGAGGGCCGCGCCCGCGCGCTCGAACTGTTTCCCGCCCTGGAACCGCGGCTGAACGTGCCCGCCAGGTCGCTGTCCGGCGGCGAGCAGCAGATGGTCGTGCTCGCCCAAGCGCTGGTGTCCCAGCCAAAGTACCTGCTGATCGACGAGCTGTCGCTTGGCCTGGCGCCGGTCGTGGTGAACCGGCTGGTCCCTGTCATCCGCTCCGCCGTGGACTCCGGCATCGGCGTGCTGCTCATCGAGCAGTTCGCGACGCTGGCGCTCGGCCTGGCGACCAGCGCCTACGTGATGGAAGGCGGCGTGATCCGCTACTCGGGGACCGCCTCGGAACTGCGCGACAACCCCGACCTGCTGCAATCGGCCTACCTGCTGCGCGGCTCCCAGCCTGCCGCCCACCCCCAGCCTGCCCAGGCCCAGCCTGCCCGCGCCCAGGCCTCCGGCGAGGATGGAGGCTCTCATGGACGACCAGCGGCGGGCGCTTGACGGGGTGCGGGTGCTGGACCTGACGCACCAGGTCGCGGGGCCGTCGGCGACGCTCGTGCTGGCGTTCCTCGGCGCCGAGGTCGTCAAGGTGATCGTGCCGGGCAGCAGGGACAGCTACGACGCCATCCCGTTCTACCTGAACAACGCGAGCAAGAAATCCATCGAGCTTGACCTGAAGTCGGACGAGGGCCTGAACACCGCGCTGCGACTGGCGGAGCGGGCCGACGTGTTCGCGGAGAACTTCGGCCCCGGCGTGATCGACCGCCTCGGGCTGAGCTGGGACCGGCTCAGCGCGCTGAACCCGCGCCTCATCTACGCGCAGGTCAAGGGGTTTGCCGAGGATTCGCCGTACCGGGACTTCCCCTGCTTCGACCCGATCGCGCAGGGCTTTTCCGGCGGCTCGAGCATCACCGGCGAACCGGACGCGCTCCCGATGAAGCCCGGCCCCGACGTGGGCGACACCGGGACGGGGATGGTGCTGGCCGGCGCCATCGTCGCCGCGCTGTACCAGCGGGAGAAGGACGGCCTCGGGCAGCGGCTCCAGGTCGCCATGGCCGACCAGGTCGCGACGTTCATGCGCATCCACTACGGCTGGCCGATCGAGCGCGGCATGGACACGCCGCGGTTCGGCAACCGGCCGCCGTTCCTGGTCACCACGGCTCCGTCCGACATCTATCCGTGCCCGCCGTTCGGGCCCAGCGACTATGTCCACATCCACTGCGGCAGCGACCGGCAGTGGGAGCGGATGGCGAAGGTCATGGAGCGCGAGGACATGCTCGACGACCCCCGGTTCGCCACGATGGCCAGCCGCGGCGAGCACAAGACCGACGTGGACGAGGCGGTTCGCGCGTGGACCGGCACGCTCGACAAGATGGCGGCGATGCGGATCCTCGGCGCGGCCGGAGTGCCGGCGGGCGCCGTACGCACCACCACCGAGGTGCTCACCGACGCGGACCTGCGGGACCGCGGGGTCTTCGTCACCGTCGACGATCCGGTCCGCGGGGAGGTGACGATACCCGGCTGGCCGGTCCGGATGTCGCGGTCTCCGGCCCGGGTGGCCGCCCCGCCGCAGCCGGGGGAGCACACCGGCCAGGTGCTCAGGGACTGGCTCGGCGACGGTGCTGGCCAGGGCCACGAGGGTCGCTGCCAGTGATCCGCCGTGCGGTCGCGATCGTCGGCATCGGCCAGACCGAGTACGCGAAGGCGCTGCCGCGGGACGCGTGGGACCTGGCGATCGAGGCGGTCACCGGGGCGCTCGCCGACGCCGGGATCGACCCGGCGGACGTGGATGGGATGTGCCGGTTCGCCGCGCCCTTCGAGCCTGTCAGCGAGCCGATGCTGGTCCGCGCGCTTGGCATCCGCGAGCTGACGTTCTTCGCGCAGTCGCCGCTCGGCGGCGAGGCGCTCGGCGCGGTGGTCGCGCACGGGGCCGCGGCGATCATGGCGGGGCTGGCCAGGGTCGTGGTGGTCTACCGGGCACTGAGCCAGAGCAAGGGCGGCCGGTTCGGGCGCGCCGACGCAGGCGTGCCCGACCCCGCCGCGGACATCGTGGTCCCCGAGGAGGACAACCGGTCCTTCGCCTGGCCGTACGGCCTGATGTCGCCGGGCCAGCTGTTCGCGCTGTGGGCCGCCAGGTACGCCGCCGTGCACGGGCTGTCGGCGGAGGATCTCACCCAGGCGCTCGGCTCCATCGCGCTCACCCAGCGCCGCTACGCGCACAACAACCCCGCGGCGATGATGCGCGACCGCGAGCTGGACTGGGAGACCTACCGGCAAGCGCGGATGATCAGCGAGCCGCTGCGCCTGTTCGACCTGTGCCTGGAAAACGATGGCGCCTGCGCCTACGTGCTGACGAGCGCCGACGCGGCCCGCTCGCTGCGAGACGATCCCGTCTACGTGCTGTCGGCCACCCAGACGCTGAGCCCGTACCGCGAGCCGATGGGCATCTACACCGATGACCTCCTCACGCTGTTCCCGCCGGCCACCGCGCAGCGGCTGTTCGCGCAGGCCGGCGTGACCCGCGCGGACATCGACGTGGCCGAGTTCTACGACGCGACGTCGTTCATGCCGCTGCGGTCCCTGGAGTCCTACGGGTTCGTGCCGGACGGCCAGGCCTGGCGGTACGTCGTCGACCAGGGCACGGGCCCGGACAGCCCGCTGCCCGTCAACACGCACGGCGGCCACCTGTCGGAGGCCTACCTGCACGGCATGAACGGGGTGCTCGAGGGGGTGCGGCAACTGCGTGGCACGGCCTGTAACCAGGTCGCGGACGCCGCGGTCGCGCTCGTCGCCGCCCCGGCGGGCAGCGCCATGATCCTGGCGAGGTGACGCGATGGCGATAGTCCCTGGCATGACCGAACTGACCCGGCCGTACTGGGAGAACGCGAACGCCGGGCGGCTGGTCACCCAGCGCTGCGGCACCTGTGGGCGCGGCTGGCACCCGCCGCTGCCGGCCTGCCCGCACTGCCACGGCACCGACCTCGGCTGGCAGGAGGTCTGCGGCGATGGAACCGTCTACTCCTGCACCGTGGTGCGCCACGCGACGCACGCCGCGCTGGCGGATCAGATCCCCTACGTCATCGCGATCGTGGAGCTCGCCGAGGGACCGCGGCTCGTCACCGGCATCACCGGCTGCGCGCCGGGGGAGGTGCGAGTGGGCATGGCCGTGCGCGCCTGCTTCCGGCCGGTGGCCGACGGGATCACGCTGCCGTACTTCGAGCCGACCTGACAGGAGGCAACGATGGGACTGCTCGACGGGAAGGTGGCGTTCGTCACCGGGGCCGCGCGCGGCCAGGGCAGGTCGCACGCGAGGCGGCTGGCCGAAGAAGGCGTCGGCATCATCGCGATCGACGCCTGCGCCACCCCCGGCTGGCTCAGCTACGACCTCGCGAGCGAGGCGGACCTGGCCCAGACGGTCAAGGAGGTCGAGGCGCTCGGCGGTGCGATCGTCGCCCGCCGCGCGGACGTGCGCGACCTCGGCGCGGTACGCGAGGTGCTCGACGCGGGGGTCGCGGAGTTCGGCGGCAGGCTCGACATCGTGTGCGCCAACGCGGCGATCATCTCCCAGCCGGCGCCGACCTGGGAGATCGACCTCGACCAGTGGCGCGAGCTCGTCGACGTGAACCTGACCGGCGTGTTCGTCACGCTCAAGGCCGCGATCCCGCACATGATCGCCGCGGGCAACGGCGGGTCGATCGCGCTGACCAGCTCAGGGGCGGCGCTGATCTCCGGCGCCGGGCTCGGCGACTACAAGGTCACCAAGGCGGGGGTGCTGTCCCTGACCAGGACGCTGGCCTGCGAACTCGCCGAGCACTTCATCCGGGTGAACGCGCTGTGCCCGACGGCCGTGGACACCCCCATGATCCAGAACGAGTCGCTCTACCGATCGTTCCGGCCCGACGTGGAGAACCCGGGCCGGGAGGACGTCAAGGCGGGGTTCCAGACGATGAACCTGCTGCCGATCCCGTGGGTCGACCCGGTGGACGTCTCCAACGCGATCGTCTGGCTCGCCTCGGACGCCGCGCGGTACATCACGGGGATCACCCTGCCGGTGGACGCGGGCAACGCGATCAAGCACTAGACAGGAGACGAGCAGTGCGCACGCAAGCGGCCGTGCTGTGGGACAGCGGCACCGAATGGAAGGTCGAGGACATCGAACTCGACCCGCCGCGCACCGGAGAAGTCCTCGTCCGGGTCGCCGCGGCGGGGCTGTGCCATTCCGAGGAGCACCATCTCACCGGGGACGTGCCGTTCGCCGCGCCGTTGGTCGGCGGGCATGAGGGCGCCGGGTACGTCGAGGCGATCGGACCCGGTGTCACGCTCACCAAGCCCGGCGATTACATCGTGTTCTCCTCGATCCCGAACTGCGGCCGCTGTCCCTCGTGCGCTCAGGGACGGCAGAACCTGTGCGACCTGGGCGCGGGAATCATGGCCGGGAAGCAGATCAGCGACGGGACGTCCCGGCACCACGCCGGGGACACGGACCTGACGATCACCTGCCTGGTCGGCTGTTACGCCCGGCACACCGTGGTCAACGAGGCGTCTGTGATCCCCGTTGACCCCGCCGTCCGCCCCGAGGCCGCCTGCCTCACCGGCTGCGGCGTGGCGACCGGCTGGGGCAGCTCGGTGTACGCGGGCGGCGTCAGGCCCGGCGATAGTGTCGCGGTCGTCGGCGTCGGCGGGCTCGGCTCGGCCGCCGTCCAGGGCGCGCGGCTCGCCGGCGCGCGCCGGATCTTCGCGATCGACCCAGTGCCGTTCAAGCGGGACAAGGCGCGCGAGTTCGGCGCGACGCACGCCGCGGCGTCGGTGACGGAAGCCTTCCCCCTGATCCGCGAGGTCACCTGGGGCCGGATGTGCGACGTGGTGGTGCTGACGATGGGCGTGGGGCGCGCGGACCTGATGGCCGACGTCCTCGCGCTTGCCGCCAAGCGCGGCCGGATCGTGGTCACGAACATCTACCCGGCCAGCGACACGACGACCAGCCTCACGCTGAACCTCCTGGCCCAGTGGGAGAAGCAGATCGTCGGGTGCATCTTCGGCTCGGTCAACTCCCGCGCGGACATTCCCCGGCTGCTCGGCCTGTACCGCGACGGCCTGCTCGACCTCGACGCCATGGTCACGAGGACCTACCCGCTCGAGGAGATCAACCAGGGCTATCAGGACATGCGCGACGGCAAGAACATCCGCGGCGTCCTCGTCATGTGACAGCGCGACCCGGCCTACGCTAAAACGCGTGGATGACCGAATCGGACAGGCCCGCCTGCTGTATGAGCGAGCTGTCTTCAGTGGCGACGCCGGCCCGCTGGCGGACGCCGACCAGGAACTCGACGCGGTGGAAGCCGATCTCGCGCTGGCGCGCGGCCGGCTCGTGCACACGCGATTCCTGCTGCGCCGCGACGAAGACCCCGCCGCGGCTGACGAGGACCCGGCGGAGCTGGCGCTGTTCGAGCGCGCGGCCGCGCTGTACCGGTCGCTCGGCGACGCGGGCGGAGAGGCCCAGGCGCTGTTCTGGGTTGGCTGCTTCCACCAGGTCGTGCGCCGCGACAACGACACCGCGGTTCCGTTGTTCGAGCGGTCCCTCCACCAGGCGGCGCGAGCGGGCGACAAGGCCACGATGTCGGAGGCGCTGCGGCACCTGGGCATCGAGGCGCACGCCACGGGCCGGCTGGATCTGGCCAGGCAGCGGCTCGAGGAGTCGACCCGGCTGCGCCGCGACATCGGGTCGCTGCCGGGCGCGGCCGCCAACATGATCGGGCTGGCCTACATCGCCGCGGCTCAGGAACGTCACGACGACGCGCGGGCGCTGCTGGATGAGGCCAGTGCGATCGCCGAGGCCACCGGGGCGCCGCGGATCCAGCAACAAGCCACCGAGGCGCGCGCGGCACTGCCCTGACCGACCGCGTCCATTCGTTTCTTTTCTTCCGAACGGAGGCGGCGTGACCCTTGAGGACCCAAGCACCCTCCGCACCAGCAGCACCTCCCGCCTCGGTTCACCGCTGGTCCGCGCAGCTCCCCGCTGGGCTGTGCTCCGACTCGCGCTAACGTGGATCGGTTTCCATGGCCCGGCATGGAAACCGATCCACGTTCATCGAATTCGGCTGCCGGACCACCCGGCCCGATGACGACACGACCGGTCGCTGTCTCACCCGTGTTCTGCCGCATTCTTGACGGCGGCCAGGCGGTCGTCCCAGGCGCCGGCGGCGGTGTCGAGCCAGCGGGCGGCCAGGCGCAGCGGAGCGGGCCGGAGCTGATAGCGCACCTCCCGTCCGGCCCGCCGCGCATCGACGAGCCCGGCGTCGCTCAGCGTTGCCAGGTGCTTCGTCACGGCCTGGCGGGTGATCGCCAGTTCCTCGGCGACCGCGGTGGCGGTGGCGGTGCCGCGGGCGGCGAGCACGCCGATGACCTGGCGGCGGCTCCGGTCGGCGAGCGCGACGAACACGGCCGCGACGGTGCCGGGTGCCGGGTCGGGACTCACGCGGTCGTGCCGGGCGGGGCCTCGAGGTAGACCCTGGCCGCGTTGAGCTCGATTTTCCAGCCCTCGGAGTTGTCGGCATAGGCACGGCGGCGTGCCTTCTCCTCCATCGCGGCGGCGGCGAAGCCGCATTCCGTGACCGCTAGCCGGGTTCCGCCGGACTCGGGCGTCAGGGTGAAGGTCACGCGGGTGTAGAGGAACTGGTCCTGCGCCGCCTCGGGCCGCCGGACCTCCGCGCCGCTGACCAGCCACCGGAACGTCGCGGAGCGCGGTGCCTCTGCCTCCAGCCGTTCGACGAGGATGTCGCCCGCGTCGCAATGGTGGACAATCGCTCGGTCGCCGTCGAGCCACTCGACGCTGTCCAGGTCGAGCGTGCCTTCGTTGATCCACCATCCGGGCACGCTGACGAGCTCCCAGACTTTCTCGACCGGCGCGGCGATAAAGATGTCGCGTTCGATCGTGTCGCTCACATTGCTGCTTACCGTCATGTTTCCTCCTCGCTTTTTTAACGCAACTCTAGGGTTGCACGTGACGAGGGAATGCGCAACCCCTAGGTTGCGTGCGACTCGCATCATGGCTTCTGGTGTGCCTTTTAGTCCTCGGTCGTGCCGAGGAGCGGCTCGTCGGCGGAGCGGAGGTCGCTGGCGGGCAGGCCATCGGGGTACAGCTGCCTGACCCTGACGGTGACGGAGATCGCGATCTCGACGTGCTGGCGGCGGCTGGTGCCGTAGAACCGCTGCGCGTCCGCGCTCAGCTTGGGCTGCGCGTGCAGCGGTTTGTCGCTGACCGCGAGCAAGGTGGCGGTGGGGATCCGGTAGCGGAATCCGTTCGCGGCCACCGTGGCCGATTCCATGTCCACTGCGATGGCCCGCGATTGGTGCAGGCGTTCTTCGGCCAGCGCCAAGTGCAGCTCCCAGTTCCGGTCCGCGGTGGTGTAGACGATCCCCATCCGGCTGCGCAGGCCCCGGCCCGTCAGCTCGCCGAGCAGCAGCGCGTTCAGCGTGTGATTGGAGACGACAGGGACGCTCAGCGGCAGCATGGCGTCGAGGACATGATCATCGCGCAGGTAGGCGCTCGCGAGCACGAGGTCCCCGATCTCCTGGTGGTTGCGCAGGCCAGCACAGTGCCCGATCATCAGCACCAGGTCCGGGCGCAGCACGGCGAGATGGTCGGTGAGCGTCTTGGCGTTCGACGGCCCGACGCCGATGTTCACGATCGTCACGCCGCACCGCCCGGGCAGCATGTAGTGCCAGGCGGGCATCTGGCGGCCATCAGCGTCTGGACCGGTAGACCCCGGCAGCGCGGCCCGGAACTCCTCGACGTGCCACGAATAGTTCGTCAGCAGCACGTACCGCTGGAACGAGTCCGCGGACGTCCCGGTGTAGTGCTCCAGCCGGTCGATCGACAGGGCCATGCGCTCAGGGGCGAACAAGAACAGCTTTTTGCGCCGCAGATCCCACCGGGTTTCGTCCACCGCGGCCGCGAGGTTCGGATCATGCAGATCAAGCGCCTCGCGCCCCGGGCCGACCGAGATCCGGGCGCCGCGTGCCGCCAGCCTGCCCAGCTCCCGCTCGAGGTACCAGCGGATCGCGTTGGGCGACGCGAACTCACCCTCCAGGACCGGATTGTGCGCCGACCACGGCCGCTCCACGGTCAGCCGCGGGTAGCGGCCGGCCCGGTCGGCTGCCTCCATGGCGTCGCACAGCCGCTGAATGTCCGCCCCGTACTGACCGTCAGCCGTGGTCGCGAAATCCACCGTCAAGGCCATCCGATCATCATGCCAGGGAATGTAAGCTTCACGCTGGCTGCCTGGTCAGCAGCGCGCGCTCCGGATATTCCTTGACGCGCTTGGCGCGGCTCCTGACGATGACACTGCCCTGAAACCGACGTGTCTGCCGTGAGGTGGCGCCATGCACCTGTCTCATTCTCCTGCCCGACGGGCCTGGTGGCCCATCGCGGCCGCGGCGGCGCTGGTAGCCGGCGTCGCCCTCACCTCCGGCGGCGTGCCCGCCGGAGCGGCGAGCACCGCCGTCAACGTCACGGTGAACGCCGACGAAGGGCTCGGCACCGTGCCGAGCACCGCGTACGGCCTGAACCAGGCCGTGTGGGACTCCCAGATGAACACCCAGGCGTCAGTGAACATGCTGTCGCAGGCCGGCGTCGAGATGATGCGCTATCCCGGCGGATCCTACGGCGACATATACAACTGGCAGACCAACACGGCGCCGGGTGGGTACGTGGCCCCCGGGACCGATTTCGACCAGTTCATGAGCACGGTGCAGTCCGTGGGCGCGAAGGCGATCCTGATCGCGAACTACGGTTCAGGGACGCCGCAGGAGGCGGCCGACTGGGTGCGGTACGCGAACATCACCAAGGGTTACCACGACGAGTACTGGGAGATCGGGAACGAGATCTACGGGAACGGGTACTACGGCTCGGACTGGGAGACCGACAACCACAGCAGCCATAGCCCGGCGACCTACGCGAGCAACCTGATGCAGTACGCCTCCGCCATGAAGGCGGTCGACCCGACGATCAAGATCGGCGCGGTCCTGACCCTGCCTGGCAACTGGCCCGACAGCGTGGTCGCCGCCGGCGACGCCATGGACTGGAACCAGACGGTGCTGTCGGAAGCGGGTTCGGCGATCGACTTCGTGATCGTGCACTACTACCCAAGCCCGGACAACGCGGCGGACGCGCTGCAGACGCCGGAGCAGCTTCCCGGGGAAATGGCCCAGCTGCGGCAGGAGATCGACCAGTACGCGGGCCCCAACGGCCCGAACATCGGCATCGCGATGACCGAGACCGACTCGAACTTCGACATGGACACCCAGCCGGGGGCGCTGTACGCCGCCGACACGTACTTCACGGCGCTGGAGAACGGCGCGTTCACGGTGGACTGGTGGAACACCCGCAACGGTGAGGGCACCGTCAGCACCGCCCCGGACGGCGCGACCGACTACGGCGACGAGGGCATCTTCTCCAGCGGCCAGTGCAACAGCGCCAACGTCTGCGAGCCGCCGCTGAATACACCGTTCCCGGTCTACTACGCGATCGAGATGCTCAGTAAGGTGGCGCTGCCCGGCGACACGTTGGTCCGGTCCTCGTCGAGCAATTCGCTTGTCTCCGTGCACGCGGCCAGGAACGCCAACGGCGATCTGTCCGTCGAACTGATCAACAAGGACCCGAGCAACGCCTACACCGTCAACCTCAACTACGAGGGCTGGCAGCCAAGCTCCGCGGCGCCGACCGTCTATACCTACGGTGACGAGGCGACCTCGATCACCACGGCGCAGACCGGGACGGCCGGCACGCAAGTGATCCCGCCGTACTCGATCGTCACGCTCAAGCTCACCCCGTCGCCGACCAACCCGGTCAGCTCTACGCTCTCGGCGCCGGGCCAGCCCACGGTGAGCAGCGTGACCGCGAACAACGCGACGCTGTCGTGGCCGGCCTCGACCGGCGGGAATGTCGTCAGGTACGAGGTGTACGAGCAGTTCGGCACGAACAGCGTGCTGCTCGGCGAGTCCACCTCGACCTCGTTCACCGCGCAGAACCTCGTTCCTGGGACGTCGTACACGCTGAACGTCCTGGCCACGGACCAGAACGGTTACCTGTCGCCGCCATCGCCGCCAGCCACGTTCATCACGACCACGCCAACCAACAGCACGTGTGCCGTGACGTACGACCTCAGTGACGGCTGGGGCACCGGGTACGTGGCGAACATCAGCATCACCGACACCGGGCCCAACCCGATCACCGGGTGGACGCTGGCGTTCAGCTTCCCGAGCGACACCGAGTCCGTCTCGAGCAGCAACTGGAACGCCAACTACTCAGAGAACGGCGAGAACGTGGTGGTCACGCCGGTGAGCTGGGACGGGAACCTCTCGCCCGACAGCGGGAACACGGTGAGCATCGGGTTCGTCGGCAACCAGAACGGCGCGTACCCGTCGCCCGCGTCCTTCACTCTCAACGGCACGGTGTGCACGACGACGTACTCGTCGTAGGAAAGTGGCCGCGATCCGCACTGGACGCCCAGAATGGGCGATCCAGTGCGGATCAACCGCTAGTTAAGCGGGTCCTCGCGTTTTTGGGGGATGAAAAATCAACACCCCCCAAAAACCATCAGGCGACGCATCGCGGCACTGGCCACGGCCAAGCTGCGCGCCAAGCCTCAATCATTTCGGACTTCAGCGCACCGGACTTCACGGAGCTTACCCCCGTCGTGTGGAATAGTCCGAGCCAGGCTTACTACCGGTGTGACGACATGTTCTCCGGCCAGGGCGCCGGATGCGTCTTCCCGAACTTCGCGCCGACGCTGACCACCATGACCAATATGAAGGACATCGCCGCTAATATCCGCAAGGCCCAGGCCGGACCTGGCCACTACGGAGAGCCAGGCAAGGGGCATCCGCTCCACTATCTCGCGAACAAGAAGCAGCAAACGAAAAACTACAATGCCGTCTGCAGCAGGAGGGCGAAAGGCGGGCCGCCGCCGGCGGGCAAGAGCTGTGACGAGTACCCCTTCAAGACCACCTACGAGGGAGGCACCACGCTCAGCGCGCGAAACCGGAGCACGGCGTACGTACCCATCCCCAGCAGAACAGCCAGGGTGCCTACCTGAAGAACTTCTACTATGGGAACCGGGTCCTTAACCGCGACGCGTTCTGGGTCAAAGTCTGACGGTACTTCAAGGGAGCTTTCAGTGCGGGCTACGGCCGCGGACTACGCCTGGGTCGATGACGACAGCACCGGCCTGATCGAGGCTTACTGTCTCACGCTCGCGCGCGGTCTCGAGCCCGCGCAGTTCCTCGCCCGCCTCGGCGCCAGACCCGATATCTCCAGAAGCGGCTTGAGCCAGCTGTTCGAGCCTAGCTGGAGGCTCTGGCGTGAGCGGTCAGGGGACGAGCTACTGATCTCAGTCGCCGCCGTGCCAGGCGACGGCGGCGACTGGGCCCTGGCGGTCGAAATCAACGGCTTCCTGGCGATCCGCGAGGACCTCGCCATCCAACTGTCGGCAGGGACCCGTCTGGTGTCTCATCTGTGGATGGAAGTCAATTTCGCCAACGACTTCCTGTGGGTCGAGGATGGGCAAGTGCGGCTGGAGTTCCAGCCGCTGTCCCCGGCGCAGCGATGGGGTACGACTCCAGACGCGCTGCTGCCGGACATGACCGAAGCTGGTCTTGACCTCAGCGACGAGGACGGGGACGGGGACGACAAGCCAATCGCGGCCACATTCGCGCTCGCCGAACGGCTGACGGGAGTGCGGGTAACGCCGGACCTCCTGGAGAACGCGCGATACGCGTGCGGCATCGTCCGCACGTGACGAACGCCGGCTAGAGCTGCTCCCACTGGTAGGTCTTCAGGCCGTAGCGGGTGGCGATGGGGTTCCACTGGGCGACGAACGACTGCTTGTCGTTGGTGGCCGTGCTGTCAGGACCCAGGGACGCCTTGTAGTTCGGGTCGTTCTGCACCGTCTTCTTGTGGCAGCCGCCGGACTCGTCGGTCGCCCACTTGGCGAGGTCGGAGTCCGCCTGCGCGGATGCTTGCCAGGCGCCGGTCAGGGCGCTCATCATTGAGGCGGGCAGGGTCGAACGGTCGGGCAGGCTGCCGAGCTTGGTCAGCAGGATGTTCCGGTTGGAGGCCGCCCGGGCGAGGGTCTTCTCGTCCTGCGCCAGGTTCTTGCCGCAGTTTTCCACGTCGACCACGGCGTCGATGACCGCGCCGCGATCGCTGCCGCTCTGCGACAGCAGCCCCGCTAGCTGCGTCGCCGCCTGGTGTTGCGCCTGTTTGGAGACCGGCGCGGCCGAGGACTTCGGCGTGCTGGTCGGCCCGGCCGCCGGCGGGCTCGACGTCCCGCCGCGCAGGGACTGCAGGACCAGCACCACGCCCACCACGACCACGATGACCATGGCCCCGGCGATGAGCACGGGGAGCAGCCGGCGGCCGCCGCCGGGCACGCGCATCCTTCCGGGGCGCATCGGCCCGCCGTCCCCGGGCGCCGGGGGCAGGCCGCGCGGCATCGTGTCAGACGTGCCGGGCATTCTCTGGTCCTGCGGGCCGGGCCAGGAAGGCGGCGGCCCGTACTGGCCCGGCGGCGGGTACTGGCCGGGGGCACCTCCGTACTGTCCGTACGGGTCCTGCGGTGGCGGCGGGTACTGGCCCCGCGGTGCCCGCGGGCCCCGCGGTGGTTGCTGGCCCCGCGGTGGTTGCTGGCCTTGCGGTGCGTACTGGCCCTGCGGGCCGAACGCCCCGGGCGCGCCGCGCGGCCGCTGCTGCTGGAACAGCCCTTGCGGGCGCAGCATCCGGTCGATCGTGTCCGATTTTGTGTCCGGCGGGAGCAGCGCGGGCTCCGACGGGGGAGGCGGTGGGGGCGGCGGAGGCGGATACCCGGGCTGATAGCCGTGCTGGGGCGGGAGCGCTCCGGGTTCCTGGATGGTAACCGTGGGTGAGGGCGGGGGAGCAGCGGGCGCCAATGGCTGCCCGCAGCTTCCGCAAAATCCCGTACCCGGTTGCACCTGATACCCGCACGCAGGGCACCACGAACCGCTACCCACCATCACGTCCCTTTCGGGTTTCACAGCAGGCTAGACCCACCTGCCCGCGCTCGGCAGCCAAATGGGGAGACTGCGGGCGGCGGACAGTCACCACCGCCTCGTTCGGAAGAAAATTCTCTTTAACCTACATCCTCCCAATTATGTTGACAGAATGGGTGTGTGCGGGGACACAAGCGATTCGCCGGCGCGGTAACGGGACTGATCACCGCGACTTGCCTACTAGCCATCGCTGCCCCTTCCGCCGAAGCCTCGCCAACCCGGACGGCGAGCGCGCCAAAAGGGGTCGTGGCGTCCGAGGCCGAGCTCGAGAACGCCGCCACCGGCGCGGTCCTGTGGAGCCGCGACGCCCAGGTCGAACGGCCGATGGGCAGCATCACGAAGGTCATGACCGCGTACATCGTGATCGAGGAGGGCGGTCTCAACCGGGCGTTCACCGTGCCGAAGGGGATCACCGGCTACGACGACAAGTACGGCGCGAGCACCGCCGGGCTGGTCCCGGGGGAGCGGTACACCGCGCTGCAGCTGCTCTACGCGATGCTGCTGCCCTCCGGGTGCGACGCCGCGTACACGCTGGCCGACATGTACGGGCCCGGGACAAAAGGGTTCATCGCGAAGATGAACGCGACCGCCAAGAAACTGGGCCTGACCAGGACGCACTTCACCGACTTCAGCGGGCTGCCCGACCCGACGGAAACCAGCACGTACTCCACGCCGCGCGACCTCGTAAACCTCGGCCGCGACGCGATGAAGCTGGCGACGTTCCGCCAGATCGTGGCGACCAAGACCTACTCCCTGGCGGCCGATCGCTGGCACGGCCCGCACACCTGGACGAATTTGAACGACCTGCTGTGGAGCTACGCGGGCGCGATCGGCATCAAGACCGGGCAGACCCAAGTCGCGGGCGCCTGCCTGCTGTTCGAGGCGCGGCGCGGCTCGAAGACCCTGATCGGCGTCGTGCTGCACTCGACAGCGACCAACCTCAGCCGCGCCTTCAGCGACGCGACGACGATGCTGAACTGGGGATTTTCTTAGTTAGCGCCGCCCAGGTAGCTGGCGGCGAGCAGGGCGCTGTCCTTGCTCAGGCCCGCCGCGGTGCCGGAAGCGGCGAGCTCGCCGTGGGACAGGATATAGCCGCGGTCGGCGATCTTCAGCGCGAGCTGCACGTGCTGCTCGACCAGCAGCACGCCGGTCCCGGTGGTCGTCGCGTACTCTCGCACAACCGGCAGCAGCCGGCCGACGATGACCGGCGCCAGCCCCAGGCTCATCTCGTCGAGCAGCAGCAGCTTCGGCTTGCGGCTGAGCGCGCGGGCGATCGCGAGCATCTGCTGTTCGCCGCCCGAGAGCAGCCCCGCTTTCCTGGCGCGCAGCGGGCGCAGGGCCGGGAAGTGGTCGAACGCGGTGTCCGTCTCCTCGACGGTGCGCAGGCCGTCGAGCCGGAAGTGCTCGGCCACCGTCAGCCCGAAGAAGATGCCCCGGTCGTGCGGCACGTGGGCGATGCCCAGCCGGGCCCGCGCGGTCGGTGTCACCCCGGCCAGGTCGGCGCCCGCCAGCCGGACGGCGCCGTCGGCGGGCTTGAGCAGCCCGGAGATGGCCCGCAGCGTGGTGGTCTTGCCGGCGCCGTTCGCGCCGAGCAGCGCGACAACCTCCCCGTGACCGACGGTCAGCGTGAGGTCGCGCACGACCGGCGCCGAGCGGCCGTAGGAGACGCTCAGCCCATCGAGTTCGAGTACCGCGTCGGTGCCCGCCATTATGTCAGCTCATCCCCGCATACAAGGAAGACATTTGGGACTACAGTAGCTTCCTTTCACCGCGGCTTTCGAGTCATTGGCGTGACCGCCAACTTGTCGCCCGCCAATGTGTGTTCTCCGGACACTTGACGCGATTGTGACCTCGATCGTTCGCAAGCTGGTTGACGCGCGCATGGCGCTGGCCAAACCCTTAGAGGAAGTCTTTACAGCCAGCCAAACGCCCTCTCGGAGACAAATGCGATGAATCGAATCCCCGTCACGCATGCGGGAAGCCTGATCCGGCCGCCGGAGCTGCTTTCCTTTCTCGCGGCGGAGGAGCCCGGGCAGGCGCGCGACGGTGCGGCCTACCAGGCCGTGCTGGGCAAGGCCGTCACCGACGTGGTCCGCCACCAGGTCGAGGTCGGCGTCGACATCGTCGACGACGGCGAGATGGGCAAGTCGAACTGGATCACCTACCTGTACGAGCGGACCAGCGGCCTGGAGTCCCGGCCGATCGACGACAGCGCGTCCACGATCCTTCCCCCCAGCCGGGACCGGCAGCACTTCCCGGGCGCCTACGCGGAACTTGACGCGCTCGACGCCGCCGCGACACGCGCGAGCACCTCGTCAGACGCGAGCACCTCGTCAGACGCGAGCAAGTCGCAGGCGCCGGCCTTCGCGGCCTGGTTCTGCACCGGCCCGATGACCTACGACCGGACCGCGATCGACCGCGACCTGGCCAACTTCAAGTCCGCGCTCGCCGCCGCGGACAAGGACATCTCGCAGGCGTTCCTGCCGGTGGTGGCGCCCGCGAGCGCCTACTGGCTGCGGAACGAGTACTACCCGACCGACGAGGAGTTCGTCTTCGCGCTCGCCGACGCGCTGCACGAGGAGTACAAGGCCATCGTCGAGTCCGGCGCGCTGCTCCAGGTCGACGACGCGGTGCTGATGCACGAGGCGGACACGATGATGTCGCGCGGCCAGTCGTACGAAGAGTACCGCCGGTGGGCGCGGCTACGGGTGGACGCGCTCAACCACGCGCTGCGCGGGCTGCCAGAAGACAGGATCCGGTACCACATCTGCTTCGGCAGCTGGCACGGCCCGCACGCCTATGACCCCCCGCTAAAAGACGCCATCGACCTCGTCCTGGCGGTAAACGCCAAGTACTACCTGATGGAGCAGGCCAACCCGCGGCACGAGCACGAGTGGAAGATCTGGGAGGACGTGACGCTGCCGCAGGACAAGGTCCTCGTCCCCGGGGTCGTCACGCACCACACCAACGTCGTTGAGCATCCCGAGCTGGTCGCCCAGCGCCTTGTCCGGCTCGCCGGCGTCGTCGGGCCGGACCGCGTGCAGGGGGGCACCGATTGCGGGTTCGCTCAGGGCGCGTTCATCCACCGGGTCCACGAAGAGATCCAGTGGGCGAAGCTGTCCTCGCTGGCAGAAGGCGCGCGAATCGCATCCAGCAAAATCTGGGGTGAAAAGGCAGAAGTGTGACATGACATCTTTGAGAGGAAATATCAGTGCGTAGATATAGAAGCCTCGGCTTCGCGGGGACCGCCGCGCTCGCGGTGGCGGCCCTCGCCGCGGCTGGCTGCAGCAGCGGCAACAGTCCGAGTTCCAGTTCAACCACAACGCCGGCCACCAGCGCTTCCTCGCCGGTCGCCTCCACCAGCAGTACCCCGGCGGCGACCAGCACCACCGGCGGCCAAGGCGCCCAGAGCGTGACGAACTACCTGACCTACACCGACGGCAAGTCCGGCGCGGCCAACAACTCGCTGCCGCCCGTCCAGATCGGCTGGCTGAACCAGCAGGGCGGCCAGAGCGCCGTCGGCCCGCTGGCCACCGCGGGCGCGGAGATGGCGGTCAAGTACATCAACGCCCAACTGGGCGGCGTGGACGGCCACCCGCTCAAGCTGGACACCTGCTTCATCGCGAACACCGACGCCGAGGGCACGACCTGCGGGCAGCAGTTCGCGGCCAACAAGAGCATCCAGGTCATCGGTGAGGGCGGCGTCGCGATCGGCGTGCAGACCTTCTACACGGCCATCGGGTCCTCGACACCGGTGGTCGTCGGCGTGGCCGCCACGGGCACCGACGGCGTGCAGCCGAACGCGGTGATCCTGTTCGGCGACGCGACCCACGTGCTCGGCCCGTTCGGTACCTACGCCACGCAGGTGCTGCACGCCAAGACGGCGGCGCTCGTCTACCCGGACATCGCGGGCATCACCGAGGGCGCCGCGGCGATCAAGTCGGCCCTGCAGGCGGCCGGCGTAACGGTCAAGGCCGTCGGTTACCCGGAGAGCCAGACCGACCTGACCTCGGTGCTCACCGCCGCCGGCGCGCAGACCGCCGACATGGTGATCCCGTACAGCGACTCGACGGGCTGCGTGAACCTGGCCAACAGCCTCAAGCAGCTGGGCATCACCGACCCGAAGAAGATCGTGTCCGCCCCGCTGTGCCTGAACGGGCAGGTGGCGGCCGGACTCGGCGGCAGCTGGCCGCTGTGGACGTACGCGATCGCCAGCTCCAACTACGGCGACATGACCGACCCGGCCATGCCGCTGTACATGAGCGTGTCGGGCAAGTACGAGTCCGCGGCCGACGCGCCGGACCCGTGGAACATCGTGGCGTTCTCCCAGCTCCTGACCATCGACCGGTTCATGAACGAGGTTGGGTACGCGAACCTCTCACCCTCAGCCATCCTGGCCAAGGCCAAGGCGTTCACCGGTCCCCTCGCGCTCGGCGCCCCGTCGCTGCACTGCGGCGAGTTCTCCGACGCTCCGGCGGTCTGCAACGATAGGGCACAGTTCTTCCAGTTCACGGGCATGCAGGGCGGTCACCCCAACTGGGTGAAGGTGGCCACCTGGCTCACGCCGCCGACCTCTTGACACACCGGCGCGGCCGTGCCGCTACTCATGGGTTACCCGCGAGTAGCGGCACGCCGCGCTGTTCCGACGACCAAGGACTGACCGGTGCAACAAATCCTGCTGTTCATCCTGCTCGGACTCGGTTCCGGCGCGCTCATCGCCGGTATCGCGCTTGGCGTCGTGCTCAGCTACCGGGGGTCCGGGGTTATCAACCTCTCGGTCGGTGGCATGGCGATGCTGGGCGGTTACGCCTACTGGTCGCTGAACGCCGGCAAGATCGCCGCGCTGCCCACCGCGGCCGCGCTGCCGCTTAGCCTCGCGTTCGTCGTGGTCGTCGGCGCCATCTGCGAGTTCGTCGTGTTCCGGCCGATGCGCAGCTCACCGCCGCTGGCCAAGATGGTCGCCTCGCTCGGCGTGCTGCTTATCGCGCAGGCCGCGATGGTGCTAGCCTTCGGCATCACGGCGCAGCCGGAGCCGAGCATCCTGCCGCAGAACACGGTGCACATCTTCGGCACGGTGGTCCCCATCGACCGGTTCATCCTTACTGGCCTGGTCATAATAGCCGCGGCCGTGCTCGCCGCGGTTTACAAGTGGACCAGGTTCGGCCTCGCCACCAGGGCGGCCGCGGAGAACGAGGTCGCGGCGATGATCGGCGGCCTGTCGCCGACCTCGATCTCGCTGATCAACACGCTCGTCTCCTCGCTGCTGGCCGGCGCGCTCGGCATCCTGGCCGCGTCGATCACCTCGCTCGACCCGCAGACGCTGCCGCTGGAGATCATCCCGGCGCTGGCGGCGGGGCTGCTCGCCTCGTTCACCTCGTTCGGAATCGCGTGCGCGGCGAGCCTCGGGATCGGCATCTTGTACTCGCTGATCGAGTACGCCTCGGCGCAGAGCTGGTTCCCGCAGTCCGGCGGCGTCGCGCTGCCCGGCGTCACGGACCTGCTCGCGTTCCTCATCATCGTGGTCGTGCTGTTCTGGCGCGGGGCGCGCATCCCCGGCCGGGGCGAGCTCGTCGAACGCCGACTGCCCGAGGCGCCGCGCCCGCAGCACCTGATCCGCACCGGGCTGATCTGCGCCGTCGCCGCGGCGGTGCTGCTGATTATCTTCCCGTTCGGCTTCCGCGAGGCGCTGATCAACACGCTGATCGGCACGATCATGGCGCTGTCGCTTGTCGTCATCGCCGGCTTCGTCGGCCAGATCTCCCTGATGCAGCTGAGCCTGGCCGGGGCGGCCGGCTTCACGGTCTCGCACTTCTTCACGAACTTCGGGATCACGTTCCCTGTCGCGGCGCTCGCCGGCATCGCCGTCGCGCTGGTCATCGGCGTGATCACCGCGATATCCGCGGTGCGGGTGCGCGGCATCAGCCTCGCGGTCGTCACGCTCGCCGGCGCCGTCGCGATCCAGAACTTCGGGTTCACCAACAGCACGTGGGGCGGCGGCCTGGCGGGCGCGCCGGTCCCCGAGCCGAAGTGGTTCGGCCTCGACCTCGGCCCGAACGCCTCGTTCCGCGGCCTCGACGGCGACCTCCCCAGCCCGGTGTTCGGCTGGGTCTGCGTGATCTGCTGCGTGCTGTGCTGCGTCGGCGTCGGCTACGTCCGGCGCGGCAAGCTCGGCCAGCGGATGCTCGCCGTCCGCTCCAACGAGCGCGCGGCCTCGGCGGCGGCGGTCAACCCGCGCACGGTGAAGCTGGCCGCGTTCAGCATCGCGGCGGTCATCGCCGGCGTCGCGGGCGTGCTGTACTCGTACAACTTCCTGTCGGTCAGCGCCGACTCGTTCAGCGCGGTGACCGGGCTGAGCCTGATCGCGTTCGCGTACGCGGGCGGCATCTCGCTGATCTCCGGCGCGGTGTTCGCCGGCCTGCTGTCGGCGCAGGCGCTGATCCCGTACGCGCTGCAGGACTGGTTCGGCCTGAGCGGGAACTGGTTCCTGCTGGTCGGCGGCATCCTGCTGATCTTCACGCTGCTGCAGAACCCGGAGGGCGTGGCCGGCGACTTCTACCGCCGCCTGCACAAACGGCCGCAGGTCAGCGCGCCCTCGGTGGAGGCCGTGCGCGAGCGGCTCGCGCCACGCACCACGCGGCCGTCCGTGGAAGGTCGCGAGAACGCGCTGAAGGTGTCAGGCCTGTCGGTGAACTTCGGCGGCGTGCACGCGCTCAGCGACGTGTCGATCGAGGTCAAAGACGGCGAGCTCGTCGGCCTCATCGGCCCGAACGGAGCAGGCAAGACCACCCTCATCGACGCCATCTCCGGCTTCGTGGACAGCACGGGGACGGTGGAACTCGCGGGCGCCCCGCTGCGCGGGCTGCCGCCGTACGAGCGCGCCCGCCGCGGCCTGGCTCGCACCTGGCAGAGCACCGAACTGTTCGACGACCTCGACGTGCAGGAGAACCTCACGGTCGCCTCGCGGAACGGGTCGGCCGACGACGTGCTCGCCCAGGTCGGCATGGCCTGGGCGGCCGAGGCGATGCCCGCCCAGCTGGCCTCGGGCCAGCGCAAGCTCGTCGGTGTGGCCCGCGCGCTCGCGGCCAACCCCACCCTGCTGTGCCTCGACGAGCCCGCCGCCGGCCTGGACACCGCGGAGAGCGCCGAGCTCGGCGCCCGGCTGCGCCGGCTCGCGGACGAGGGCCAGTCCATGCTGCTCATCGAGCACGACATGGGCCTGGTGCTCGGCATCTGCGACCGGGTCATCGTGCTGGAGTTCGGCAAGGTCATCGCCGAGGGCGCGCCCGAGGTGGTCAGGCAGGACCCGCGCGTCATCGCCGCCTACCTCGGCGACGGCCTCGATACCCAGCAATCACAAACGGCGGAAAAAGCCTAAAACCATTATCCGGAACGGACCGTGGCATCTGCGGCCGCCATGTGCGCCAGCCACCTGCGGGTGACGCGCGTGTCGCGGTGCTCGGGCCCGAGCAGCCGGGTCCGGGCCTCGAGCAAGCCGGCGAACTCGCGCGCCGCCTGTCCGTACTGACCGCGCTGCGCCAGCACGAGGCCGAGGTCGTGCCAGGTGGTGAGCGTGCTGGGATGCTTGGTTCCGAGGGTGCTCGTATAACAGGCCAGCAGCTCACGCAGCCGCCGTTCGGCCCACTCATACTCGCCCTGTCGTGCCAGCAGCCTGGCGAGCTGGTGCCCGGTGCCCAGCGTGTCCGGGTGCTCGGGCCCGAGGACGCGCAACTGGGTGTCGAGCAGGTCGCGCAGTTCTGCCTCCGTGACCGTGTCCTGGGCGCGGTCTTGCGCGCGGACCGCCACGCCGCGCAGCTGGAGGACGGAGGGATGCTCGGCGCCCAGCCGCATTGCGTGGCGTAGGCCGGCGGCGGCAAGCTCCGCGGCGACCGCCGCCCAGCCGGCGTTGAGGAACGCCGCGGCGGACGTGCCCGCCAGCCGGGTCAGGTTCGCCAGGTCCGCCTCGCCGAGCACACCGCCGAGGTACCCGTAGACGGCGCTGACGTGCGGCTGAAGCGCCGCCCACGCCGGCCAGTCGCCTCGGGCGGCGAGCGTCGCCGCGGCCGCCGTCAGCATCCCGACCGCGACGCCCCCCGCCCGCGCCGCGTCCCCGGTGAACACCCGGCTAGCCTCGCTGACCAGCGAATGCACGATCACGCCTGCTGGGATCGTCGTGATGAGCCCGGCGGCGTCCAGCGCACGCAGCCCTTCTTCCGCGCGCGCGGCGTCGCCTGCGACGGAGGCCAGCACCTCCAAGTCGATCATCGCGGCGGGGATCACGACTCCGGCGGCCAGGAAGCCAAACACCCGAAGGAGCGCCCGCGCCTGCGCCACTCCCGCCGCGGCGAGCGCCTCCAGCCCCATCTCCCTGGTGGCCGCCACGATCGCGCGCCCCTCCAGATTCCCCACGTCTTCCGCGGCCACCAGCCCCGCCGCGAGCTGCGAGCCAACGTGCCGCAGCGCGAGCGGCAGCCCGCCGAGCCGCTCCGCCAGCGCCGTCGGTTCCAGCGACGCCCCTGGTGCCAGATCGACCAGCACTTGCCCGCCCGCCGCCGGATCCAGCGGACCGAGCGTGTGCACTTCCGTGTGCCGCCCCCACGCGGCCCGATCGCTGACCCGGCTGGTGACGACGACCAGACCGGTCTGCGTCCGCCGCAGCAATCCGGTCACCGCCCCGGGATCGTCGGCGCCGTCGATGACGAGCAGCCACGGCGCCCGCTGCTCGAGATACCGCCATAGCAGGTCCGCGGCGTCCCGCTGCCCGCCCTTCACCGCCGCGATCTCGCCGGACCGCGCGCCGACGCACGCCGCTAGTTCGGCCAGCCGCACCGTCATGGTCTGCGCGTCCGCGGCCGGCACCCACCAGGCCGGCACGCCGCGCCTGGCCGCCCCGCGCGCCAGCCACAGCGCGACCGCGGTCTTGCCGCTGCCGCCGAGACCGGCGAGCACATGTGTCCGGGCGTCCGGCGCCCACACGAGGGCATCCAACCGTCCGAGCAACTGGTCCCGCCCGCGCAATCGCGTCGGTGGTTCCCCGGCTGGCTCGAGAAGCGCGGCCAGCTTCGCCCGAAGGACCTCGTCCTCCGCGTCCTCCGCGTCCACGTCCTCGCCAAGATCGACACGGTCAAGATCGACACGGTCAAGATCGACACGGTCAAGATCGACGCCGCCAGGATCGACGCCGCCCAGGGCCGTCTCGTCTCGGTCAGGGGCGTCCCTGCCGGTCCCGTCCGGGCCGGTTCCGTCCCTGCCGGTCCCGTCCTCCGCCCGGCTGGTCGTGCCCCGGGCGGCGCCCTCATTCTGCTCGGCGGCCTCGCCGTCAGGTCCCGCGGTCTCGGCGCCGTCGCGCCGCGCGCGTCGCCGTGCCGCCATCGACCGAGCCTTGCCGACCAACATCGTCACAACGACCCCCGCGATCCTCGCGCCGCCCCGGCCGCGATCCACACTAAGGTCGCGGCCACGGGCCCAGCCTACAAAGGACACTGCGCGGTACGTAGCCAAATAGCTACGCAACGCGCCGAAGGTCATTTTTCATTGTCCGATGTCGGGCGCTCGTGTCATGTGACTTGAGTTGCCGTTGAGTCTGCTGCTGATGATCGTTAATCGAAAGATGATCTAGGTAGCATAAGTTGTTTTACTCATATCGAACTGGTATGCTTATAGGCGAGATGAGGTGTAAGGCGGTGAGCTGGAGGGAGGTGCCAGTTGGACGCTGAGGAAGCGTGGTTGGCGGATCTGGAAGATGAGGAAGAGCCGCCGGAGGACGAGCCCGAGTACTGGGAGGATGACGAGTTCACGCCGGAGGAGCTGACCGCGTGGTCCGACGCGATGCAGGCTGCTTCCGTGATCCCGGCCCCGGCCCCGCAACCTGACGGGGGTGTGCCGGACGTGATCGGCGCGGTCCTTGACGCCAGCGGCGATCCGG